>Ga0316207_10003133_pt1 | contig 15841 bp, 15 predicted proteins | sample 6weekpyrite_MG_FD_204943 | JGI IMG/M metagenome (GOLD analysis project Ga0316207, IMG submission 204943) | Microbial mat bacterial communities from mineral coupon in-situ incubated in ocean water Damariscotta River, Maine, United States -... | ecosystem: Environmental > Aquatic > Marine >... | reverse complement strand
GCAGCCGCGCCAATTGGCGGATCTTCCCTGGCCGAAAGATCCTTGCCCAGAATACGCGCCGCAAAATTCACGCCTTCAAACGGATGTTCGCCGGTAAACAACAGTATCTGCCTGGCCAGTGAGGTTACAAATGACATCTGCCATCTGTTTTCATTAAAGTGCGCTTTGCGCAACACCTGATTATTTTTCAGTGGCACAATCAGATAGGAATCCGGGTAGCCGGTGACCATGGGCTTATAGCTGTTATAGCCTATGTCTTCTGGCTCTACGCCAATTATCTGCGCCAGTTCCTGACTTGATGGTACGTACTCATCGTAGCTTTCCTGTATGGGAATGCTGATCTGTACCTTGCGATTTTTCACCCCCAGGGTGATGTCATAAACTTCTTCATTAAGGGAAATGCGTATATCGGAGTGCTGCACCAGGCCGCTATCACCCAGCGCATAGCAGGCCGCCACCACCGCGTGGCCGGCGAAACTACTGAGACCATCGGCGTTATAGATTTCCAGGTGTGCATCACAACGTGCCACGCTTGAGCGTGTAATAAAAACGGTCTCTGTGAGGTTAAGCTCGCGCGCCAGCTTCTGCTTTTGCGCCGCATTAAGGTTATCGGCGTGAGAAAATACCGCGATCTGCGCACCGGCGAAAGGGGTCCTGGTAAAGGCGTCAACCAGGCTATATTTGTGTTTCATGTTTTAACTAACCAATATGTAAACGAAGTTTCTCCGATTATGCAATTTAAGTACCAGCTGCAAAAAATCTCTGTTTAATTTGTAACTTAGCTAAATTCACACATCCATTGAAGGATTTCAACACACCCTTGTGGTGCAGGAAAAACCGGGCAGACTATGTCTGCTGAAAATATGCCCGTAAATAGTCATCCAGCGACAGTGTATCGGCTGCTTCAATCGCCTGCTGTTTTGCCAGTGAATCGGCCGCGGCTTTGTCGAAAAAGGCTTCACGCTCGGCTGACAGTTTCAGTTTCATAAAATAGCGATGATGCTTTTGCGACATGCGCTTGGCAAAATAATAAAAACCTTCTCTGGTTTCACGCATTTCCTGCAGCATGCGGGCAGAAGGGGTGAGTTCGGGATACTTCACCTTATCCAGTTGATGCTGCAATGATGCCCGATACGGCGCACCCTGCTTATTCTGATCCAGCAGTTCGGCAACCGACTGCATGCCATCCAGTATTTCAGATGCCCAGTCCTTAAGTAAAACCTCTGAGGCATTATATTTAAGTTTTAACTCGGGATCGCGGCCTCGATGCGCCACATCCAGTTCATTTTGATCAATTTCTTCGCGTTCGCTAAAACAGATTTGCTCGCTGTCTTCAAACAGGCAGTACAGCATGAAGATTTCAATAAAGCGCAGCTGGCTTTCATTAATACCCAGCGGATCAAATGCATTGACATCCAGCGAACGTAATTCCAGATAGCGCACACCGCGTTTGCGCAATGCTATGGTGGGTTTTTCATTGCCCTGCAAAATCTGCTTGGGACGCACTGTACTGTAATATTCATTTTCAATTTGCAGCAGATTCGCATTGAGCTGTCTGTACTCGCCATCGACTTTTACACCCATTGCTTCATAGCCCTTGTAAGGCGTTTCAATCGCACACTGTAAACTTTTTATATACGCATCCAGGTTTCGATAACAGGCTTTCACGCCGGTTTCGTTTTCCTTGTTATTCTGATAACCAATATCGCCCATACGCAATGAGGTCGCATAAGGCTCGTAATAGGTGTTTGCATCAAAATCCTGCAGGCCGGTTTCTGCGCCACCCAGAAAGGATTTACACACAGCGGGAGATGCGCCAAACAGATAGGGTATTAGCCAGCCAAAACGTTGCAGGTTTCGCAGCATGGCAAAATACTGATCCGACTGAAAATCCTGTAAGCTCAGCGAGCTATCTTTTCGTAGCGCCTGATATACCGGCCAGAAATCTTCCGGCAATGAATAGTTAAAATGCACCCCGGCAATCACCTGCATTACACGTCCATAACGATTACCCAGGCCCACACGGTAAATCGACTTCATCTGGCCCGCATTCGAGCGGCCATAATTAGCAATGGGAATGCTGCTTTCACCTGCCACTACACAGGGCATGCTGGTGGCCCAGAGAATTTCATCCTGCTGCAGCTTCTGGTACACATAGGACTGCGAATCACGCAGAAACTCCAGCGCAGATTCAATGTGCTGTTCTGGCGGGGTAATAAACTCCAGCAGGGCTTCGGAGTAATCGGTGGTGATATAGGGATTAGTGAGTGCCGAGCCCAGCGAAACCGGGTGCGATAATTGTGAAATACCACCCTCAGGTGACACCCTGAGGCTTTCTTTTTCGACACCAATTAAACGTTTATTTAGCAGGCTATGACCATCACAGTCGATTAGCTGCTGTACTCGTGACTCGACCAGTTTGGACAATCGTTTATACCAGTATTTTATTATTTTCTAAGACGAGCAGCTTATATCATGCCGCAGCATCACTCAACACATTATCTACGTATGGCTCAGGCCGCAAAAAGGGCAAATAGCAGACAGGGAAACAGGTCAAACACAGTTAGTTGATGAGCATCAATACGCAAATTTATCATATTGACTAACCTTCAAGCTCGCAATGCTAACCCATAAACCAACATGCTATAGACACCCATGGACTCAAATACGCACCATAGTAGCGCACAGATAAAAACAGGGAGTAACGCCAGGCCGGTAAAACTGGGGGATCACTTTCAGCTGGTGCTTAACTGGTATAAGCGCAACGCTAAAAACCTGGCGGGTGAAGAAGTGTTAACGGGTTTGCACATCAAAAATCTGCTTGAGGTGCTGGGCAACCCTATCTGGAACAATATTTACCATTGCTGGGAAGTCGAACAGAAACATATGCTGGTGCTACAGCCTTATATTGAACACCAGTTTGACCCCGGCCGGTTCGTGTATTTTATTGAGGCCTATAATACAAACTAGGGAGCCTCGATCTAAACCGAAGTTCCCCGACTATGCCCCTGTCGAATAACAGGGCAGGCTACGGCTCGCTAACTGTTCCAGAAAAAATCTTCCTTGCGACGACAATCCTGATTGCGGCGTTCACTACCCACGGCCTCATAGCGCATCAGATTCCGTCGATCCTGACCTGAGCGCCGTTCCATCGAGCCTCTACGATCAACACCTTTGTAGGTCTTCTGACTTTTAACTGCTGACATAACACATCTCCATTGCTGCGTATAAAATGAGTATAACGCTGAAAAGCCGCTAAAACATGCCCGTCAGGCGGTTTATTGCTATCATCTCGCTGTAGATAATTCGGCGATAAACTCCCGTCCATTGCGTAACTAACCCGGTAGATTCACACACATCCATGAACTCAGTCACCCACAGCCTCTCGTTTTCCATAAACAACTGGGAACACCTGTACTCATTACAGACGGCGATTTTGCATAATCGCCAGCGTTCCGGCCGCAGCCTGAGCATTAAAGGGCGCATTCTCAATCACCCGCTGTTCAACCAGCAGGACACAGCCATCGTGATACAGTTTCTGCAAACCGATGAGCCTCCCGTTTATGCAACAGCCCGTAACCAGCAACCCCTGCTTGGCCTGCTTAACTATGCCGGGCAACAGCTCAGCTGCGAAATAGCGGTTGATCGACAGGTGTTTGAAGAGCTCAGAAAAAACCTGCTGGAATACGCCGACATTGACGGCATTCATATTATGCTGAGCCTGGGCATCATTTGTGAGCAGGAAACCTGGCCGGAAAATAGCGCATTAGAACTGGTGCAGCTGGATTACGCGATGAAAGGAGATGCCTGATGAGCACTGAACTTTCCAGCAGCAAACGTCCACTGATTAAGTTTGACGGCCTGCACCCGCAACTCGCTGCGGACTGTTTCCTGCTGGGCCGGGTAGATAGCAGTTATTTGCTGCTGCATAAAAATGCCCTGCTACCCTGGTTTATTCTGGTACCCGATACACAACACAACGAACTGTATAAATTACCCGTTAATCAACAACAGTCCGTACAACAGGAAATTAGCCAGATAGCCGCGTTTACCGAACAGCACTTTCACACCGATAAACTCAATATCGCCACTATTGGCAATCTTGTTCCGCAACTGCATGTCCATATTATCGGTCGCTTTGTTAATGACTTTTGCTGGCCAGCACCTGTATGGGGGCAAACCTCACACGCCAGCTATAAAGACAGCGAACTCAACACGATCATTCAGGCGCTACAGGAAAAGCAGCTAATTCACTCAGATTAATCACCTGACCGCTGGTCACACTGGCCGAGGTCTTTTGCATGGACGGTTTGATCTTTGTTAAAATACGCGCCCCGAGATAAATACTAACCCACAGCTGAGCCAACAACATGCTATTAAAATTTTTGCGAGAAGGCCTTGGCCGACTGGTTATTCTAATAAGCTACTTAATCCCCATTAAAAGAATTAAACGCAGTCATGACGAACAGGCCTGTGTTGATCGCGCCACAGCGAACATGTCACTGTATCAGTTTTACGCCTGCCCTTTCTGTTTGAAAACACGCCGCGCGCTTAATCGACTCAAGTTAAATATAGACACCCGCGACGCACAGAAAAATCCGGCACGCGCCGACTTAAATGCCGGTGGCGGACAGATAAAGGTACCCTGCCTACGCATTGATGAAGATGATAAAACAGTCTGGATGTATGAATCGGATGACATCATAAGCTATCTGGAACAACGCTTTGGCGAAGACGCCACAGACTGCAAAGAAGCCACAACCTGACGAAAACGCAATGGTTGATGAACCGGCATCCATAGAGACTATTCTCTACAGTTTTCGCCGCTGCCCTTATGCCATGCGAGCCCGCATGGCGATTCGTCAAAGCCGGGTGCCGGTTCTGCTTAGAGAAGTTTCTCTAAAAAATAAACCGCAGGCCATGCTCGATGCGTCACCTAAGGCCACCGTGCCTGTTCTGATTTGCAACGACGACACCGTTATCGCGGAAAGCCTCGACATTATGCACTGGGCCTTGCAGCAAAATGACTCTGAACAATACCTGATCAGTTCAACACACAGCGATGCTTATAAGCTGATTCAGTACAATGATAATATTTTCAAGATTCATCTTGATCATTACAAATATGCAGATCGCTCTCCCGAACATCCACAAGTCACTTATAGAAAAAAAGGCGAAGAGTTTTTACAGCAACTGGAAGATCGTCTGGCGACAACTCGCTACCTGATTGATGATCAGCCATGCATTACAGACATGGCGCTGTTTCCGTTTATCCGACAGTTTGCCTATGTGGATATTCACTGGTTTAATCAGGCACCTTATCCACACTTAAGAGCCTGGTTAAATAACTGGCTTGAATCGACTTTATTCCAGTCAGTGATGCACAAATACACGCCCTGGAAAGCTGAGGATAAGCCGATTATTTTCTAACCCAAAGAGTCGGCAAAAAAGCTACGGGGTGACTATAATTAACCATACAACTAATCACAATGGAGCCAGTGATGTCGCAGCCATGGTATAACAGTTACCCGCCTAACATCCCCCATGATGTTGACATTAATGCCTATAGCTCACTCTTACAGGTGATTGAAGAGGCCTGCGCAAACTACAGTGAACACCCCTGCTTTAAAAATTTTGGTAAAACACTTAGTTACCAGCAAATCAATTATTACAGCCTCAAACTCGCTGCGTTTCTACAACATAATCTGGCCATGCAACCAGGTGACAGGCTGGCCATTATGCTACCCAATGTTTTACAGAACCCGCTTTCCATTTTTGCAGGCCTGCGCGCCGGGCTCACTGTCGTTAACATTAACCCGCTGTATACCCCTGACGAACTAAAACACCAGCTTTGCGATGCGGGTGCAACAACCATTATTGTTCTGGATAACTTCGCGCACACGTTACAACGCATTGTTAAAGAAACTCCTGTCAAAAACATCATTGTTACACGCATGGGTGACATGCTTGATTTCCCAAAATCAACTCTGATTAATTTTGTGATTAAACATATTAAAAAAATGGTTCCGGATTATTCATTAAAAAACCATCTAACATTCAAACAGTGTCTGAAACAGGGCGATGAAAACAGTTACACACGGCCCTCTCTCAAACACAGTGATTATGCTTTTTTGCAATACACCGGCGGCACTACGGGAATCGCAAAAGGCGCAATACTCACCCATGGAAATATGATTGCCAACCTGCAACAGGTCACTGCCTGGACAGATCCTTACCTCGAAAAAGGCAAGGAGCATATTATTACTGCTCTACCTCTGTATCATATTTTTTCCCTGCTCGCGAACTGTCTTTTATTTATGAAAATTGGAGGGCTTAACCATTTAATTACCAACCCGCGAGACATGAAAAGTTTTGTAAAAGAAATTAAACATTGCCAGTTTACTGCGATCACTGGAGTCAACACACTGTTTAATGGCCTGTTAAATAATGACGCTTTTAAGCAAGTCGATTTTTCAAAGCTCAAACTAACGCTGGGTGGCGGCATGGCCGTACAACAATCTGTTGCCGAAAAATGGCAGCACGTTACAGGCGCTACATTAATAGAAGCCTATGGCTTAACTGAAACTTCGCCAGCCGTTTGTATTAACCCGATAAACCTTCAGGCTTACAACGGAAAAATCGGTTTACCGATTCCATCCACCCAGGTGTGCATTAAAGATGATAATAGTCAGACGTTACCTGTAAACGAACCCGGCGAAATCTGCATTAAAGGCCCGCAGGTAACTCAGGGCTATTACAACCTGCCTGAAGAAACGACCAATGTGTTTGATCATGATGGCTGGTTTCATAGTGGCGACATTGGCTTTATGGATGAACAGGGTTACGTGGAAATTGTAGATCGCAAAAAAGATATGATTATCGTATCTGGCTTTAATGTTTATCCGAATGAAATTGAAGCGGTTATTGCCAGCCACGATGATGTGATTGAGGTGGGCGTAATTGGCATGCCAGATGAAAACTCGGGCGAAGTGGTGATGGCGGTTATCGTGAGTCGCAACCCGGCACTCACTCACGAAGATATTCGCCTGCATTGCGAGTTTTCACTCACCCGCTATAAAATTCCCAAACGTGTTATTTTTGTGGATGAAGTTCCCAAAACCAATGTCGGTAAAATTTTACGCCGTGAACTCAGGGCACAATTTATCAATCACTAGTGCTGCAGGCACCGCTCCCGGCAATGCATACATGAACGTTACTCAAGTCTCGCCAGGCTCGGCATAAACACGTAAAATACCGGTTTTTACGCTGACACAGAGATGACGATGAGCCTGCACACCAGCCAGATTAGCAATTTAAAATTACTGCACACAGGCAAGGTGCGCGATATTTATGACATTGATAGCGATCACATGTTAATTATTACCAGTGACCGTATTTCAGCCTTCGATGTAGTCATGCCAACACCGATTCCAGATAAAGGCATTATTCTGAATGAAGTCACCCGCTTCTGGCTGCACAAGCTCGAACATATTATTCCCAACCACCTCGCTGATATCCCCCTAACAGAGATCATCACCGATGACGCAGAACGCAAGGCTGTTGAAAAGCATGCCATGGTGGTTAAGCGCCTGAAGGCGCTGCCCGTAGAAGCCATTGTGCGTGGCTACATTATTGGCTCAGGCTGGAAAGACTATCAAAAGACAGGTGGCATCTGCGGTATCAGCCTGCCCGAAGGTTTACAGATGGCCGATAAATTACCCGAGCCCATCTACACACCCTCCAGCAAGGCTGCCGTGGGTGAGCACGATGAAAATATCGACTTTGCCGCCACCGAAAAACTCCTTGGTGCAGAGCTGGCGCAACAGGTGAAAGATGTGAGCCTGCGCCTCTATAAAGAAGCCGCCGACTATGCGCTACAACGCGGCATTATCATTGCCGATACCAAGTTTGAATTTGGTGTAGATGAAAACAACCAGCTGGTGCTGATTGATGAAGTCCTCACCCCGGATTCATCACGCTTCTGGCCCGCCGATCAGTACCAGCCCGGCAGTAGCCCGATGAGCTTCGACAAGCAGTTTGTACGCGATTATCTGGAAACCCTGGACTGGAACAAAACCCCTCCCGGCCCGGAGTTACCTGCTGACATTATTAATAAAACCGCAGAGAAATACCGCGAAGCATTACAACGACTGACTCAATCCTGATTAGCCCATGCAACTCAACGGCATAGCATAATGAAAGGTCTGTTTATTACCGGCACCGATACCGGTGTCGGCAAAACACACATTGCCTGCCTGCTGGCAGAACAGCTCATAACAGAATGCTTCACCCCTATACCGCGCAAACCGGTTGAATCTGGCTGCAGCCGCAATGCCGATGGTCAGCTGGTCGCCGCCGATGCACAGGCATTGATGCAGGCCTGTCAGTACCCCCCGCCGCAGCCTGTGGTCTGCCCCTATCCACTAAAGGCAGCAATTTCCCCCGCCGAGGCCGCACGCCTGCAGGGCGAGCGCATCAGCCTGATGCAACTGCAACAGGCCTGCGCACTAACTGAGAGTGAGACACAAAACGACAGCGCACGCCTGCTGGTGGAAGGGGCCGGCGGCTTTTACTCACCGCTGTGCGCCGATGGCCTGAATGCCGACCTGGCTCAACGCCTGCAACTACCGGTGCTACTGGTGGCGGAAGACAAATTAGGCTGTATCAACCATATCCTGCTCAGCCTGCAGGCGATCGAATCCCGCGGGCTTGAGGTATTTGCGGTAGTCCTCAACCAGATCAACCCCGCCAGCAGCGCCATGAACAATGCCTCCGAACTGAGCCAGCTGATCAGCCAGCCGCTGATTCAGACCCATGGCCAGCAGCCCGACCTGCTAGGTGCTCCGTTGATCGCACGTTTTTGACCTCCACATAAAGCTGTCCTATATTAAGCATACAAAATCAGAAAAATCCTACCTAAATTTTCTACTTAAATGTCTATAATCCCGATTTACTCTTAATAAACACTCCATGGAGAGAGCATAATGAAAGCGAGTTATTTATATTTGGTTAGTGGCCTATTATCAGCGGCCATGCTGGTCGGTTGTGGTGGCAGCAGCGGTGGCGGCGCTTCCGCAGCAGCTGCTGCTGATATCACTGCAGAAAATGCCGATGACCTGTCAGTTGCTGCAGCTGAAGCAACTAAAACTGCCATTGAGGCGGAAAGCAGTGGTGGTGATACCAGCAGCATTCCTACAAGCTTCTTCAAATCAGGTGGCTCGGCGCCATTAATGGACAAACTGGAAACAGGTATCCGATCCGCAACCGAAGACTTCTCGTCATTTATTTGTACATCAGGTGGTAACGCCACAATAAACAGTAGCGGCAACTATGATAGTGGCAGCTTCAGCTTCAGCAGTTGTAACGATGGATCTGCTACTTACAGTGGCTCGGTTACATTCTCAGGGCTCAGCTCAACCAGCTTCACCTTCACCTATAACAACTTTGTGGTCACTGATAACTCCACTGGACAATCACAGACGGTCAACGGAACCGTTAGATGTTCTAGCAGCGGTACTTCATGTGATTACAGTGGCCTGACTGTTGGCGGTGCGAACCTTGCTAACTCAGATTTCAGCGGTGATGACGGTCGCAACTACAGCTTCGAAGGCGATGTTACGGTTTCAGGCAACGACACTAATGGCTGGAATGTCAATACAACTGTGGTTGACCCGGATCATGGCGCAATCACTATCAGCGCACAGAATGTTACATTCGGCGGCTGTGCAAGTGGTGTACCCACTGGCGGCACGGTTACCGTTACTGGCAATGGCCAGACTGCGACCGTGACTTTCATTGACTGTAATTCATTCAGTGTAAGCTTCGGTGGTGCAACCACTACCCATAACTGGAGCACCTACGGCCTGTAATAAATCACTCAGGCAAAGCAAAAAAGGCACGTCAATGATGTGCCTTTTTTGCTGCCGGTGATTTGAGTCCGCTAATGCACGTGAATATACGCAATAGTAAAAACAGGCTGAGTCTTTTACTTTGCAAATAGTTCCCACGCAGGAGAATGAGAACCAGCTAAAGGCTAGAGCACAGGATGTGCGAAATAAATACTCGATGTCGTTGGGGTTCCTTCGTCACACCAACCTACCTACCAGCTATTTGCGTGATTCGCGTTTATTTGCGTTCATTCGCGTTTTCTTTTGCTTTAAAAAACAGCACTAGCGAATATCCAGCAATTCAACTTCAAACACTAAGGTAGCATTCGGTGGAATAACGCCACCCGCACCATGAGCACCGTAACCCATTTCAGATGGAATAGTTAGCTTACGTTTGCCGCCCACCTTCATGCCTTTTACACCTTCGTCCCAGCCTTTAATCACCTGACCTACACCCAGGGTAAAACTGAATGGATCATTGCGATCCAGGCTTGAATCAAACTTGGTGCCATCGGTTAACCAGCCTGTGTAATGCACCACAACTATTTGCGCGCCTTCACCGGCACCGGCTTCGGCACCATCGCCTACGGTTAAATCTTCAATTTGTAATTCAGACATTATTTCTCCCGAAATTTTTCACATTACTATTAATTAACACACATTACATAAGCCGTTTTTATTCACTGGCTTTATGTTTTGCAAGGTACTCGTCTTTCATTTTCTTCACTAACGCACTGAGTAACACCAGCGCAATTAAATTGGGTATCGCCATTAAGATGTTAGTCACATCTGCAATATTCCATACCAGTTGCAACGGCACGACCGCGCCCACCACAATCAGTACGGTGTATACCACTCGATAAGGCAGCACAGCCTTTTCTCCAAACATGAATTTTACACTGCGATCACCATAGTATGACCATGCGATAATCGTGGAAAACGCAAACAGCGCCAGGCCGATACCGACGACAAGTGCGCCCGCTTCACCGATTGACTGACTAAAAGCATAGGCGGTTAATGATGCGCCGGTAACCTCTTCCGGTGCGGTTAAATATGCGCCCGTTACCACTATCGCCAGCCCCGTCATACTACAGATAACCAGAGTATCTATAAACGGTTCCATCATCGCGACCAGACCTTCACGTACGGGTTCATTGGTGGTCGCTGCTGCGTGTGCCATAGGCGAAGAACCCAGCCCCGCTTCATTGGAAAACAGACCACGCGCAACCCCCCAGCGTATGGCTTCACCCACTGCAGCGCCTCCCACGGCCCAGGGGTTTAATGCATGATTGAGTATTGTCATTAGTGCTGCGGGTATCTGTTCGTACTGATTTAGCAGCACCACCATGGCAACCACGATATAAGCCACCGCCATAAACGGCACAATGGTACTGGCCACTTTTGCAATGCGTTTTACGCCTCCAAGAATCACCATACCTACCAGCAAGGCCATAATCACGCCAACCAGCCAGCTGTAGTCTTTCACCGATGGGTTGATAAACGAGAGCCCATCAACAACTGAATTCACCTGCACCAGATTACCTATACCAAAGGACGCAATAGCCGCGAACAGTGCAAACATAATGGCCATGCGCTTCATTTTCAAACCATGTAGCAAGGTATACATGGGGCCCCCTGCCACACCATGTTCATCAATTTCTCTAAACTTAAGTGCCAGCGTACTTTCTGTAAACTTGGTGGCCATGCCCAGCAATGCCGTCATCCACATCCAGAACAATGCACCCGGCCCACCCAGCGAGATGGCTGTTGCAACGCCTGCAATATTACCTGTGCCTACGGTTGCAGACAGTGCGGTGGAGAGTGCCTGAAAATGACTTACGTCACCCTTGTCATCTGCATGCGCATAGCGCCCCTGTATCACATGCAGTGAATGCCTGAAACCGACAATCTGCACAAACCCCAGACGCAGGGTCAGATACAAACCGACGCCCAGTAATAGTGCAAGTGTGACCCAGCTTCCCCATAAAAGCCCGGATAATGCGCCTGACCATTCAGTTAGTTGCTCTAGCATCTGCTTTCCTCATTTTTAATTCACTTCACAATAATACGACTCACACAAAAAAACAAATACAGGTAAAATAAATGCCCTCAAAAAAATTTAATATTAAAGAGTCATCTAATGCATAAACTGGAAAAGCATTTCGAGAATTTTCTCTGGAACAGTCGCTTAATCGTACTCGCTGCAGTTATTATCAGCCTGGTTTCAAGCCTTGCGATGTTTTATATGGCAACGATCGATTCGGTTTTTATGATCAGTCATTTACTCGAATACCCCATGCTAGATGAAGTTGCACGATTCGAACTTCGCAGCACGACCATTACCCATGTGGTTGAGCTAATTGATGGCTACCTGCTGGCAACGGTTTTACTTATTTTTGGCCTTGGCCTTTATGAGTTATTTATTAGCAAGATTGATCAGGCAGAAAATGCCGAAAATGCTTCACAGGTTTTATTAATTAACAGTCTGGATGACTTAAAAGCCAGGCTATCGAAAGTGATCGTAATGATTTTAATTGTAAAATTCTTTGAACATGCGCTGGACATGCAATTTAAAACACCATTAGACTTACTGATATTCTCTGGTGGTATCGCATTAATCGGGCTGGCTCTCTATTTAACTCATGCTAATGAGTCTGCACATAATAAATAATCTGTATCTTTAATCTCTTTACTCGTGAGCATTCGCTAACCATTTATTTAAAATATTTAGCAGCTCACTCATTTCAAATGGCTTGCTCATAAAATCATCCATTCCTGCTTCAAAGCATTTCTCCCTGTCATCAGCACTAACATTTGCGGTTAGTGCAATGATAGGAACGTGCCTGTCACTTTTCCCGCTTCTAATATTCTGCGCCGCCTCAATACCACCCATTTCTGGCATACTTAAATCCATAAGAATAATATCAAACTCCGTACTCTCGGATTTCTCAATTGCTTCTTTTCCGTTTTCAGCTATTTCCACATTTACGCCTGTCATTTCAAGCATAGATTTAGCTACAAGCTGATTAACTTTATTATCTTCAACAAGCAGAACATTCTTGCTATAAAAATCAATACCACTTAATGCATTGCCGTTGACAATATGTGCATCAGCATCTCCATGCTTAATATTAGGGGATGCCTTTAAAGCTAGCTCCACAAAAAACCGAGAGCCCACCCCAACCTCACTTTCTACCCAAATCTTACCATCCATCATATCAATTAATTTTTTCGTGATTGCCAGCCCAAGACCAGTGCCTCCATAGCGCCTTGTCATAGAGCTATCTTCCTGCATAAATGAGGTAAACAGATTGCTCTTAGCTTTTTCTGATATACCAATACCATTATCTTCTACAATAATTTTTAATTTGCATGCATCGCCATATTGAATGCAATCGACAATCAGATTCACCGCACCATCTTTAGAAAACTTAATAGCATTACTCAGCAGATTAACCAGAACCTGTCTTATACGAATCACGTCACCTAATAACACAACGGGTATATTTGTTTTCAGAATACTATTCAATGCGACATTTTCTTTTTCTGCCTGATAGCCCATTAATTCGCATATTTCGTTTATCAATTCGTCTAACTTAAATTCGTTTGTTTCCAGGTCGAGCTTTCCAGCTTCAATTTTTGAATAATCAAGAATGTTATTTATAACACCAAGCAGCAATTCACCGGAACTATTAATAATTTCCAGGTAAGACGTCTGTTCTTCGTCAAGTTTTGTATTTTTTAACAACTGAGCCATGCCTATAACACCATTCATTGGCGTTCTTATTTCATGGCTCATGGTTGCCAGGAAATCACTTTTTGCCTGCGATGCAACTTCTGATTCTTTCTTTGCCTTAATTAGAGCAAGCTCAGCTTTTTTTCTTTCTGTAATACTTAAACCAGCTCCACGAAACCCGATCAAGTTATCAGCTTCATCAAATAACGGGACGCCACTCATTTGCTCCCAATAGAGACTCCCGTCTTTCGCTATCGACTTATATTCGACCGAGAAACTTTTATGTGTTTGTGCCGCCTCTGATAACATACTGTGAATATGATCTATTTCGTCTGCGTGAGTAAAACTGAGTATTGACTTTCCCAACATGTCCTCAGGCGTTAACCCTCGTATTTCATCCACTTTTTCATTTACAAATTCATATATAAAGTTTTTATCCGTTTCCCACACATATTCTCCTGAAGCCTCACTTACATCCCTGAAGCGTTGTTCGCTATTTTTTAGTTCTAACGATTGACGCTGACTTAATAGTCCAAGGCGTATATTGTCATATGTGCTTTCATACATTCTCTTGCCCGCAAAATAAAGCACGAACATAAACACAATGCTCAGCATCCCCATGGTATAAAATTCTTCGCCTAAATAAAAAAATGCCACTGCATAACATGTCAAAATAGGAACTATAAAAAGAATCAACATCTTAAGCTTATATGCAAGGTTTGAGACAGCACCTGCACAAACACCAGCAAGCGCAAGACTCAGAACCTGTTGTTCAATATGGCTTATATTAGATACTAAAAAAACGCCACACAAACACCAGCATACAACCGATGGCAACAAGCCGGCTAAAAAAACATTTTCCCACTTATTTAAATCACGCTCTGCGGGATTTGTTTTTGTAAAATACCTTACCGAGATCAGCCTGAAGGTTGACACAATGGCTAAGGCTGCGAACCATGACAATATATATATATTTTCAATTGATCCCCACAAACTTATCAGCACAATTGTAGCCACGCCCATTGCACCAATAATAGAAAACCTTAGCGCAGCGAAGAGCAGTTTGATTTGCTCTGCCAGAATTTCACTGCTGTATTCATGTTCGATACTTACTGTTTGTTTTTCTTTCATGTGGGTTTCTTTATATCGTTTAATTATTATTCGAACGATGACATATGCGTTCTACGCAATTTAATAAAAAATTTTCTTTCCATAAAAAAAGGGAAGCATCCGCTTCCCTTTTTCTTTACTAACAATAATTAAACCGTTAATTATTTATAGTAATCAATCATACCTTCCAATGATACTGGCTTGATTTTATCTGCCTGGCCAGCACAACCAAATGCTTCGTAACGTGCTTTACAGATATCTTTCATTGCCTTGGTAGATTCTTTAAGGAATTTACGTGGGTCAAAGTTAGCTGGGTTTTCTGCCAGGAACTTACGAATAGAACCGGTAGATGCCATACGTAAGTCAGTATCGATGTTCACTTTACGTACACCAGACTTGATACCCTGAACGATTTCATCAACAGGAACACCATATGTCTGGCCCATGTCACCGCCGTAGTTATTGATGATTTCCAACCAGTCCTGAGGAACTGATGAAGAACCATGCATAACCAGGTGAGTATTGGGTAGTTTAGCGTGAATTTCTTCAATACGGTCGATACGTAGAATATCACCCGTTGGCTCTTTGGTAAATTTGTATGCACCATGTGAAGTACCGATAGCAATTGCCAGTGCGTCAACACCCGTCTGCTCAACGAAGTCGGCCGCTTCATCAACACTTGTCAGCAGCATATCCATGTCCAGCTTGCCTTCAGCGCCATGGCCGTCTTCTTCACCCATTTCACCTGTTTCTAAAGAACCCAGGCAACCCAGCTCGCCTTCAACTGACACACCGCCAGCGTGAGCCATTTTTACCACTTCCTTAGTTACCGCAACGTTGTACTCAAATGTTGCAGGTGTCTTCATGTCAGCCATCAGTGAGCCGTCCATCATGACTGATGAGAAGCCAGACTGAATTGAACGTAAACATACTGCTGGCTCTGAGCCGTGATCCTGATGCATAACAACAGGAATATGTGGATACATTTCAACTGCAGCTGAGATCAGGTGACGCAGGAATGGTTCGCCCGCGTAAGAACGTGCACCAGCAGAACCCTGCATGATAACCGGGCTGTTTGCTTCATCAGCAGCTTGCATAATGGCATGCA
>Ga0316207_10003132_pt1 | contig 15842 bp, 12 predicted proteins | sample 6weekpyrite_MG_FD_204943 | JGI IMG/M metagenome (GOLD analysis project Ga0316207, IMG submission 204943) | Microbial mat bacterial communities from mineral coupon in-situ incubated in ocean water Damariscotta River, Maine, United States -... | ecosystem: Environmental > Aquatic > Marine >... | reverse complement strand
ATGGTGAGTTCTTCTGTGCCTAAATGTCCATCTTCACCTGCATGTGGATTTAAGCCACAAACCAGAATGCGTGGTTGAGAAATATTGAATTTGGATACTAATTCCTGATGCAGTGTTGTCAGGACAGTTTCAAGTTTGTCGGTTGTAATGTTTTCAGCCACTTGGTGCAGGGGAATGTGAGTTGTTGCCAGCGCAACGCGTAGCCCCTCTGTTGCCAGCATCATGACAGGCGTTGCCACATCGCATTGCTCAGCAAGAAATTCAGTATGTCCGGTGAACGCTATACCGGCATCGTTGATAATCCCTTTGTGAATGGGGGCAGTCACCATGGCCGCAAATTCGTTTTTCAGGCAGCCCTGCGTAGCACGTTCTAACATACTTAGAACATAGTGAGCATTATCAGGATTGAGTAAACCGGCACTGCACTCATGTTGCAAAGGAATTTCCAGTAGGCAGTGGTGGCCGGCACGAGGAGCCTGGTCAGGCTGATAATCAGCCAGATCGAAGTGGAGGCCTAGCTCAGCAGCGCGTTGTTGTAACAGCTGGCGGTTGCCGAGAATAACTGTTTCAACGGGATAGTCACTATCAGCGAGTAAACACAGATCAGGACCAATTCCTGCCGGTTCGCCACTGGTGAGTGCAATACGCGGGTAAGCTGACATCGTACGATGACGTTTGGGTTTAAGCCTTAAATATCGTCGAGGCGATATTCAACAAAGGCTTCATCACGAATACGTCGTATCCAGGCTTGAGATTCATCTTCGGTTTTACGATCGCGAATAAACTTTCTCGCCTTGCTACGAAGAAAGGCATCGGTGTTATCGTGTTGGCGTTGATCAAGTTTTTGCACAATATGCCAGCCGAATTGTGTCTGGAAAGGCTGGCTAATTTGGCCGGGGGCCAGCTTATCCATTTCCTGTTCAAAGCGGGGGACTAATGCGCCAGGATTACTCCAGCCCAGTTCACCACCGCGGGCGGCAGAACCACGATCATCAGAGTGGGCACGTGCTAGTGAAGCAAAATCCTCACCGCCTTCAAGTCGAATGAGTAATTGCTGTAAGCGTGTTTTGGCATCTTCATTAGAGGTTAATTCGTTTCTGCGAATCAGGATATGTCGAGCCAGAGTTTGGGTCACAACGTGTCGACGTTCGGCACCGCGTAAATCGGACAACATGATAATGTGAAAACCACTAGGGCTTCTGATTGGATCGCTAATGTCGCCTTTTTGCATGTTGGTGGCAACATCAACAAAAATAGATGGTAGCTGGGCAACTTTACGCCAACCTAAATCACCACCTTCAAAAGCATTTTGTCCATCTGAGGTTGCTGCGGCAACCTGTTTGAACGAGCTGCCTCCGCGTAGTTCATTAATTGCATTGCTGGCTTTGGTTTGAGCAGCTTCAACCTGAGCTGCACTGGCGGCTTCTGGCAGAGAAATTAAAATATGACTCAGGCGGTATTCTTTATTTTTATTGCCAGCACTTTTATTTGTAGAAAGGAAGTTATCAATTTCCTGTTCGCTGACGTTGACGCGTTGACGAACTCTACGCTGCATTAAACGGCTGATGATCATCTCGCGACGAATATCTTCACGGAATACGCTGAAGTCGAAACCATCATTCTCAATGGCGGTACGAAATTGGCTGAGCGTCATCTTATTCTGATTGGCGATGCCATTGATAGATGCATTTAGGGTTTTATCATCAACGCGGATACCGCCACGTTCTGCGGCCTGTACCTGCAGGTGACTAATGATGAGTCGTTCCAGCACCTGGCGCCGGAGTACATCTCTGGCCGGGATTTTAGTGTTTCGTTGCTGTAACTGACCCTGAACGGTTTTCAGTTTGGCATTTAATTCACTTTCAAGAATGACATCGTCATTGACGATGGCAATAATCCGGTCAACCGTGGAAATGGCGGCATTTGCCGACATGGAAGATAAAAATAATAATAAAAACAATAAACTACGTTTCATGGTTCTCGCCGCTCTAGAAAATATCGTCATCACTCGATGATTCACGATCATAACCTAGAATACCACGTCCAAGGAACTTTTTGACCTCATCACCAAAGCTGGTGAGTCCCTTGAGTTCAAGCTGGAACATGAGTGCGAAGTTTTCATTGTCCTGATTCAGATCATTGATGTATTCGCGTGCGACAACACGGGCAATCCAGCAGCAATTTTCATATTCAAGCCCGGCAAAGGCATCGATGGTTCTTTTTCGATCCAGGGCATAGTTCCAGCGACCGACAGCATTCCACTGTCTGGAAATCGGCCAGTTTACGGACAGGTCGGTTTGTTCCAGCAGATTGGTGCGCTGACGGTATGAGAAATTAACAATATGATTGTCTTCAGTTTGGTAACGAGCCGAGACGACCCCTTTTTCGGTTTCCTTGTTGTGCGGATCATATTGAATGCCGGCACGGGCACTGAAGCTGTTGGTAAAGCGAGCAGAGACTTCGGCAACGATATCCGAGCTGTTGTCATCATCGACGATACCGTTTGGAAGTGCGACCTCCTGGTCTTCAAAATAATAAATTTGACCAATACTGGCTGAAGCGCGTTCGATACCCGATGATCTATCAATAAAACGCGTTGTCAGTGCGGCGGTCAACTGGTTGGCATCACCAACACGATCAGCACCACTGAAACGGTTTTCACGGAAGAGTTGATCAAAGCTGAAATCAAATAGGCCACTATCAAATACGACACTTTGACCTGATTCATCAACAATCAAATTATTTTGACTGCGCTTGGGAACATTCAGATAGTAAAGACGAGGCTCAAGTGTTTGCGTCATGGAGCGGCCACCAAAGCTGGTGTCACGATCAAAGTACAGGCCACTGTCGATACTGAAAATGGGTACGCTACGATCCGGGCTGCTGTTTGAGCCTGCAAGCGTATTGTTTAAATCATATTTAGTATAGCGAAGTCCCACTTTGGGTGTAATGAAACCATAACTATTTCGCAGCGGTAAACTGACACTCGGCAAGATATCAAAGCGGCTACCGGTCACACTGTTGTCACGGTTAAAGTAAACGGCTTCTGCGCGGAGCCCGTAATCCAGACCAAAATGTTGATCGGGTAGATTGGCGTTAAACACAACCTGAGGCAAACGTTCATAAGGTCGGCTGGTATCAGGGATTGTATTGTCAATCGTCTGGAAGCCTTGTAGGCGACCGGTGACACTCCAGAAATCACCCGAGTAACTGGCATCAAGATTTCTTTCCAGATGCGTGATGCTCGATACGCGAATGTTATTACCCAGATCTTCGAAATAGTCATCATCAGATACGTAGTTAATATTGGCGTTGGCACGGAATCTTGGCGTAAATGTGCTGGTATTCTGGTATGAGAATAAATAACGGTCATCATCGTCATATTCATTATCACTGGGCAGATATTCAGCGGCTATTTTGCCTTCGCTTTGCTTGCTCAGATAGCGGTATTCACCACCCAGTTGTAGGCCGCGTTTAGCGAGAATACGGGGCGTCAGGGTTGCGTCACGATTTGGGGCAATATTCCAGTAATAGGGAATAGAAAACTCAGCACCGGATTCATTTGAGCTACCAAAATTAGGAGTCAGGAAGCCTGACTTACGTCGGTCATCAATTGGAAAAGTCATCCACGGCGTATAGAAGAGAGGAATACCATGAAAGTTTATTGAAACATTTCTGGCTGTACCCACACCTTCTTCATGATCGAGTTTGATCTTGTCGGCGTTTAAATACCAGTCGTCATTGCCTGTCGGGCAAGTTGTATAGGTTGTGTTTTTTAAACGCGTGATATTCTTTTTACCATCACGTTTCAGCGTGTCGGCTTCACCGCGACCGGCACGGTCATAGAGGTCAAATTCCGCATTTGAGACCGTGGTTTTATCATCTTTAAAATTAAGCTTTATTTCATCGCCACGAATCTCAATGCTGCTATCTGTTAAAGAAGCATTGCCTTTTGCTGCGGCAAGTTCGGCATCACGATCATAATCGACACTGTCGGCAATTAATGATTGGTCGGCACGACGAACAACGACATTACCTTTGAAACTGGAACGACCTTCTTTGGCAAGATCAGCACTATCCGCAGATAATTTAATTTCAGCATTGGCACGTTCGGCGGCGCTGGCTTTGGTGATGGCCGGACGTTTAATCGGCGGACAGATTGCACCGGAGTCTTTGCTCTTGCTACGCGGTGTACTGACTGTTACCTGTCTGGGTGCTGGTTTGGCAGGCTCGGGTTCCGGTTTTGCTACAACCGGTTTTGTAGGCTGCAGAGCGGGTTTCGGGCTTGGTTCGGGTTTTTCTGCGACCGGTTCAGGCGTTGGCTCGGGTTTGGTCGCAACCGGTTTAGTGGGCTCGGCTTTTTCAGGCAAACTCTCTGCAGGTGGCGTGACCGGGCCTTCTGGAAGGCTGATAAGAGCCGGTGGTGTAGCGACAGGTTTTTTAGGTGTAACAACGCCGGAATTACATTGCCAGGTACCATTCGCTAACTGGGTACAGTCCCAGCCGGTTGCATCTGCAGCATGTAACGCAACAGGAAAGTGCCAGAGTACAAGGCTTGAGCCGAGTAGGCAGAGTAATCGTTTAGGGGCGTGTTTCACTTCGTGTTTGTCTTTCTTATTTAATATTTATATGTCGAGCCTTCACGTAAAATTCGTGAGGCCGACTAAAATCGCATAGAATGGCTGTAGCATCAAATTTATATTAAGGATAATTCAAGATTGTGGCAGCTATATACACTAAGTCATTGATAAAGCAGGTTATATTAATTGGGGCTGTTTTAGGGGCGAGTGCAGTCATTATTGCGCTATTAGTCTGGACTGAGCCTGAAAACAAACCTGATGCGCAACCACCGGTTGCGGTGAGGGTCAGTCCATTCACCGTCGATTCAAGCACGATTGAGCCATATGTGAGTGTGACAGGACGGTTGCAGCCGGCAAATCGTGCTTTGTTACGTTTTGAAGTGAGCGGTCAATTGGCCGAACGTCTGGTTGAACCGGGCCAGCTTGTGAAGTCAGGAGAGGTATTATTACGCCTGTCGGATGCGGATGCTCGCGATTCTTTAGCTGAGGCTGAAGCGCGTCTGGAAATGGAAACGGCCGCGGTTAAACGGGATCGTCGCCTGCTTGATATTGCCGCCAGAGACGTTGCTTTGCAGCAGCAAGAAGTGACACGTTTGCAACAATTGCGCACAGAATCTTTAGTTTCAACCTCAAGACGTGATCAGGCCAAACAAAAGTTACTGCAATTACAGTCCAGTCAGGCACAGTTGCGTTACAGTGTTGATACTACCCAGGCACGACTCAAATCTGCGCGAGCCGCCAAGGCACGTGCAGCGAGAAACCTACAACGTACTTATCTGTCAGCACCGTTTGCGGGTACAGTGAATGTGGTGAACATTGAGGAAGGTGATTACGTTACACCGAATGCTGTGTCAGTAGAATTGGTGGATCTTGAGAACATCGATCTCTATGTGGAAGTAACTGGTGATACAGCTTCAGCAATCTCTCTTCAACAGAGTGTTAGCGTAGAGATTAACGGTCAGCGACATAGCGGAAAGATCATTGCTTTGAGAAGTGATCCTGATCCGGTCACTTTTACACATGCGATCCGAATACGTCTTGAAGGCGAAAAATTATTGCCCGGAACGCTTGGTCTGGTTGAGCTACCACTTCCAACACAGAAATCGGTTCTGGCGGTACCTGTTAGCAGCCTATTGCAAGAAGATGGTCGTAGTTATGTTTTTGTTATTAAGGCAGGGCGATTAGAACGACGCGAAGTACAAGTAGGTATACGTAACAACGATAATATTGTGGTGCAATCCGGTTTACAGGAAAACGAGAAAATTGTTGCCCGTGATATTGCTGCGCTCACTGATGGCCAGACTATCGAGTTGTTTAAATAAAACATTATGTTTCTGATTCGTTTCAGTATTAATAACCCTCTTTTAACCAACATGTTGTTGGTGATCGTTCTTATCATGGGCGTTTTGTCGTGGAAAGCCATGCCGCAGGAAATGTTTCCCAATATTCAGCTCGATAAAGTACGCATTAGCACGGTTTTTGAAGGTGCCTCTCCAGAGGAAGTCGAGCGTCAGGTCACGTTACCCATCGAAGAAGAATTTGATGGTGTTGCTGATATTGATGTGGTGACGTCAACCAGTCAGGAAGGGATTTCAAATATTCTCATTGAGCTCAAGCCGGGTTCCAATGTTGATGATTTTCTCAATGATGCACGTGAGCGGGTGAATAGAATTATTGACCTACCTACACTCGCAGAAGATCCTGAGGTCGTCAGGCTTGAGGCCAGATTTCCGGTTATTAGTGTAGCTCTTTATGGCGAGATCGCACGCGGTGAATTATATGCACGTGCCGAGGAAGTGAAACGTCGATTACTGCAGTTGTCTGGTGTGGCGGGTGTCGGTGTTGCCGGTGATCGAGACTGGGAATTGTGGGTCATTGTTGATCCTGAACGTATGGCTGCGCGCAATATTTCTCTGGCCACAGTTATTAAGTCGGTGCGTGAAAACCTTGATGACACGCCGGGTGGCTCAATTCGTTCGGTTGAAGGTGACATCTTGTTGCGTGGTAAAGGTGTGCAACCGGAACCGGAAACCATTGCCGGGATTGCTTTGCGTACCAATAAGAGCGGTGGTCAGTTACTGCTCAGTGATATTGCAAAAGTGCAATTAAGGCTTGAGGAAGCGATTACGCTGGGCCGTTTTAATGGCAAGCCATCAGTTAACCTTACGGTGACCAAAACTGCTGAGGCTTCAACTATTGAAGTATCAGATCGAGTTAAACAGCTGGTGACTCAACTGCGTACAGAGTTGCCAAGAAGTCTTGAATTGGGTTTGTTTAGTGATTTATCTACTTACGTTAGAACCCGCTTGAACACGGTGAAGTCCTCCGGGCTGGTTGGTCTGGTACTGGTCCTGTTATCACTGTATTTGTTTTTGAATTTTCGGGTGGCCGCGATCACCGCGATGGGTATTCCTGTTTCATTCCTGTTTGCGATCACTATGATTTTTTACTTTGACTACACCATTAACATGGTGTCGTTATTTGCCTTTTTAATTGCACTAGGCATGATTGTTGATGATGCCATCATCGTGACAGAAAATGTCTACCGTCACATGGAAGAAGGGATGCCGCATTATCAGGCAGCCAGGGTGGGAGCCAGTGAGGTATTTTGGCCTGTGATTGCATCGACAACCACCACCGTTGCCGCGTTCTTACCAATGTATGCGATTGGTGGCACCTTGGGCGCTTTTATTGCGGTGATACCGGCCGTAGTGAGTTTCGCATTACTGGGTTCATTGCTGGAAGCATTTGGTGTACTGCCGTCGCATGCTGCTGAAATGCTGCGGGTTGAAAAGAGCAACCATTCGCGCTGGGTTGATTGGTCGGCACTACTGAAGAAGTATCTGGGCGTATTGCGATGGTCATTATTGAATCGTTATCTGGTATCGACCATTACTGTTTGTGTGTTAGTCATTGTGATTGTTTTTTCCATGACGCGAGTACCGTTTCAGTTGTTTGGTCATGTCAACATCGGTCAATTTTTTATTAATATTGAAGCGCCGAGTACATACAGTCTGGAAGATTCAAAGCGGCTAGCTTTGCAAACCGAACTTGCGGTCAAAGAAGTGATTGCTGATGATGAATTAAAAACCATGCTCACCAATGTGGGTGTCAGTATTATTGATTTTAATCGGTTTCGTTTTGGTAGCCACTATATTCAGTTGGTGGTTGATCTTGAAGAACAGGCTCCGCAAGGTTTCATTGAACGTTGGGTTACGCCACTGGTTAATTTGAAATTCAGTCACCAGGGATCACGAGAGCGATCGGCGAATGAAATCATTAATGTTGTCCGGCAGCGTCTGGCATCGGTGTCGGGTATACAGCGTTTATCTATTCTACGTCCCCAGGGCGGTCCTGCAGGCTCTGACATTGAAGTGGGTGTACGAGGTCGGGATATAAAAGTCTTGCATGAAGAATCTTTAGTTATTCGCGATTATTTGCGAGGCATTCCAGGTATTAATGACGTTAGTCTGGATCTTGAAAGTGGCAAACTTGAATATCATTACAGTCTTAATGATCGTGGTCGGCAACTTGGCTTAACGCAAAAAGATTTAGCCGATGCGGTGCGCAGTGGCTTCCTTGGTCTCGAAGTGACCTATGTGACCTGGCAGGAAAAACGTATTCCAGTACGTGTTATCTATCCTGAAAATTGGCGCGAGACCTCATCAAAACTGGAAAAATTACGCATCACCCTGACAACAGGTGGTTCAGTTTATTTAGGTGAGGTTGCAGATATTGATGTTGGGCGTGGCCTGAACGTAGTGAATCGCCGTGACGGTCGGCGCTTAGCCACGGTGACCGCAGAAGTAGATAGCGATATTTTGACACCACTTGAAGCCAGTGATCTGATCCGAGATAAGTTCGATGATATTGGAGAGCGTCGTCCCGGGTACTCATTGGTGTTTTTAGGTGAGAAAAAAGAAGCTTCTGATTCGATTGCTGATATGAAGCGTGCGGGCATCATTGCACTGGCGATCATTTACTTTATATTAGTCGCGCTATTCCGTTCGCTACTGGATCCTCTGGTGGTTATGTTTGCGATACCGTTTGGTGTTGTGGGTGTTATCGTTGGACATGTCATGTTTGGCTATAACTTACAATTTTTATCTCTGGTTGGTTTTCTTGCCTTGAGCGGGATAGTGGTGAATGACTCTTTGATTTTGATCGATTTTGCCAAGAAGGTGAGAAAGCAAGGCTGGGATCGTATTGATGCGGTAATTGAAGCCGGGCGCGTGCGTATTCGCCCTATTTTGTTAACAACCATCACAACATTTTTGGGTATTTCACCATTAATATTTTTCGCTTCGGGGCAAACTGCTTTCTTATCACCGATGGCGGTTAGTCTTGGTTTTGGTTTAATGTTTGCGACGGTACTGATACTGGTTGTATTACCTTGTTTCTATTTGATCGCTGATGATATGAGACGGCATACGTGTCGTTTTATGCGCGGCGTTTTGAATCAACCTGAACCTGAAGATCCACAGTCCGCCATGTGTCTGGTGAGTGACCGGCCTACAGAAAAAGAAGAGTAATATTTTATGAGTGAACGATTAACGCAGCTAAAAGCATGGCTGCGTGAACAAACAGGACAGGACTGTGAATTAGCACCGGCTTCAAGTGATGCGAGTTTTCGTCGTTATTTTCGTATTGAACTGGAACAAGGCAGTCGCATTGTCATGGATGCGCCACCACAACAGGAAGACTGTCGTCCATTTATTCATGTTGCAGAACTACTGCGTCGCGCTGGCCTAAATGCCCCCGATGTGATGGCAGAAGATGTGCGATCAGGATTTCTATTGCTGGGCGATCTGGGTAACACCACCTATCTGGAAGTATTAAATGCGGAAACAGCTGAACAGCTTTATGCTGATGCGCTGGCCGCATTAATAACTATGCAGGCCCGTATTGATACAGCGTCATCCGGTTTACCGCAGTATGATGAAACCTTATTACAAACAGAATTGAATTTATTTAAAGACTGGTATCTGGAAAAACACTGTGCTGTGACGCTGAATGAACAGCAGCAGGCAATATGGCAAGCGACTTGCGAGACATTGATTGCCTCTGCATTGGCACAACCGGCGGTATGTGTGCATCGCGATTATCATTCACGAAATTTAATGCACGTTGATGATACAACAAACCCGGGGATTTTAGATTTCCAGGATGCAGTGATCGGTCCTGTAACCTATGATCTGGTTTCTCTGTTACGTGACTGCTATATCAGCTGGCCTCGAACACAGGTTGAGGAATGGGTTGCAGGTTTTTACACACAAGCTATTAAGTCAGACATTATTGATGCGGATAAAGTGAGTGGACAACAGTTTTTAAACTGGTTTGATTTGATGGGTGTGCAACGACATTTAAAAGCAATTGGTATTTTCGCGCGCTTACTGCATCGCGATGGGAAAGAGGGTTATATTAAAGATATTCCTCGTACTCTAAATTATGTGCTTGAGGTGGCGGAACGAACCCCTGCACTCCATGATTTTTATCAGTTGCTTATTAATTTAAAATTACCGGATCAGGTTTCATAAGGTCGTGTCATGAAAGCAATGATTCTTGCTGCAGGCCGGGGTGAACGCTTAAGGCCACTCACCGATACAACGCCTAAGCCATTGATACAGGTTGGTGGGCAGTGTCTGATTGAATATCATTTACATGCATTGAAGCAGGCAGGCATTGCAGATGTTGTTATTAACCTTGCCTGGTTAGGCGATCAAATTGAAAGCCTGTTGGGTGATGGCAGTCACTACGGTGTGAACATTGTCTACTCGTATGAAACAGGTCAGGCGCTTGAAACCGGTGGCGGCATTTTCAAGGCACTGGATTTACTGGCCGATGAAACCTTTATTGTCACCAATGCTGACATCTGGACCGATTATGACTATCAAAATCTTCCTTTAAAGATTGATGGTCTGGCGCATTTGGTTATGGTCGATAATCCGCAGCAACACCCTAAGGGTGATTTCTCGCTTGAGAAAGGTTTATTGCATGATACAGATACTCAGCGTAAGACTTTCAGTGGCGTTGGGGTTTATTCAGCAAATTTATTTAAAGACATCAAGCAAACTATTTTCCCTCTGGCGCCACTGTTACGCGAGGCTATGCAAAAAGATCAGGTGACGGGTGAGTATTATCAGGGCAAATGGTTTGATATTGGTACAGTTGAACGTTTAGAGTTACTGGATGCCAGTTTAAAGAGTGATATAAATGGGTGAAGAGATAGATCGCGGGTCATTTTCTACTCAGGATTTCGCAGAGTTTAAGGAAAAATTGCAGCAGCAAACCATGTTGTTACAAAACTGGTTTGATGAAGGTATTTTTTCGGAACAAAAATCCGGTGGTGGTTTTGAACTTGAGGCATGGTTGGTGGATAAACAGGCGCAACCCATGCCGATTAATGATCAATTTATTCAAACTTTAAATAGTGATTTGGTGGTTCCTGAACTGGCGCGATTTAATATTGAATTAAATGGCACGCCACAACTTTTGCAAGGTAATGCCTTGCATAAATTACAAGCCGAGCTGGAACAAACCTGGCAACTTTGTTGTGATACAGCAGAAAAACTGGATAGCCAGTTAATTATGACAGGTATTTTGCCGACGGTTGAAGACAAAGATCTATGCCCTGAAAATATGTCGCGGGTGACGCGTTATCAAGCCCTGAATGATCAGGTACTGCGTTTGCGTCAGGGTAAACCGTTGCAATTAGATATCAATGGACACCAACATTTACAAAGCACCCACTATGATGTGATGTTGGAATCAGCAGCAACATCCTTTCAGATACACCAGCAAATACCTGCGCACAATGCGGTGCGTTATTATAATGCCGCACTAGTGATTGCTGCGCCTTTGTTGGCTGTGTCGACGAATTCACCTTACTTATTTGGCAAGCAGGTTTGGGAAGAAACACGCGTGCCCTTGTTTGAGCAGTCGGTTGAGCTGGGAGGGATCGGCGGTGCTGCCTTTGGACCGGTTAAGCGAGTGAGTTTTGGTAGCGGCTATATCCATCATTCATTGATGGAATGTTATACAGAAAATAATGAGCACTTCCCGATTCTCTTACCACTGGTAGGCGTTGAAAGTCAGGGCGATGATGAGTCCCGCTTGCCACACTTGCGTATGCACAATGGCACAATCTGGCGTTGGGTGCGTCCTTTGATAGGTTTTGATCACGACGGCAGACCACATCTTAGAATTGAACAGCGGGTGGTTCCAGCCGGGCCGACCATAGTTGATGCCATAGCCAATTCAGCCATGTTTCATGGTTTGATGGAGGCGTTAGTTTCACGAGAAACACCGATTGAAAAAGAAATAGACTTTGCTTTGGCGCGTGATAATTTTTATGCAGCGGCAAGAGATGGTTTGTCGGCGCAGTTTACCTGGCAATCTAAAAAAGTTTCAGTGAAATCCTTGTTACAGCAACAATTGATCCCTATGGCAGAAGCAGGCCTTAATCGTCTGGGGCTGGATAAGCAGGACATCGCTTATTATCTTGGCATTATTCAATCACGGGTTGATACACAGCGTTCGGGAAGCGTCTGGCAAAGACAGTGTGCCGAAAAATTAGGCGGAGACTTACAGGCAATGACCTTACGTTATCTTGAACATCAACAGTCCGGGCGTCCCGTGCATGAGTGGCCATTACCATGACAGAAAATCTACTGCATCAGTTTGATTATCTGCCAGAAGGTTTACTTGCTTGTGATGCGAGTGAATTACATCAGCATTTACCGGGCCCCTCGTTGATACATCTGGAAGGTCGTCGTCAGGCACCGCTTTTCGTATCGGTGTTATTGCATGGTAATGAGCCGGTAGGTTGGCAAGCGATTCAGCAGATATTGCAGCGTTATCAAGATCAACAATTGCCACGGAGTTTATCGTTGTTTATTGGCAATATTAGCGCGGCCAAGCACGGCATGAGGCGGCTTGATGGCCAGCCGGATTACAATCGTGTTTGGGGCGAGGGTGCAACGCCTGAACATGCTATGGCAGATCAAATTGTCAGTACTATGCGTGAGCGGAAACCGTTTGCCAGTATTGATATTCATAACAACACAGGTTTGAATCCTCATTATGCCTGTGTAAACCGGGTTGAAAATCCATTTTTCTGGTTGGCGACTTATTTTTCTCGCACGGTGGTGTATTTTATTCGTCCCGAAGGCGTGCAGTCAGCGGCATTTGCCGAAATGTGTCCTGCCGTGACAGTTGAGTGTGGACAGCCAGGGCAACGTCATGGTGTCGAACATGCGGCCGAGTTTCTTGATGCGTTATTAAACCTTGCCGAGTTACCGGACAAGCCTGTACCGGAACATGATATTGATGTATTCCATACAGTCGCGATAGTTAAAGTTCCCGAACAACTTAATTTTGATTTTTCTTTATCAGAAGATGATGGCTATTCAGATGCACCATTGCAGTTTGTTAAGGATCTGGATCATATGAATTTTCGTGAACTCACCCCGGGTACGGTGTTGGGAATGATCGAGGGTGATAGTGCCTCGGTACAGCTAGAGGTTATTGATGATCATGGCCAGGATCGCTGGCATGATTTTTTTGAAATTAAAGATCAGCAATTATTTATTGCACAGTCCGTGATGCCATCGATGTTGACGCTGGACAAGAAAGTTATTCGTCAGGATTGTTTATGCTACCTGATGGAACGTATGCCGTTATTGACAAAGCCCTAGTGGTTAAGCGCTTTTACGCACCGGATTAAGTTTATCGAGAATACTGGATTTTTGATCTGACTTGTCATGTGTGGCGATCAGTTTGCCATTGACGCAGGCACCACGACGGATCTCGATGCGCTCATAATAAACGTTACCATTTACATGTGACTGGGGATGCAGGACAACACTGCCGCTTGCATGAACATCGCCATTAATCGTGCCATTGATTTCAGCATCACAGGTTGTCACGCTGCCATCAACAATACCTTCGCGACTGAGTGTTAAACGAGCCGAGTCGTTGGGTCTGTTTTCAATACTGCCGATAACACGGCCATCGATATGCAGGCCACCACTAAAAACAAGATCACCCTTGAATTCGATGCCATCGCCAATCAGGCATTGGACTGCAGTATTGGTATTTTTGGGGTTGTTGTCCGCCATGTTGACATCCTTCTCTTAAAATATGGGCTCGGACGATTAATAATAGCAGAAATTTCCCAGGCTGCACTTGCCTGAGAACGATGCTTAGGAAACGTTTTCGCCGGAAGCTTGTAGATCGGCGTGGTAAGAGGAACGAACCATCGGACCACTGGCGACATTATCAAAGCCTATAGAACGCGCATATTCACCGAGCTGGTCGAATTCTTCAGGGGTCACATAACGCGAGACGGGTAGGTGATAGCGGCTAGGCTGCAGGTACTGCCCCAGTGTCAGCATGTTGACATTGTGTTCCCTCAAGTCCCGCAGCACTTGTTTCACTTCATCAATTTCTTCGCCCAGTCCAAGCATAATGCCTGATTTTGTTGGCACATCGGGGTAGGCATCTTTAAAGCGTTGCAGTAGTTTGAGCGACCATGCGTAGTCAGAACCGGGCCGTGCCTGCTTGTATAACCGGGGAATGGTTTCCAGATTATGATTAAACACATCAGGGGGCGCTTGTTCGAGCAAGGCCAGTGCTACATCCATGCGGCCACGAAAATCCGGAACCAGAATCTCGATTTTAGTGGTAGGGGATTGTTGTCTAACTTGATCAATACAGGCAACAAAATGACCAGCACCACCGTCACGCAGGTCATCTCGATCAACCGAGGTAATAACCACATACCGTAATTTCATATTAGCGATAGTTTCACCGAGTTTGACAGGCTCGTTTTCATCTAGCGGTTTGGGCTTACCATGCGCGACATCACAAAAGGGGCAACGACGTGTACAGATATCGCCCATGATCATAAATGTCGCCGTACCATGTGCAAAACATTCGCCAAGGTTTGGACAGGCCGCTTCTTCGCAGACGGTGTGTAATTGTTGTTCGCGCAAAAGTTTCTTAAGGCGTTCTACCTCTGGCGCATTATGAGAGCGACCTCGAATCCATTTTGGTTTACGTAGCGGTGTTACGGTCGGTTCGATCTTGATCGGGATCCGGGAAACTTTGGATTCCCCTTTAAGTGGATTCTTGGATTTAGGTGTATCGCTCATTATTTACTCAGGCTGTCTGGCCGTATCGGTTCATAGACGCGCGCATTGTACCCCAGTTCGCTGCTAAGTAGGGTACAGAGTCGCTCACTGATTTTGGGTACTGGGTCATCAATCCCTAAATCACGGCATTGAGTAATGCTCATGCCCTCATAACCACAAGGGTTAATGCCCTGAAAAGGACTTAAATCCATGTCTACATTAAGGCTAAGTCCGTGATAGCTGCGTCCTCGTGTAATACGCAGGCCGAGGGCAGCGATTTTGGCATTATCAACATAGACGCCCGGTGCATCGGAGCGAGCTTTGGCAGCCAAACCATATTCAGCCAGTAATTTAATTATGCTTTGCTCCATCGCCGTGACAAGATCACGCACACCTTTGCCCGCGCGGCCTAGATCGAGCATTACATAAAGAACAATTTGTCCGGGGCCGTGATAGGTGATTTGGCCTCCCCGATCAATATCGACTACCTCGATATTACCGGGATTGATTAGGTGTTCAGGTTTGCTATTACGCCCCTGTGTAAAAACAGGTGGGTGCTCAACGAGCCAGAATTCATCCTGACTCTCGTTTGTGCGTGCAGCGGTGTAGTCGCGCATGGCATCAAAGGTCGGCATATAATCCTGTTGACCAAGCTCACGTATGATGACGGTATCCGGTACAGGCATACTCAGAGTAACATCAGCACATGTTCATGGGCATGTAGTTCACGGTAAAGGTTATCAAGCTGTGGTTTGCTTTGTGCTTCAAAGGTGACCGTGATGGAAATAAATTTACCTTTACCACTATCACGTGTTTTGACCGCACCTTCTGCCAGGTTATCGACATGTCGATTGACGATCTCCAATACAATGCCTTCTAGTTCAGGGATATTGCGTCCCATTACTTTGAGAGGAAACTCGCACGGAAATTCAAATAATGTGTCTTCAGTTGATTCAGTCATGATAAGTATTTTACCCAATTATCGATGCTAAATGGGGACTATTCAACAATATTTAAAGTGGTTTTATGAAAAAAAATAATAAAAACAATAAAATAAAAAATATAGCATGTAGATAGTATGATTCATTTAAGATTGAGATATCATCTTGAGGTAGCGAAAATGTCCCAG
>Ga0316207_10003131_pt1 | contig 15846 bp, 14 predicted proteins | sample 6weekpyrite_MG_FD_204943 | JGI IMG/M metagenome (GOLD analysis project Ga0316207, IMG submission 204943) | Microbial mat bacterial communities from mineral coupon in-situ incubated in ocean water Damariscotta River, Maine, United States -... | ecosystem: Environmental > Aquatic > Marine >... | reverse complement strand
TATCTATTGACGAAAACGGAGTAATTCTAAGCTTTAATGCAGGAGCAGAAAAATTATTTGGATATAAAGCACACGAAATCATAGATAAAAACATCAAAATATTAATGCCTAATAAATATTCTGAACACCATGATCATTATATTCAAAATTACCTCACCACAGGTATACAAAAAATTATTGGCTCAGGACGAGACGTCACTGCCAAACGAAAGAATGGTTCTGAGTTTCCAATGCATTTATCCGTCGCAGAAATGAGTTACAGAGAATTTGATAAACGGCGATTTATTGGCTCGTGCTTAGATTTAACTGAATTTCACCAACAACAAGATTTGTTACGTAGAAGTCAGAAGATGGATGCTCTAGGCATGCTTACTGGCGGCATTGCTCACGATTTCAATAATATGCTAGGGGTCATTCTAGGATTTTCTGAACTGATTAAAGAATCTGCATCACCTGGTTCTAATATTGCCCGTTATGTTGAAAATATTTTTCAATCAAGTCAACGAGGCGCTGCGCTAACGAGAAAACTACTGTCTTTTTCAAGAAGCAAAATTTCAGATAACAGCAAAGTCAATATAAATCAAATAGTAATTGAAGAACAAAATATACTGGAAAAAACACTAACACCAAGAATACAGTTAAAATACACACTAGATGATCAATTGTGGAGTACATGTCTAGATAAAAATGATTTTGAAGACGCTCTTATCAATATCTGCATTAATGCAATGCATGCCATAACTGGCTCAGGAACGATAACAATTAAAACAGAGAATAGAATTATAAGCACATTAGAAGCACAATTTCTCGAGATTAAGCCCGGCGAATACGCATTACTAAGTGTCAGCGACACAGGAAAAGGCATCGATGAAGAAACCATGGAGAAAATATTTGATCCTTTTTTTACAACAAAGGGTGATAAAGGAACAGGGTTAGGCCTGAGCCAAGTTTTCGGTTTTGCTAAGCGTAGCAACGGCACAGTAAATGTTGAATCACAAATTGGGGAAGGCACAACTTTTACCTTGTATTTTCCTCGCTACGAAGACTTACATAAGGAGGCAGTATTAAATGACTTTACAAGCAATGACAACTTAATGGGAACTGAAACACTATTATTAGTTGATGATGAACAAAAATTGCTTGAGTTATACCATGAGATATTATCAAGTAAAGGATATAAACTCTTTTCTGCAAATTCACCAGAATTAGCTATCGATATATTAAACAAAGAATCAATCGATTTAGTAATTTCAGATATTGTGATGCCAAATATCAACGGCTATGAACTTGCTGAAATTATTAAAGAAAAACACCCACTTACTAAAGTTCAATTAATGAGTGGATTTGCCGAAGATGCAATGATTGAAAACAAAAATGTTGAATTACATAAACAAATTATTATTAAACCATTTGAACAAAAGACGCTATTAAAAAAATTGCGTGAGATTTTAGATTAGAATACTAAAACTTCCTTAGTAATAATTTTTCCTAAACCAACCCGAAATATTATTTTTGATCGTCAACTTCTAAACATCCTGTCTTTTACAAACTTCCAATTAAACGCCGAAAACCAAGCTTATGTTCTTAATGCAAAAGTTTTGTACACTTTATCATGCTTTTCTTTTTCCAGTTTCCACACAGAATCAGCCTAATAAATAATACAATGTATAGCTTTTCTATACAATAATAGGGCCCATTTTTGTTTTTATGGGGATTTTTTGTGCTTTTATATAAAAATTCCTAAAATATTACTTGAAATCTCCGATATTTATGTATAACTTTTGTATATTCTTAAACGATGAGTAGTGAAACAACATGTTTAATAAAAGTCTTTACCCAATCAGCACTGTAGCCGAACTTACAGGGATAAAAACAATCACCCTGCGGGCATGGGAGAGACGCTATGGATTTCTTAATCCTTGCCGCTCTGAAAAAGGCCGACGATTGTATTCTCAGAAAGATGTAGAAAAAATAAATGCTGTCAAACAATTATTAAATCAGGGAATCGCAATTAGTCATGCTGTAGAAAAAATAAATACTGAAAATTCAACAGATATTGAAAACGGCGAACATGAGGGCGTATGGCAACAATATCAACATACTATTTTAGAGGCTATAACAAATTTTGACGAGAAATTACTTGACGATGCTTATCATGATGTGACCGGGCTCTACCCCATCGATCTAGTAACTCAGAATTTGATTATACCTCTGTTATACCGCTTAGGGGAAAAATGGGAGGCACGTGAAGGCAGTATTGCTGAAGAACATTTTTTTAGCGCCTACCTGAGAAATAAGCTTGGCGCTCGTTTTCACCATCAAAACCGCTTAAATCAAGGCACACCTGTAATCATTGCGGGATTGCCGGGAGATAATCATGAGTTTGGTATTCTGTTATTCGCGCTAAGTATGCTGAATCGTAAAATGCGAGTACTACTCCTTGGCCCAAACCTTCCCCTGCGTGAACTTCGATATACCTTACACAAAATAAACGCTTCAATTGTTGTACTAGCAGGTTCTCATGACATTGCCATCAAGAAACTAATTCGTGAGCTCTCAGAACTAAAACAAGACTGCCAAATATCTATCGCTATTGGTGGACAGATTGCGGAAAAATATTCTGATGAAATTTTAAATAGTGGTCTTCATCCGCTGGTTGGTGACTTAAGTTCAACAATTGATGAAATTGAAAATATTATTACTGATACAAAAAATAAAGGAACACAGCTATGAGTCAAACAAATATTGCACTTGATTTATCGGAATCAGGATTTATACCCAGCATTGTCTTACGACGTGGTATACGATTGTTGATCAAACATCGCTTAAAGGAAATTCATGCAACAGATCCTGAGTTAATGGCATCTGATCAATTCAAGTTCATTCAACAAATGAATAAATCTCCTATTGCACTTCTTACCGAAAAAGCGAATGAGCAACATTACGAGATCCCTGCACATTTCTATCAATATGTACTTGGCGATTACCAAAAGTACAGTAGCTGTTATTGGGATAGCGAAACTACATGCCTAACCGAAGCGGAAGAACTTGCATTAATTAAAACCTGTGAGCATGCAAAACTGCAAGACGATCAATCCATTCTTGAACTTGGCTGCGGCTGGGGATCTTTAACTCTTTTCATGGCGAAACGTTTCCCTAATAGTCGTATTACAGCAGTATCCAACTCTCATTCTCAACGTGAATATATTCTCAGCAAAGCTAAGAAACGTGGACTTAATAACATCAAAGTTATTACATGTGACATGAATGATTACAAACCCGAACAAACCTTTGATCGAATTGTTTCAGTGGAAATGATGGAACATATGCGAAATTACAGTGCGTTGTACGAAAAAATAGCCTCATGGTTAAACAACGATGGCAAATTTTTTAAACACATTTTCGTCCACCGATCTACTCCATATGCTTTTGATGTTAAAGATGAAAGCGACTGGATGAGTCAGTATTTTTTTAGTGGTGGCATGATGCCATCAGATGATTTGCCGTTATGGTTTCAAGAACATTTAACGATTCAAAACCGCTGGCGCTGGAATGGAACACACTATGAAAAAACAGCCAATGCTTGGCTAGAAAATATGGAAAATAATCGCGAAGAGATTTTTTCAATTCTTGAAAAAACCTATGGCGAAGAAAATGCTGAAAAATGGTGGAATAGATGGCGTATGTTTTTTATGGCATGTGCAGAACTATTTGGTTATCGCAATGGCGATGAATGGTGGGTTAGCCACTACTTGTTTAGTAAAAAATAAGGCCTGATATGAATCATAAAATCATCACTTTTCTACTTTTTCAACTTGGTTGGTTTGCTTGTGTTTTGGGTGCCGCAAATAGCTTGGCTATTGTTGGAATAACGATAGCATTGATCGTTATATGGTTTCACCTTCGAACAACTCAGCACAAGTTCGAAGAAACAGCATTGATTGGAATTGTGACGATTATTGGATTCAGTTGGGATAGTGCTCTTGTGCAATTAACCTATTTTCAGTATTCCAATACAACTACTTCATCCATTGCGCCTTTGTGGATAGCTGCAATGTGGACAATGTTTGCCAGCACCATTAACACGCTATTCTCGTGGTTAAAGGATCGACTTTTGATCGCCTTTTTTCTTGGCGCCGTTTTTGGGCCGATCGCATACTGGTCTGCATCACAGCTTGGTGCGGTAAATATTTTGGATATTCCAAATGCTTTATTACTTCAATCAATAGGCTGGGGAATTTTAATGCCTGGCATGCTAATTCTTAGTAATCTGATTTACCGCAATGGACATTATCCTAGTTTGGAGAAAGCAAAATGAATTGGTCAGTCTATCTCGATGGATTAATTGCTAGCCTTATACTGTCTTCTTTTGTTTGGCTTATAAGCGTTTATAAACGTGACGTTAGTATCGTTGATAGTGCTTGGTCATTGTTATTTGTAGCCGCATCAATAGCATACTTAAACGAAATGGATTTTCGTGAATGGCTTATCTTTTCACTGCTTTTAGTTTGGGCAACTCGTCTTTGTCTACACATAACCATTCGAGCTTGGGGGGAAAACGAAGATCACCGCTATCAAGATATACGTAAGCGATATTCACCTGGATTTGCGTTCAAAAGCCTGTTTATTATTTTTGTTTTTCAGGCTGTACTCGCTTGGATTATTACTTTACCCCTACACATTGCTTTTACACAATCGCACGAAGTGGGAATACTGACAATTATCGCTACTGTAATTGTTGTGTTCGGGATTACTTTCGAAAGCATTGCTGACTGGCAGTTATTTCGATTCAAGTCTAATAAAGAATCTAAGCAACAAGTACTTGACCAAGGTTTATGGCGATACAGTCGACACCCAAACTACTTTGGTGAAGCTGTGGTTTGGTGGGGCTTCTCATTATTTGCCATCGAAGCTGGCTATTGGTATGCGCTTGTATCTCCAATTCTATTGACGTTCTTGTTATTGAGGTTTTCAGGCGTAAGTTTACTTGAATCCACCATAACAGAACGTAGACCTGCTTATCGAAAATATATAGAAACTACCAACGCATTTTTACCTGGCCCTAAACACGATATAAGTCAGTCAAGCCTAAAAGGTGAACAGTTATGAAATTAATTGGGCTTATTTCTATTCTTTTTGTATTAATTTTCTCTAGTTCACATGCTAGTGCAACAAAAAAATCCTGGAATTTCGATGTTTATTATGATGACAAACTCATTGGAGAACATACTTTTGAACTAACAAAAAAAGAAAATCTCAACTATATCGAAATTAATGCTTCTTTTAACGTAAAGTTTTTTTTCATCAACGCATACACTTACCGTCACAAAAATAAGGAAGTTTGGGACGATCAATGTCTTGAGAGCATTCAATCTTTCACTGAGGACAATGGTGATGAGTTTAATGTTGTCGGTGAAAAAAAAGAAAATGCATTTGAGATTTCAGTCAATAAATCTAGCAACAAACTAGATAGTTGTATACAGACTTTCTCATATTGGGAAAAAGACATATTAACGCGAAATAATTTACTAAATAGCCAAACTGGAGAAATAGAAAAAATAGAAACGGTAAATTTAGGTCGAGAACTAATAACATCAAAAAACCAGCAAATAATGGCGGAACACTTTCGATTAATTTCAGATAAATTTTCTATAGAGCTATGGTATTCAGAACAAGGTGAGTGGCTAGCATTGCGATCAACAACAGAAGACGGCAATGTTTTAACGTACAAACTCAAAAGGAGTATATGATGAGAAGTATAATTATAATTTTGGTTACACTATTAACGATTGGCTGCAGTACTCATCAACCCATTAAAACTGCTGATTACGTTGAAATTAGTCGCTTCATGGGAAAATGGCATGTTATTGCAAATATACCCACTTTTATAGAAAAAAATGCATTTAATGCAGTAGAGACTTATCAACAAAATGAAGACGGATCGATTGCAACAACATTTCAATTCAACAAAGGCGGATTTGATGGTGAGCTAGTCGAATACCATCCCGTTGGCACCATTGTTGACACAAAGTCAAATGCAATTTGGGAAATGCAATTCATCTGGCCTTTTAAAGCAGATTATCGTGTTATGCACATTGATGAAGACTATTCCATTACTGTTATTGGTAGAACGAAGCGAGATTATGTTTGGATCATGGCCAGAACACCTGAAGTTTCAGATGAGATGCTTAAGAAAATGCTAGAGATAGTTCAACAGGCAGGTTATGACCCAAATCAAGTGCAATTAGTACCTCAGCAAAAGAAAGCAAAAACTATGGTTTGGCGAACTTGAGAAATACAATGAATACTAAACAACCGAATAATTTTATACAAAGTTTGGTACTCTGGTTCGATACTTATCAAACCAATTATCAAACTAATCCCCATCAAATCGACAAATCCATAGATTGGGCAAGAGCGTTACCGTTTATTGCACTCCACGTCGCTTGCTTACTCGTGTTCGTTGTCGGCTGGAGCCCCATTGCTATTACGGTTGCAATTTCACTCTATTTTATTCGGATGTTCGCAATAACAGCTTTTTATCATCGATATTTTTCACACAAAACATTTAAAACAAGTCGAACAATGCAGTTTTTGTTTGCCGGTCTCGGTGCGAGTGCGGTACAACGTGGTGCCTTATGGTGGGCGGCACATCATAGAGTACATCACGCAACAGCGGACAAAGAAGACGATCAACATTCCCCAAAATGCCATGGTTTTTTATGGAGTCATATGGGTTGGTTTTTAGCACATGGCAACTTTTCTACGCGAGAAAAATACATAAGGGATTTTGCTAAGTATCCTGAATTACGCTTTCTTGACCGATTTGATGCCGTAGTACCACTGATATTTGCTGCTGCTTTATATGCAATAGGTGCCTTAATGGAAGCCTACGCGCCCAGTTGGGGTACCAATGGCTTACAAATGCTGATTTGGGGTTTTGTAATATCTACGGTGGTATTGTATCACGGTACGTTTACCATAAATTCCTTAGCACACCTAATCGGCAAGAAAGTTTTTCCTGGAAAAGATGATAGTCGAAATAATTTTTGGCTGGCGATTATTACAATGGGAGAAGGCTGGCACAACAACCATCACTATTACCCGGGATCTGCTCGACAAGGTTTTTTGTGGTGGGAGATTGATTTAACTTATTACGGCTTAGTGATTTTAGAAAAATTAGGTTTAATCTGGGATCTACGCCCAGTACCAAAAAGAGTTTTAGAAATGAGGCAACAATCATGAAGGTCGCTGTTGTTGGAACTGGTATTGCGGGCAATGTTGCAGCTTATCACCTTGCAAAAGAACATGATATTACAGTATTTGAGGCCAATGATTACGTAGGCGGACATACACATACTCACCAAATACAACATCAAAATCGCTACTATACAGTCGATAGTGGCTTTATTGTCTTTAATAAAAAAACATATCCAAATTTCATTAAATTACTTGATGAACTCGGTGTTTCTGCAAAACCGTCAGCAATGAGTTTTAGCGTTAAATGTGAAAAATCAGGTCTAGAGTATAATGGGACTACCCTAAATTCTCTGTTTGCTCAACGCCGCAATTTATTTCGACCAAAGTTTTACGGCATGATCAAAGACATTCTTCGTTTCAACAAAGAAGCTCCGGGTATTCTCAACAACAAGGATGAATCATTAAGCTTGGGAGAATACCTGAAAACCAATCGATATAGCTTTGAATTTATCAATCACTATATTGTTCCCATGGGCGCTGCTATTTGGTCAGCCGATCCAACGATGATGGATCAATTTCCAGCGCATTATTTTATACGCTTTTTTCACAATCACGGCATGCTCAATGTCGATGATAGACCATTGTGGTACGTAGTCGAAGGCGGTTCAAATGCCTATGTAAAAGAAATCATCAAACCCTACAAGGATAATATACGTTTAAACACACCGGTCAATACAATTCGTCGATTTGACAACTACGTAGAAATTGTAAGCGATAAACATGGGATCGAAAAATTCGATTATGTTTTTATTGCAAATCACAGTGATCAAGCAATTAAATTATTGGCTGATCCAAGTAGTTTGGAAAAAACAGTATTAGGTTCCATCCCCTATCAAAGTAATGAAGCCATAATGCATACAGATAAAAACATATTACCTAAACGAAAACTAGCTTGGGCTGCTTGGAATTATCATATTTTAAAACAAAAGCAAGATAGAGTTGCCCTTACCTACAATATGAATATTCTTCAATCTATCGATGCGCCTGTGGAGTTTTGCGTAACACTAAACAACACACAAGCAATAAACGAAAATAAAATTATTAAAACCATGAATTATGAGCACCCTGTTTTCACACCAGAAGGTGTAGCAGCACAATCTCGACAATCAGAAATAAATGGTCAAAAACGCACTTTTTACTGCGGGGCATACTGGCGTTTTGGGTTTCATGAAGATGGTGTTGTGAGCGCATTAAATGCGTTAAGCCATTTTAAGGATACAATTCAAAAATGAAAAGTCGCATATTCACTGGCGAAGTAAGACATCGACGGTATCTTCCAAGAGAACATGAGTTCTCCTATAGACTATTCATGATGTACTTGGATTTAGATGAACTACCCAAGTTATTTAGAAAATACTGGTTCTGGTCCTATAACAAAGCAAACCTCGCCTCATTTGATAGAAATCAATTCAGTGGTAACAAAAGCGAGGACCTTTCTACAACTATTAGAAACTTAGTTAAAGAAAAGACAGGACATTCACCCAATGGGCCAATTCGTTTACTGACACACTTAAAATACTTTGGTTATGGGTTTAACCCTGTCAGTTTCTATTTTTGTTTTGAAGAAGATGGAAAGACGCTGAATTGTATTGTTGCTGAAATTACCAATACCCCATGGAAAGAGCAACACTGTTATGTTTTGCCAGTTGGCTTAAACAAAGAAGGACCATTTAGCTTTGAATTCGGGAAGGATTTTCATGTTTCACCCTTTAACAGCATGAATCAGCAATATGACTGGCATTTTACCCAACCTCAAGAGCATTTATCAATTCATATGAATGTTTACGAAGAGGAAAAACTTCACTTTGATGCAACATTAAACCTACAAGAGCAACATATAAATAGCAGCTCACTGAGTAAAGCACTAATGAAGTTCCCTTTTATGACAAGCAAAGTTATTTTTTCGATCTATTACCAAGCGTTGAAATTATGGCTTAAAAGAAACCCAACCTATACACATCCAACCATACAGGAGACACCGAAACCGGTGAAAAAACTATGAGTACATCTATCATACCAAGTGCTACAGCAATCGCTAAAAAACGTAAAATCTTCTGGCTAGATAAACTTGCCAAACGAAGTCTCTTAAAACGGCTACAAAATATCAGCAAGGGCTACTTGTTAATTCAAGACAACGATGAAACCTATAGTTTTGGTTCAAAGCAAAATACATCTTATCCCAAAGCCACGATAAGGATTAATGATTCTCAATTCTATAGTGCAATAGCATTTGGTGGTAGTGTATCAGCTGGTGAAGCCTATTTTTTAGGTTATTGGGATTGCGATGATCTGACTTCATTAGTACGGATTTTGCTCATAAATCGTGACGTTTTAGATAACATGGATGAAAGCCTATCGAATATTCAAGTACCAATTACAAAAATTCTACATTGGTTAAATAGAAATACGAGAAAAGGTAGTCGACGTAACATATCAGCACATTATGACCTAGGAAATGATTTATTTAAATTGTTTCTAGATAAAAACATGATGTATTCTTCTGCAATTTATCCAAGTAAAGAAAGCTCACTTGAAGAAGCTTCTACCTATAAAGTTGATCGTATCTGCCAGAAATTACAACTCAGTTCAGATGATCACGTACTAGAAATCGGCACTGGCTGGGGTGGACTTGCACTTCATGCCGCTACTCATTACGGCTGCAAAGTGACAACGACTACAATTTCAAAGGAACAGTTTGAGCTAGCAACACAACGTGTAAGAGAAGCAGGGTTAGAAAATAAAATCACAATTCTATTATCGGATTACCGTGATCTTACAGGAAAATTTGACAAAATCGTTTCAATCGAAATGATAGAAGCGATTGGCCATCAATATATCAATACTTATTTCGAAAAATGTGGTAATTTGCTAAAACCCAACGGTTCAATGTTAATCCAAGCAATCACCATTGCTGATCAACGTTACAAAGCCGCTTTAAAGGAAGTCGATTTTATTAAACGATATATTTTTCCAGGCTGCTTTATTCCATCAGTATCAGCAATGCAGAACGCCATTACTGACAGTTCAGACATGCGTATATTTAATTTGGAAGATATTGGTCCTCATTACGCTCGTACATTACATGACTGGCGAGTACGCTTTTTTGAAAAGATCGAAGACGTCAAATCGCTTGGATATCCTAAAGAATTTATTCGATTATGGGAATTTTATCTATGTTACTGTGAAGGAAGCTTTGAAGAGCGTGCGATAAGTGATGTTCAACTTTTATTAGTGAAACCTGAAAATCGAATAGATTTTCCATCATGAAATATTAATTAACAACATCCAAATCAACAAATAACTACTAGGTTTTAAGGTTTTTTCAATGAAACCTAGTAGTTTTTTAATTTAAAACCAATTGATAGAAACTATGCACTTCTAAGCGAAGTCATTCGTAATATAAAAATAGTTGCTAACGGTATAACCAGGCCAATTATCGTTACTGTGATAAGCAACATACCTAAGTCACTATAATTTTCAGGCACATTAATTACTTTACTCACTGGATCTTTTACTTCTCTCGTCACAGTGAATATTTGATTAAGATATTTAGTCCCCAATTGTGAAAGCGACAATGCTAGATTTGTAAACGATGCCATAACTGCGAAAAATGTCGCCTTTAAATTTGCAGGCGCAGAATTCGCGATCCACGCCAACATAGGAATCATCGCAATTTGTCCTAGTGGAGACTCTATTGCGGTATCAACCAAAGCGATAAATCGAGCATCAACGACACCACCCGTCATTGCCGCAGTCCACTCGTGAAAACCGTAAAACATCCCAACAATTGGTAGCGATAATAAAGCACTAGCAATTGAAAGAAATACGACAATGTAGGCAATTGACTTTTCTGCCATAAATCGACGAAATATAAACATACCAAATAATGTTAAGCCGGCACCAATAAGAGACAAAACAGAAAAAAACTGTTGATCAAAAGCTAACTCATCAATCATCCACCAGGTAGAACCAGGTCCAGGCCCCGGCATAGCGCGAAACATGAAAATGATTATCGCAGTACCTAGCAATATTCGTTTAGCGTCAGGATCCAAAACTTTTAACAATCGAGACATTAAAAATAAAACAATCGCCAAAGAGCCAACGAAAATAATTTCCTGATTATAGGTAAGATCGGAAAGCCCTAAGGTGATCGTAAAAATAACAAAAACTAAGCTACCACCCAAAATCCACCAATTTGGCGATATCTTCTCTCCTTGATCATGAACCATCTTCCAAGATTGCGCACGATCAATACCCTGTCGGCGATAATTCCAATAGGCCTTTAACTTTAACCATCCACCCAATAACACGCCAATAATAGAAACGATCGGGATAATTAAAGCATATTGGTAAATATCAGTATAAATTTGAATTTTTTCTGATTCTTGCAGCGTATCCACGCCATCAAAAAGATAGACGTTTAGTGAAGCAACAAAAACCCCACCACCAATAATGGCTACCCGCCCCAAGGTTTGTACGGTGGTATGCATCAAGCGTAAGGTTGGGGCATCAAATGCATCGCCGTTTTTATCAAAATGTGGGACGGCCTCAACGGTCATCGCATCTGCCACAACATCTTGAACAACGTATCCAACGGGTGCTAACAAAGCCGATAAAACGAACCAAGCTTCCACAGACATAATTGCTGCCATGGATTCACGGTGAGATAGTAAACCCACCATTATAAGCAAACTTATCGCGATTAAACCTGCACCGATATAAACAAGTACGGACTTAAATTTCCAAATGAGATCAACCAAATGACCTAATGGCATCTTTAAAGCCCAAGGAATACCTGCCCAAAAACCTAAAGCTGCGAGAAATTCAGCACTTAATCCCAAATAATCTTTTACGAAGAACATTCCGACGATTCCCGTTAAACCGGAAACGCCAGCGGCCAAATACACCATTAAAGGAGGTAAATAGGAAAATCGCATTTCGCGACCTAGTTCTAAAATTGTACGATCAAACCAATGATAAATTTTTGTTGGCATAGCTTACACTTTATAAAACGAAATGGAGAATTTGATGAAATCTTATTATAAGTTTCATATCGACATTTTTAAGTAATTTATAACGTATTTAATAGCATCAATTCAAAAGGATGTGGTTCAAGGTATTTGGATCGCTCAACGAAAGGCTTAGGATATCGCCGAAAATGATGTTTCAGTATTGTTATGGGGACAATTAAAGGCAACAACCCCTTTCGATAATTTTCAATGATTTCTGTTAATTCTTTCTTATCTGCTTTGTCTAGATCGGATTTTAAGAAACCTTGCAAGTGCTGCAATACATTGACATGATCCTTACGATTTGCCCTAATTTTCAAAATAGCCATTAACTCTGAGAAATACCAGGATAATACTTCACTAAACACTTCTTTCCCGGCTTCCGCCAAACGTGCGCCTAATAAGCGAGAACGGTTCTGATCGTGACTAAGCAAAACATATTTATATTGCGCATGAAAATCTGTTAATTTATGCATAGACATACCTTCAAGCAACAAGTCCTTCCAGTGACGGTAAACAAAAACGCGTTTAATAAAATTTTCACGCAAAACAGGATCCCCTAAGCGACCCTCCTCTTCTACTGGTAGATTTGGGAAAGTATTCAGTAAAACTTGCGCATAAACGCCCGTTCCACATTTTTCAGGCATATCGTTTTTATAAACTCTGACACGCCCCATACCGCAACTGGGAGAATCTTTTTTCAAGATATAACCGCATAAATCTTCGTGCCACTGTTTTTGTTCTACAGCGATATCACTCAATTGCTGAGTCACATCCAAAGATGGCGTCTTGTTACCAATACAACGAGTCTCACCATCTTGCATAACCAAGCGTAATGTCTCTCGTGGTATTCCAAGACCTATGGCAATTTCAGGGCAAAATGAACGAAATTTAAAGTATTTGCCTAAAGTTTCTGTTATATAGCTTTGATGCTTATGTCCAGAATCAAAACGTACTTTTTCACCTAATAAGCATGAGCTTATACCGATAAGAATCGATTGCTCATTTAACGCGCTTCCATTTTCAGACTCTGACATATTTCACCACTAAAGAAATCACAAATATTTTATTCCTGTATTGATTAACTCATACTATTTTTACGATATCAATGTATAACAAACGGAAAAATTCAAACTGATTAAATAATTTTACATTTTCTTGCTGCGCTATATATTTATAGACAAATTTTATCGAAATATGATTTGCAACTTTTAGTTTGTTTTAAAACTATTCTAAATAAACCATTGTGCATATATTACCCCCAAGCTAAAACCTAGTAATTGTATTGAATTTACATCACTACTGCACTTTACAATTAATTAATTCGACACAGACCCTATTACGTCCAGATGTCTTGGCTAAGTAAAGCGCCCTATCAGCACGCTCCATTATTTTTTCACCATCCACATCCAATTTATCAATTTCAGACACACCAACACTAATATTTATATAAACGGGGATCTCATTAGGATAAATTGGCGTTTCGGAGACGATTTTACGTAGACGATTTGAAATATGCATCGCTGACTCAGCCGATGTATCAGGAAATATAATGCAAAATTCCTCGCCACCAATACGCGCAGCGCTATCCTGAATTCGTAATATATTACGAAACGTATCACTAAGTGTTTTTAACACCAAATCTCCAAAAGCATGCCCATAAGTATCATTAATTTTTTTGAAAAAATCAGCATCAATCATACAAATTGAAAATTGGGAATTTGTACGTTTAAATCTAGATAATTCATTTTTAACTATTTCGTTAAAACCTCTTCGGTTTAGCAATCCCGTAAGCGGATCTGTTTTTGACAAACCATCCAATTTAAACTCATATTTCTTCTGCTCGGTAACATCTCTTTCTATCGCAACAAAATGCGTCACCTCTCCAGCCTCATTCTTCAATGGAAGAATACTAATTTCCAACCAATATTCTTTTCCCGACTTTGAAAAATTTTTAATTGTGGTTCGAATTGGAGTTTTGCTTTCCAGCGATTCTCGAATACTAGCTTTTGTAGTATCGTCTGTTTCTCCAGACTGTAATATTCGAGGGTTCTTGCCGACAACTTCATCATAGCTATAACCTGTTAACTCTGTAAACGCCTTATTAACATACACTATCTCTGGTCCAGGCTCAGAAATCGGATGAGCTTTGGTCACAATAATGACATCCTTAGCCGCTTCAACAATTGCCTGAAAATCAAAATTGTATGTTTTCATAATTTAATCGTTCTTCTTAGCTAAAAAGTTATTCTAGACGATATATCAGAAATCTATTCCATTAAATAGCAAATCTATCTCATCAGACATCAAAATTCGCTAACTCACGCTCAATCACATCTAACGCATTATCGATATCCATGCCTAGGGAAATCAAACCCATTGATTGAATTTCTCTTAAACATAAACTCGCAACAGGCCCACCTAACATGATTGGTAACGATGTTTCCTGCCTAAGTTGTTTAAGTGCGGGAAGTGACTTAGTTAAATTATCAGTAATGGATGCAGATAGTACAATGCCCTTGGCCTGGGTCTGTCGAGCAACGGTCACGAGCTCTTCCACAGGCATATTCGCACCCAATACAGTAACCCGATAACCCAACATTTGTGCGGCCAACGCGAAGATTAACAAGCCACTTTCGTGGTGTTCACCCGGCAAACACGCGGCCAATAACCGAATGCCATTGGATTGAGCACGTAGATGATGAAATTGCGCCCCCAATTGATTGCGCAGATAAACCGAAAAGAAATGCTCCTCTGCCACCGCCCCTTCGCCGCTCGCCCAACGTTCACCCAGCTTACGTAACAAAGGTAATATCACTTGCCTTAAAATGGCATCAAACGGATATTCAGCCAATGCTTTGTGATAGGCCGCCTCTAATGCCAGCTCATCGAGTCGGGCAATCGCATCTAACAAACCATTTATATGTTTAGCCCAAGGCGATTCCTGCTCCACCACGACATCTTCAGCAGCCTGCTGCACCATGACCGCCGCTTGGCTAATGGCAATGCCTTTATCTATCAATGCGGTAACGCGCCGAATGATGTCGACATCCTGCTGACTGTACATGCGATACCGACCTTCGCTGCGTTCAGGATGCAATAAATCATATCGTCGCTCCCAAGCACGTAAGGTAACCGGCTTAACGCCCGTCAGATTAGCCATCTGATGAATGGTAAAAGGGTTGTTATTTATATAACTCATTGTTATTTATCACCTTATTCTTAAACTCTCTTATTTATCGTCTTTCCTTGTGAAAAAGCCACCTTATATATAGTGACGAATCCACCAATCTCATATTTTTCATCATACACGTCTTGACATCCTTTTACAAACCCTCTACAATCTTTATACAAGATCAGGAAAAACAGACAAATTAATCATACAAACATTATATTTTATTGAACTTAAGGCTTTTTTAGCTGACAAATAAGACATAAGTGACAACTAGCAGGAAATAAACAAAACTTATACATTATACATACACTATACAATTTAACAGGAGATACACCATGACTACAAATACTATGATGAACGAAGATCCAATGACTAACACTTCTACTGACAACGCAGTTCGCA
>Ga0316207_10003130_pt1 | contig 15847 bp, 15 predicted proteins | sample 6weekpyrite_MG_FD_204943 | JGI IMG/M metagenome (GOLD analysis project Ga0316207, IMG submission 204943) | Microbial mat bacterial communities from mineral coupon in-situ incubated in ocean water Damariscotta River, Maine, United States -... | ecosystem: Environmental > Aquatic > Marine >... | reverse complement strand
GGGACGTGCGTCTGAAATTCAGCAATCGGAAGTTTCAACCGCACAAGCGTCTCAGTTGGAGGCCACTTTCGTCTATCAGCCACCTTTTGGGGCTTTCATTGCCAACGGATGAAATATTCGGGTTAGTGTTATTTTTCTACTAACCAAACAAATTGGTACGGTTGTAAGGTTGTGCAGGGCAGAATATCAGGTAATTGTTGCTGGCTTACCAGGTCATACCAAATAGGTTTGTCGGTCAGTTCAGGCTGGTTGGGCAGGTTGATCTGTTGCGGAGCTGCGGTGATGTTGTAGATTGCAAATAGAATTTTTCCTGTTTCTTTATCTGTGCGAAGAAAAGCAAATAGACGGTTGTTGATTTCTATTACATGTTGTGGGTTATCAGGGTGAAAGCAGGGTTCATTTTTTCGAACATGCAACAATTCTAGCAACCATCCAAAAACTTCATGGTTGGGTGTATGAGGGTTATTAAGTAGCTCTTGAAGTTCATCGTATTGCCAACGTTTACGATTAATAGAGCGGGTTCGGCCACTCAGCTCTACACCGTGGAGGTCGTTAGGTGTTGCCAGCAGGCTATGAATATAGATGCCTGGAATGCCTTGTAGTCCTAGCATTATGGCCTGTGAGCAGATGAAACGATTTACCTGCCATTGGTCTGGGCCTCGGCGTGTGCCTTGTAGCGCATCGAATAGCGAGATGTTGATTTCATAGGGTGTATCCTCGCCATCGGGATTGGCTTTCATGCTGACAAAGCCGCCAAAGCGGTGCATGGACTCGATAAGTTCATCAACTTCATGGCGGTCGAGTATTCCCTCTAATGCTCGTAGTCCAATGCCATCATGGGAGGCGGTGAAATTAAAATAACTGCAGCCTTCCGGTAGCTCACCTAGCGATTTGGCCCAACGAGTGAGGTGTTGTGAGGTGCCGCGATTCAGTGCGTGTAGGGTAAGTGGTGGTAGAGAAAATTGGTAGACCATGTGGGCTTCATCACCATTACCAAAGTAACTAAGATTCTCTTTGTGAGGTACGTTGGTTTCGGTGATTAATATTGCGTTGGGGGCAACAAAAGTCATCACATCACGAATGAGCTTTACTACCTCATGAGTCTGTTCTAGGTGAATGCAGCTGGTGCCGAGTTGCTTCCATAAAAAGGCGATGGCATCGAGACGGATAATGCTGCCACCATTGCGAATATAGAGCAGCAGGATGTCTAAATACTCTAACAGCACATCGGGGTTGGTGAAGTTGACATCAATCTGGTCTTCACTAAAAGTGGCCCAGACATAGAGAAGGCCACGCCGTGTGGTAACCGGTACTAATAATGGCGTGTTACGTGGCCGTGTTACCTGGCTGACATTGGTATCCTGTGGCAGTTCTATAAAATAATTTTTGGCAGGTGAGAGATTAGCGACAAAGTCATAAAACCATAGGCTCTCGCGTGAGACGTGATTGATGACCAGGTCAAACATCAACTTGTAACTGTGACTAAGTTTTTTTACATCGCGCCAGTCACCCAGCTCTGGATTTACCATCCGGTAGTCAATCACTGAAAAGCCATCATCTGAGCTATAGGGGAAAAAGGGCAGGATGTGTATGCCGCTGACTGCATCACCTATCTGCTCATCAAGGAATATTTTTAAGGCTGATAGTGGCTTTTTATTGGGAGTGATGATGGAGTCGCCATAGGTGATTAAGATGACATCAGATTGATTCCACAATGTCTCAGGTTTAGGATGGTTGGTTTTTCCATAGCGCTGTACAAGTCCGATGACTCGATCAGTCACCTGGATATACTGGTCTGGATATATGGCCTGTATATGTTGTTCTACACGCTCTTTGAAGTCTTTTAGTGCTGACTCATCACTCATGTTTGTTATCTCTTATGCTAGCGATTGTCTTCTTCTACAGCGTCATACAAGCGGTCAAGAATATCCGGCACGGCGCTGATGACTCGGTTCCAACTGGGGATAAATGGCGTTTCCATGGGGTTTTCCAGAAATGATTTCCCTGCCGCTAGAATATTTTCCGCAAACAGTTCTACCGCGACCTCTTCTTTATGGCGGTCAACAGTCAAGCCATTCATTACTGCATCGTTGTAATAGGTTTCAATAAAGTCCAGAGCGATACGGTAGTACGTTGCTTTGATGGTACGGAAGGTTTCTTGAGTAAAGATTACGCCTTGTGTCGCCAACTTTCTGAACATCGCTTTGGCGATGTCGGTGCACATCCTGGAAAGCCCAGCATCGGGATTATTGGCGGAAAGAACTTGGTGCTTATGATCGTAGTTGTCGGCAATATCGACCTGGCACAGACGATTGGTGGAATAGTTACGTTTTACTTCAGAGAGAACGCCTATCTCAAGTCCCCAGTCACTGGGAATTCGAATGTCATTAAAGACATCGGCGCGCATGGAGAATTCACCGGAGAGTGGGTAACGAAAGCTGTCCAGGTATTCGAGAAATGCATCTGCGCCAAACACTTTCTTCAAGGCACGAATCAAGGGGGTCACCAGCAAACGACTAACCCGGCCATTGAGTTTGCCATTGGCATGGCGGGCGTAATAGCCTTTGCAAAATTCATAGTTGAAGTTGGGGTTGGCAACAGGGTAGAGCAGGCGCGCCAGCATTGATCGGTCATAGGTGAGAATGTCGCAATCGTGCAACGCAACAGAACTCGCCTTGCCCGAGGCGAGGATATAACCGTAGCAGTACCAAACATTGCGGCCTTTGCCCATCTCCTTGGGGGCAAGCTGTTTTTCCTGCAGTAACTTATCAATCTCGCGTAGCCGTGGGCCGTCATTCCATAAAATACGCTGATGTTGTGGCAGGCGGTCGAAGAATTCGGAGGCAAAATTAAATTGTTTTTCATCTGCCCGATCAAGACCAATCACTATTTCACTCAGATAGGGGACTTTCTCCAATTCATCAATAATTCCTGACAGTGCTGGACCTTCTAGTTCTGAATACAGCGATGGCAGTACCAGCGACATGGGCCGTTGTTTGGAGAAAGAGAGTAGCTCTTTCTCTAGTTCTTTCACTGGTCGTTTGGTGAGGTTGTGAAAGTTGGTAATGATGCCGTTTTGATAAAAATCGCCCATAGCAAGATCCTTATAGATATAAATCGATGATTTGGTTGACTGCTTCATTCCAGCCTGAAGGACCAGGCGGCAGCGGAGTAATAATATTGCCGATGTGAGACACGCTTGGTGGTGCCGAGTGTGGGTTACGGATGAGCACCGGCTGATCGGCAGCCTCTAGCATCTGTAGATCGTTAGGCCCATCTCCTAGAGCCACGCTGATCCACTCAATCTTGGGTTGGTGCATTTGAAATTGGGCCAAAAGCCAGGCCATGGTTTTGCCTTTATTAATTGGGCTCATGACATGATAAAAACGCCCCCCTTTAGTCAGGCTGAGTCCTTGTTGTTCTAGCTTGATTTTAAATATTTCCAGGGTTTCATCGTTACCTTGCCAGAGCAGTGGTTCTGAGCAAAGGCGTTGACAGGCAAGGGCATTCTTTTCATGGTTAAGGCTGGTGTGTTTCATCACACCAGTGATACCCAGGTCATTAAAGCCTGAGAACTGAAAACCATATTCACTGCGCAACTGTTGAAGTATTGTGATGATGGTTTGGTAGTCAATGCCAAACAGTTGTGTTTTGTAGCTGCTATGATTGCTATCAGTCTGTTCAAAGTAGTGCTCAGGTATGGCAGCGACATTGCCATTTTCACAAACCATTGGCTGATGATTACTCAGCTCTTGAGAAAATGGAATTAGCTCCGCCAGAGTCTTACTGCTATTAAAGATCAGCGGAAAATCTAACTGTGCCAAACGATGCAAGGCCGGCTGGGCGGCAGTCCAGTCATAGTTTTGATGATCGAGCAGTGTTCCGTCGAGGTCGGTGAATACCAGTATTTTTTTCATCCGGCCTTCCTCGTGCCAATTTCGCTGATTTGGTGTTGGTCATTTAGTTTTAACAGCAGGTCGACACGTTGTTGCATTTCAGCCAGGTTGGATCGCGTTAGCCGCTCATAATGCATGATGAAGCGTTTGATTGCCGTTTCATCCATCAGGTGAGGCTTGTCACCTTTTTGTTGATGTAGTTTTTGTTCTTGCAATGAACGCCATTCCATTACTTTGCCAAGATCAGGGATTTCCAACATTACCAGGGTGTGTAATTGCTCAAAAAGGGGCGGGTAGTGTTGAGTGAGTTGTTGATTAACATAATGTCGCCATTGGCCATCATTATCTTCATCACGTTCCAGTGCATTGATGGGCGCAGCCATTTCCGCCTCAGCTTGTGGTTTTGTGCCAACGCACCAGCCTTCAAACAAAACTATATCTACCGGTAAATCGATGCTTGGCCAGAGTGATTCGTCTGCGCGATCATCCTTTGTTTTGTCAAATAATGGCAACTTTATTGAACCGCGTTGCTCACGCAGCTGTTGGAATAGCTTTAGGCCAAGTTCAATATCATGTGTGCCGGGCACACCACGAGTGATCAATAAGGGGTGGACTGTATTGGCTAATGCTTCGCGCTTAGATCGAGTGAGATAAAGGTCATCAATAGATAGGGTTGCGACCCGTTTACCAAAAACCTTGCTGAGTAGTAATTCCAGAATCTTACAAAGGGTAGATTTTCCTGAACCTTGTGCTCCGTTGATACCGATGAAATGGGGTGATTTCGTGCCGCGTTTTACCAGCCAATCAGCGATGGGCAGGTAGAGACCGGACAGTAGATCGGCGGCCTCACACGGTGCCTCAATCTGTTCGTCATCTAAAAGGCTCTTAAATGGCTGTTCAAGGTTATGTGCCATCGCCTCTAGTTGATGTCTGGAAAGCATCGTTAAATCTGATAGAGCTGTGAATGGCTTTAAAATGTACATGGCTGTTTTATTTAGGCCTGTTTTTTGAGTTAGGTTGTGTGTTTATCCAAATTGATAGCCTTTAGGCACAACCACGATTCCATTGGCTGATATATCAAACCGTTCTCTATCTTCCTTTTCATTCATGCCAATTGTTGTACCCTCAGGGACAATGACATTCTTATCGATGATGCAACGGTTAATTTGCGAACCTCTGCCGATACGTACGCCCTCAAACAGTATTGACTCATTGATTTGAGCCTCGTCATAAACAAATACGTTGTTGAACAGGATTGAATGCTGAGTGCTGGCACCGGAAAGCACAGTTCCGCTGGAAATAATCGAGTTGATGGCGATGCCTTCGCTGCCAAATTGGCCTGGTACTGTGCGGGCAGGAGGGTACTGGCCGGAATAGGTGCGTATCGGCCAGTCTTCTTGATACAGATTCATTGGTGGCACCTGCTCTAACAGATCCATATTTGCCTGATAGTAAGCATCAATGGTGCCGACATCACGCCAGTAGCGATCTTGGGTGACGCGGCCAGAGTCACCGCCAAAGTGATAGCCATAGACTTTGCCTGAATCAATCAGCCTGGGAATAATGTCCTTGCCAAAGTCATGGCTTGATTGCTCATCTTTACTGTCATGTTCTAATATTTCCAGCAATCTTCTGGTTGAAAAAATATAAATGCCCATAGATGCCAGTGCACTGTCTGCGCTATGGCTGACGGATTCCGGGTTTTCAGGTTTCTCAACAAAGCTGTTTATCTTATGATCGCCATCCATGGACATGATGCCGAACTGTTTTGCCTCTTCGAGGCTGACATCCATGCAGGCAACAGTCATATCGGCGTTGTTTTTCTGATGAAACGACATCATTGGTGCATAGTCCATACGATAGATATGGTCGCCAGGCAGGATCATAATGTGTTCGGCGCCACTGCGTTCCAGCAGGTAGATATTCTGATAAATGGCATCAGCAGTGCCGGCATACCAGCGTTCACCAGTACGCATTTGAGGTGGCACCAGGGTGATATATTCCCCTAGCTCAGGGTTGAATATGGACCAGCCATCACGCACGTGTTTTTGTAATGAGTGTGATTTGTACTGGGTCAGCATGAGTACCCGTCTGACACCGGAATGGAGGCAGTTGGTGAGTGCAAAGTCGATAACACGATATTTGCCGCCAAAGGGGACTGATGGTTTGGCACGCTCTTCAGTCAACGGGTGCAGTCGTGAACCAATACCCCCCGCTAGAATGATTGCCAGTGTTTTGGAAAACATTATCTTAAATTCCTCATATTTAATTTTTATCCTTATGCCTTGATTTGCATTAACTGTACCAACATGGTGCAAGGCCATGTTTCAAGGGGGTGTTAGGCAACAAGGTATGAGTTGTGGTGCGGTTAAGTCTATTTGCGCACATAAATGGGGCGCTGCTGTGGCTGGATGCTAGGGCATTAAAAGTGGCGAGCTATGGGCAATCGGCGCTAAGGTCGCACGGCCACAGTAAGTGGCCGTGCTATGCGGAACATCTAAATCAAGAAGAATAAATTCTTCCGCTATCAGTCTAGCAAGCGCTATACCAATCTGGGCCACTTACTTAAGCTGCTGGGCCAGCAATTCCACCGGATGGGCAATCACCACATCCAAATTCTCTTGATTGATACCAGCTGCCAGGTGCAGGGCACAACCGATGTTTGAGGTCAGCAGGATGTCAGCATTGCTGTCTTTGAGGTGATTTAGCTTTTCCGCCCGGATTGCATTGCTCATTTCCGTGTGCGTCAGCATATATGTGCCACCTGCACCACAGCAGATGTTGTTTTCCGGCAGGGGGATTAAATCAATTCCGGGGATGCGCTGCAGGAACGTGTAGGCCTTTTCGTGTGTGCCAAGCGGAAAACGTTGGCTGCAGGGCTCGTGCACAGCAACACGTTTGTTGATTGGCTCAAGTGTTAAATGCTCTGGCCAGGCCTGATCGGCTAGAAATTCATTGATCTCTTTCAGTTTTGATTCAAACAATTCAACTTCGGGTCTGATTTCGTCGCTCAGTTTGCGTCGTTTGTATTGTTGTAAGGGCGAGCCACAGCCGCTAGCCGTGAAAACAATGGCATCCACGTTAAGCCTTTTAAAGGCACGTAAGTTGAGTTCTGCCAGCTGGTCTGCCGTCGCCTTGTCGTCATTATGTTTATGGATGGCGCCACAGCATTGCTGTTGTTGAGGCACATGAACATCATAACCCAGGCTGTTTAATACCTTGATGGTCGCATGCAGGGTTGGATTATCCATGGCATTGCTTAAACAGCCGGTGAACAAGCCGACTGAACCACGTTGATCTGATGTGGCTGCATAATATTTGGCCAAGTGTTTGTACTCAGGCATCCTTGGCAACATGTTGTGGAGTTTTTCTGTTTTGGTCAGCTTCAGTAAACCCAACTTATTGGCCATGTCTTGCAGGCCCGACTGTTGATAAAGGCGCAGCCCCTTAAAAAAACGCAGTAGGGTGGTATGATGGCTGGTGAAGTAGAGCAGGCTGCGTACCACAGGCAGTATCGGCATGCTTGGAAGCTTGTCTCGCGCCTTGCCCAGTAACTTGAGATAACGCATTTTGGATGGGCATACCTTCTCACAGGCACGACATTCAACGCAGTTATTTAGATGCACCTGTTCTTCCGGGCTAAGTGTTGCCCCCTCATTCAGAATTTTCGAGATCATCTTAAGCCTGCCCCTGGGTGACTCTTCCTGTTGCGGCTTTATTTTAAAGGTCGGGCAGTGGCTAACACACATATTGCAAGTACGACAGTCATTTTCGTCAGGTATAAAATGCTGAGATACATTCTTTGGGCTGTCATCATTGAACATCAACATATTGGTATTCCGGTATGAATGTGAACAGCAAATACCAAAGCAAGTTTCAGTCCAGTAATAGAGTTGTGCTATCTGATTGAAATTAATGCTTATGTGAAATTTTGTTGTGATGGGTGAGGGTGATGATTGTCGGCTTTGCAACAATAACTAGCCAGTGATGACCTGCGTATGTGTAGGGATTAGCTTAGTAAGGTAATCTTATACAAGCCACCAATGACGACATATTCATCTTCACTTGCAAGCATGCCTGGCAGCAGGGTGGTATAGAAGGCGATTTTAGCTAGAGGGACATTTACTTCCATTATATGATCGCCGAATTCATCGGCACGCTCTTGGGTAGCGCTAAAGGAGTTGATGTTATTCAGCAATACCGCCTTGCTGCCATCGTCATATTCAGCCAAGGTTTCATAATCATCGAAATTATTAAAGCCTCTATATAAGGTGATGTGTGTTTGATTGGGGAAGCGTCTGCCTAATTCAAACTGGCAATAGCTATAGAGCATGTCGAGTTGTGTCTCAAGGGCGTTGGTATTGTAGAGGCCGTTGGCCCACGCTTGTTCATATGCACGGTAACTATCATCGCTGGGATTACGGATTGACTGTTGGTGAAAGCGCGGCAGCAGACCAAAGCGTGATTCTATCCAACCTTTTAATACAGCAGCTTCCTGCGAGTCTGGATTAAAAAACCAACCGCGTATCATCTTTAAATAGCTTGCCTTGGAACGATCAAACTGCGCGCCTTCCTGGTAGCCGACTTCTTCAGGGGTTTCAAGATTGAACTGAACTGACATGAAGTTCATGAAGTGGCGTGTTCGTACTATTCTATTTTCTAACTTTTCCAGGCGATCAAAAATATCGCGATAGAGCTCATGCACGCTGCCAATGAGCAGTGGAGTGGGGTGTTGTTGAAAAGTCAGGCTGCCAAGAATTGCTGCTGGAAGATTGCAGCGATTGATAGAGCGGCGTGCGTTGTTGGGAAGGCTAGCTTGTATGTGTGTTTGTTTAGTCATGCTTTGTAGCTAAACGTACAGATAGAGATTGGAATTGTAGTACATCTCACTCGCTTGTAATAGCGTTATTTTTTATAAACCCTTGTTTAAACATAGGCTTAGTGGTGATTTAAGAAACTGGCACAGCGATTGCTCTAGTAGGGGTGCGGAACAACAAAACTTGTTTTTCATCAAGGAGAAAAAACAATGGCTTTACGTCAATGTGCAATTTACGGCAAAGGTGGTATCGGTAAGTCTACCACTACACAGAACCTGGTTGCGGCCCTGGCCGAAATGGGTAAAAAAGTAATGATCGTCGGCTGTGATCCAAAAGCTGACTCAACTCGTTTGATCCTTCACTCAAAGGCACAAACCACTGTTATGCATCTGGCTGCTGAGGCCGGCACCGTGGAAGATCTGGAGCTGGAAGATGTACTCTCAGTTGGCTACGGCGACGTTAAGTGCGTTGAGTCTGGTGGCCCTGAGCCAGGTGTGGGTTGTGCTGGTCGTGGTGTAATCACTGCCATCAACTTCCTGGAAGAAGAAGGCGCCTACGACGAAGATCTGGACTTTGTATTCTACGATGTACTGGGTGACGTTGTATGTGGCGGTTTCGCGATGCCTATTCGTGAAAACAAAGCACAAGAAATCTACATCGTTGTATCTGGTGAGATGATGGCGATGTACGCTGCTAACAACATCTCTAAAGGTATCGTGAAATATGCAAACTCAGGCGGTGTTCGTCTTGCCGGTCTGATCTGTAACTCTCGTAACACTGCGCGTGAAGATGAGCTGATCTCTGAACTGGCCCGCAAGCTGGGTACAACCATGATTCACTTCGTGCCACGTGATAACGAAGTACAGCGTGCTGAAATACGTCGTATGACGGTTATCGAGTACAACGCCAAAGCGCCACAAGCGGATCAATACCGCATGCTAGCGCAAAAAGTTGTTGATAACACCAACTTCATCATTCCAACACCTCTGACTATGGATGAGCTGGAAGAAGTGATGATGTCTTTCGGTATCTTGGAAGAAGAAGACGAAAGCATCGTTGGTAAGACTGCTGAAGAACTGGCTGCTGAAGCAACAGCCTAACACAGTGATATGAGTGGCATCGCGTAGCGATTGCCGGTACCGGATACCGTTCGGTGCGTGAATGCCACTTCCTATCAATCCTTTATAGAAGGCCTTGTCACAGATTAGTGAAAGGCTAAAGGAGACAAAAAATGTCTAATATTACACGTGAAGAGACAGAAGCCCTCATCCAAGAGGTGTTGGAAGTCTATCCTGAAAAAGCTAAAAAAGATCGTGCCAAGCATCTGGCTGTTAATGATCAGTCGGTTGAAAAATCAAGCAAATGTATCACTTCTAACAAGAAATCTCTGCCTGGTGTCATGACCATCCGTGGTTGCGCCTACGCGGGTTCCAAGGGTGTTGTGTGGGGTCCAATCAAGGACATGATCCATATCTCCCATGGTCCTGTTGGTTGTGGCCAGTACTCCCGTGCCGGTCGTCGTAACTACTACATCGGTACTACCGGTGTTAACACCTTCGTTACCATGAATTTCACCACTGATTTCCAAGAGAAAGACATCGTATTCGGTGGTGACAAAAAGCTGGATAAAACCCTTAAGGAAATCGATCAACTGTTTCCATTGAACAAGGGTATTTCTATCCAGTCAGAATGTCCGATTGGTTTGATTGGTGACGATATTGAAGCGGTTGCCAAGAAAGGCACCAAAGAGCTGGAAAAACCTGTTGTTCCCGTTCGTTGTGAAGGCTTTCGTGGTGTATCTCAATCTTTGGGTCACCATTTGGCTAACGATGCTATCCGCGACCATACTCTGGGTGCGCGTGATGCTGACGATAGCTTTGAAACCACTCCATATGATGTTTCTGTTATTGGCGACTACAACATCGGTGGTGATGCCTGGGCAACGCGCACCATTTTGGAAGAGATGGGTCTGCGTGTTGTATCTCAATGGTCTGGTGACGGCACCTTGTCTGAAATGGAGCTGACACCAAAAGTTAAATTGAATCTGCTGCATTGCTACCGTTCAATGAACTACATCTCTCGTCACATGGAAGAAAAGTACGGTATTCCATGGATGGAATATAACTTCTTCGGTCCTACCAAGATTGAAGAGTCTCTGCGCAAGATCGCAGCCTTCTTTGATGACAGCATCAAGGAAAAGGCTGAACAGGTCATTGCCAAGTACCGCAAAGAAGCGGATGAAGTGATCGCTAAATACCGTCCTCGTCTGGAAGGTAAGCGCGTCATGCTTTACATCGGCGGCCTGCGTCCGCGTCACACCATTGGTGCTTATGAAGACCTGGGTATGGAAGTGGTTGGTACTGGTTATGAGTTTGGTCATAACGATGACTACGATCGTACTATCAAGGAAATGGGTAACGCTACCCTTCTTTATGATGATGTTACCGGTTACGAATTCGAAGAATTCGTCAAGAAGATCAACCCTGATCTGATCGGTTCCGGTATCAAAGAGAAATACATCTTCCAGAAGATGGGCATCCCTTTCCGTCAAATGCATAGCTGGGATTACTCAGGCCCATATCATGGTCCAGATGGATTTGCCATCTTCGCCCGTGACATGGATATGACCCTGAACAATCCATGCTGGAGCAAATTGCAAGCACCTTGGAAGGCTTCTGAAGAAGATGCCCCAGCGGTGGCTGCAAGCGCATAACGAGATCGTTATGGTTTTCCCCCTCTTAATAGAGGGGGGGGATATCAAAACAGTTTATTCAACCAATATGCCGTCAGTCCACAGATTAGTGGCTCGGTAGGAGGTTTATCATGAGTCAAGATGTAGAAAATATAAAAGCAAGTTACCCTTTGTTTCGTGAGGGCGAATACAAAGATAATCTAGCCCGTAAAAAAGAGCTGTACGAAGAGTGTCATCCACAAGATGTCATTGAAAAGACTTTCGAGTGGACCACCACTAAAGAGTATCAGGATCTGAACTTTGAACGCACAGCACTGACTGTTAACCCTGCGAAAGCGTGTCAACCATTAGGTGCAGTATTGTGTGCCCTGGGTTTTGAAAAGACCCTGCCTTATGTTCATGGTTCACAAGGCTGTGTAGCTTACTTCCGTACCTATTTTAACCGTCATTTCAAAGAGCCTGTATCTTGCGTATCTGATTCTATGACTGAAGATGCCGCGGTATTCGGTGGTCAGAAGAACATGTTCGACGGCCTGGAAAATGCCAAAGCCTTGTACAAGCCAGAGATGATTGCTGTCTCTACTACATGTATGGCTGAGGTTATCGGTGATGACTTGAATGCTTTTATTGGTAATGCCAAGAAAGCCGGTCACATTGAACAAGACTATCCAACGCCATTTGCACATACCCCTAGCTTTGTTGGTTCTCACACCACTGGTTGGGACAATATGTTTGAAGGTATTGCACGTTATTTCACTCTGAACCACATGGAAGACAAAGAAGCAGGTTCCAATGGCAAGCTTAACATCGTGCCAGGTTTCGAAACTTACCTAGGTAACTATCGCGTTATCAATCGTATGATGGCTGAAATGGGTGTTGAAACCACCATGTTGTCTGATCCTTCAGAAGTACTGGATACGCCTGCAGATGGTACCTTCCGCATGTACGAAGGTGGAACTACCATAGATGAAGTCAAAGATGCGCCAAATGCGAAAGACACCATCTTTTTGCAGCCTTGGCAGTCTGTGAAATCAATCAAGTACACCAAAAATACCTGGAAGCATGAAACACCATCGGTAAATATTCCAATGGGTCTTGATTGGACAGATGATTTTCTGATGAAAATTTCTGACATCACTGGCCAGGAAATCCCTGAGTCACTGGCCAAAGAGCGTGGTCGTCTGGTAGACATGATGACTGACTCTCATACCTGGTTGCATGGTAAGAAATTTGCCATCTGGGGTGATCCTGACTTTGTCATGGGTATGGCTAAGTTTGTGCTTGAGCTGGGTGCAGAACCAACTCATATTCTTTGTAACAATGCCAACAAGCGTTGGATGAAGAACATGAATAAGATTCTGGCTGAGTATCCATGTGCAGATGATTGTGAAGTTTATATCGGTAAAGATTTGTGGCACATGCGTTCACTGGTATTTACCAACAAACCTGACTTCATGATTGGTAACTCTTATGGCAAGTTTATCCAGCGCGATACTCTGACCAAGGGTAAAGAGTTTGAAGTTCCTTTGATCCGCCTTGGTTTCCCAATCTTTGACCGTCATCACATGCATCGCATGACGACTCATGGTTATGAGGGAGCGATGTACATCCTGACGACTCTGGTTAATGCGGTACTTGAGCGTCTTGATGAAGAGACTCGTGGAATGGGTACTACGGATTATAACTACGACCTGGTTCGTTAAATATGACCTCAAAGATGGGCAGCCTTACTGCCCATCTTTATTAGAGGAATCCGTAATATTTAGGAGTTTACCCAATGCCAAGTGTAATGATTAGACGTGAAGACAATGGATGCTTGAGTTTCTATATTCCCAAGAAAGACCTGGAAGAAATGGTCGAATCGATGGAGTTTGATACTGATGACAAATGGGGCGGTGAAATTGAACTGGGCGATGGTAGCAAGTATTTTATTGAACCCATGCAAGGTGAGCCTAAACTGCCCATTACTGTGCGAGCCAAACGCGCTTAATTTTATTACCAGGTGTAATGACATTTAACGGAGGAATTCAAAATGGCTTTGTATATTGTTGCTGAAGAATGTATCTCTTGTGGTGATTGCGATCCAGTATGCCCAACTGCCTCTATCTATGAGCAGGGTGCTACTTACGTAATCGAAAAGAGCAGTTGTACCGAATGTGAAGGGGATTTTGACAAGCCACAATGTGTTGTCGCCTGCCCTGTTCCTGACTGCATTCTGCCATTGGCATCGTAGGTGATGACATGGCAGCTAAACCTCTATCAAGAGAATTAGCGTTACGAATTGGCCTGGCAGCAAAGGAGCTGCCAGGCGTCGACGCGCGTGAGCTTATGCAGGTGTTGGTCAATAAGCTGAGTTATCCGCTGACCGATAAAAGTCTACGCAAGATTACTGTTGCCGATATCAAGCAGGCCTTGAGTGATTCGGACAATGATACCTCTAAACAAGCAGTTAATGCTGATCAAGAGGTGGTTAAGGAAGCCGTACGTCACCTTTGGGGTGATGAGCTTGAGATGCCGGGCTTACCCAAGCTTGGGCTCTATCAAGAGGGCGATATGGCCGACTCTATCCGCGTCGCTATCGCCAATAGCACTGAAGAAAAGATAGATGGTCACTTTGGCTCTTGTCCGCGATTTTTGGTTTATCAAATCAACACCGATGAGATTCGTTTGATCGGCATTCGTCCCACCGATGGTTCTGATGCTGCAGAAGACAAGAATGCCTTTCGGGCTGCGATTGTTGATGATTGTGATGTCTTGTATGTTCAATCTGTCGGTGGCCCGGCCGCTGCCAAGGTAGTCAAAGCCGGCATCTATCCGATCAAGTTACCCGAAGGTGGTGATGGCCGTGAAGCTTTGCAGCGTTTACAGCAAACCTTGGCCGGTAACCCACCCCCTTGGTTGGCCAAGATCATCGGTGTTGAAGCAGAAAAACGCACCAAGTTTGGTGCCGCGGAGAGCGAGGCATGATTAGCCCAGAGATTGTCGATGAGGTGATTGCCAAGGTCGAGGCCAGCTACCTGGGTGAGGCGGTAATGGATACTCTACGCAATGAGTATCCAGATGTCCGCTTTACCTACTGCTCAATCGACGACATCACCACGAATGCTAAACCGGTTGTCGAACGGCCTGGCTTTAACGTCTATTTTGTCGATGCGAGACAACATTGTGCTTGCCTGACCAATGATCATGAAATTGCCTGCGGTATGGTGTTGGCAGAGTTGTATGAAGAGGATGATGACTAATCGTCATCCTCTTTTCAAACGGCGTGTTGTTTTATATCGCCTTTGAAGGAGTAGGGTGGTGACGGCATCAAAATCAAACATGGCAGACACTACCCCGCGTGCTAATTGCGCTGATTGTGACTATAGCACTACAAGGTTATCAGGTGGATTATGTAAGCCGGGTGATGCCTGCGTAGTTGTCGAAAGTGGTCGTCAAATTGATAGATTTTTTCGCAATAATCCAGACCTGGCGCAGCTATATCTTGACGATCCTTTCTGGGAGCGCCGTGCTATTGCCAGTCGTTATTCCCCCATCGAATTGTTAACCGCATTGATTCATGATGAAGATGAGGTGGTACGTCGTGCCATCGCCTACCGTATTCCTATAGAACTGCTTGACCCTTTAATCACAGACCCGGACCGAGAGGTACGCATCACCGTCGCTGATCGTCTGCCTGAGGATAAGCTGGAAGCCCTGGTGGATGATCATGACTACTCGGTGCGCACCTATGTAGCTCGACGTCTACCTGCAGGCCGGCTGTTTCGCATGATTCGTGACCCGGATCGCAGCGTCCGCCAAACTGTTGCTGAGCGTCTGCCTGAAGTCAGCCTACCTTTAATGGCGCAGGACCCAGAACGGGATGTACGGCGTATTGTTGCTCGTCGCATGCCTGCTGAAATGGCCGTGATGATGCTCAAAGATTCAGAATGGATGATCCGTTTCGAAGCAGCAATGAATGTTGAACCAGCGGCACTTGAAGTGCTGCGAGACGATCCTGAAGCAGAAATACGTGCCTTGGTAATTGAGCGTCTAGATGAGTAAATAATATTAAATATCTGTTGTTCTAAACAGAATAATAAGTCCCTTTAAATTATTTGATGGCCATGAGTTTGCGGTCAATCAGCTTTTCATTTGTGTGTGGTTATTGATCATAACAACGATTAAGCCTTCTGGCAGATCGTGTGTATGTTTCAAGACTGCACTTATATTCACAGTTTATGACTATTTTTTGTGCAAACAATTATTGGCTCATGTATCAGTATGGTGCGGAATATTATGAGGAATATCGGAAGTATATTCTAACCATTTGAATAATATACTACCTAGTCGGCCGCAAAGGATACCGCGTCGTTTCTAAAAAATGATTTCACTAAAGCCTTATCCTGTGCGATTAGCTCTAAATCAATGAACGTTCTGTCCAATAATGATTCACCTTTTTT
>Ga0316207_10003128_pt1 | contig 15850 bp, 11 predicted proteins | sample 6weekpyrite_MG_FD_204943 | JGI IMG/M metagenome (GOLD analysis project Ga0316207, IMG submission 204943) | Microbial mat bacterial communities from mineral coupon in-situ incubated in ocean water Damariscotta River, Maine, United States -... | ecosystem: Environmental > Aquatic > Marine >... | reverse complement strand
AGAGCGCCTGTAGCTCAGCTGGATAGAGTACTCGGCTACGAACCGAGCGGTCGCACGTTCGAATCGTGCCAGGCGCGCCATACAAATCAAAGACTTACGTTAATGCGTAGGTCTTTTTTTTGCCTACTGTAGCTAAAACGTAGCGCATATTAAACTCCAGATAGAATGCGAGGCCATCGATCGTGTACGGCTTCACTTAACTCTGGTGTCACGGTTACAACGTATATTCTTCGTTCATATTTATCCCTTGCAACAAGCCCTTGAATATATTGTCCGTTGGTCAAATCAAACCAATGACTATTGCCTTCAATATCTTTTTCCATGAATTGTTTCACAGGAATTTTTACAGGGATTGGAAACCATTTATCCCAACGACCTGAGTAAATTGAATCAAGCCGTGCCCAACCACCCATAGGCAGGTGGCCTTGTTGTTCTTTGCGGCGTCCCCAAGGTAGTAACTCTATTTCTTTATTTTTAGTTATAACAGGCAAAGTTGCTTTCGGGTTAGGGAAGTAAACGCGAACGTCTTGATTGTTATGATAATAATAAACACCGCCACACATTATTTTTTCTCTTTATTTGATTTATTACTACTGGTTTTATCAATAGTTTGACGGTGACCAAAAGGTTTCCATGCTGGAGCAATAACATTCGGCATTTTTGATCTATGTAGTAGTCGTGCAGGTGCTAAACAGAACTCTCCGTATTTTTCATTTATATTATCCACCACAGTATTACTCTTTTGTAACCGCGTAGTGGATTCATTGAAGAGTTCAAGTTGACCGTTAACAGCATGAGGATCAGTAGCGGTAACCTGAACTTGATGTAAGCCTTCACCTAACCAATACTTTGATAAAACCTGTTTGCTTAGTTTATAAATTAAGTGCCCATCTTGAGTAGGAAACATAGTTTTTACTTTTTCTCCAAACCATTCCGTACTGTTACGTAAGCTAATAGAGAAATGTTGAGCTTTTAAATTGTGTCGTCTTAAACGTGCTGCAACTTTTTCACTCATGTGCAGTAGGTAGGTCAGAATGATATCTTTATCTATAGTGTTTGGTGGAATAACTTTTCCGTGACCAATTGACTTTGGCTCAGCTATTTCAGTGTTCACTTTATCGGGGTCAGCTCCCTGGCACATATACCAAATACGTTTTCCGGGATTTCCAAAGCGACGAGAAAGTTCACTAATGGGTAACTTAACCATGTCACCACAGACATGAACATTTCTTTGAGCTAAAAAATTACCAATACCTTTTGCTATTCCGCACAAGTCTGTGACAGGAACATTTTTTAAATAGTCTCTTGCCTGCCATGGAGGAATAATCGTTAAGCCATTTGGTTTATGTTGTTTTGCTGCGTACTTTGCTGTTGTTTTATCTCCACTTATTCCGACAGAACATAATAAGCCAGAAGCATCGAACACCGTCATTTTTACCCGCTCTGCAATTTCTTTAGGGCTACCTAATAATTTTTGGCAGTGGGTGACATCGAGAAATGCTTCATCGATTGAAAAAACTTCAACGTCAGGCGTTATATCTTGTAAGGCATACATAATGCTTGAAGAAATAGCCGCATACCGTTCTGGTCGGGCAGGGCACTGAATAAGTGTTGGGCATTTTATTAATGCTTCTTTTAACCGCATACCTGTTCTTACCCCATACGCTCGTGCTTCATATGAGCACGTAATAATACAAGTGCCTTGAATACCATTTGTGATGGCAACAGGTCGACCTCGCCAATTGGGCGTATCGAATTGTTCAACTGAGGCAAAAAAAGCATTCATGTCGACTAATATAATCGCTGAAGGCCAATGAACCACAGCCATATCGGCAGTTGGGTGCATATAATATTTTTCTGGTTATAGGTGAAAAACAGCAGAATGCTGGAGCAATAAAAGTACTCTTAACGTTCTCAAAGGATAGTTGAGTTATCAAAACTAGGCAAGGGAAAAGTGTGATTATTGTAGAGCTGAAAATACTCTCTACGAAGCTCAGCGAGTGTTAACGTAGAGTAGGGTGAGGGCGGAGCCATTTAAGTTATTGAATTTAAATGATTTAATATTGCTTTGGTTCAACTACGAACCGAGCGGTCGCACGTTCGAATCGTGCCAGGCGCGTCAAATAAGTAAGTCAAATCAAGCAGTTAGCGTGTATACGTTAGCTGCTTTTTTTATGATTTTTTTTGGTGTAGCCGAAAGTGTAGCCACATTTTGAAGCGTGCATAAACGATCTGAATATTTTGATAAATGCTCCGGTGACAAGTGCGCGTAGCGTTGTACCATTCGTCTATCAGACCAATCTCCAGGCTCTTGCAAAAATATAACGGTGTGTCGATTTGCAATCACTCACGTTTGTCGTAAGTTATTCTAGAGAAAATCCGTAATTTTTGATTCAAAAAGTGCACTTAACCAAGCTAGTGTGTTGCATCTATTGCTGGGTTTCCTTTTATAGTCAATAGTATCTAATACTCACAAAATATTGGTTTAGATTGAAATGTTAAATGAAAAGTATTTCAATAGTCTTTACGGCCTTAATATGAATAAAGTTAGACGATAAAGTATCTGAAAACTGGTACTTCGTTAAATATCATTTTTGGAGTTAAATATATATCCTTGCGGTATAACTACGATTCCTGTTTCACTGACAGTAAACCTCTTTTTATCATCATTAATATCTTCACCTATAACTTCATTATCAGGAACAACTACTCCTTTATCTATAATACATTTTTTTATTTTGACATTTTTTCCAATTTTAACTCCATCAAATATTACAGTGTTAGTTATTTGTGATTCATCATCGATAAAAATATTTTGAAATAAAACTGAATGTGAAACACTGCTACCCGAAATAATCGTTCCACCTGATAACATTGAATTAATAAAAATACCTTCATTGCCTGATTCACCAGGAACAGCACGAGCAGGAGGAGTTTGTGATTGGTAAGAACGGATGGGCCAGTCATTTTGATACAAATCAAGAGCTGGAATTGATTTTAATAAATCCATATTTGCATGAAAGTATGAGTCAATCGTACCGACATCTCGCCAGTATTTGTCTGGAGATACACGGCCTTTTGTTTCCCCAAAGTAATGAGCACATACACGATGGCTTTTAATTAATTTTGGTAAAATATCATTACCAAAATCATGAGTTGAATTTTCATCTAAACTATCTTCTTCTAAAATACTCATGAGTAATTTTGTTGAAAATACATAGATACCCATCGATGCAAGTGCATACATTGAATTATCTACACATGCTTTAGGATTTTCAGGTTTTTCTTGAAATTCAATTATTTGATGTTCTTTATTCGTTGCCATAATGCCAAACTGGTTAGCTTCTTCTATAGGCACTCTCATGCAAGCAACAGTTGCATCAGCGTTAAGAGATTTGTGTGTTTCCAACATTGATGCGTAATCCATACGATAAATATGATCACCAGATAAAATTATTGTCCATTCTGAATCACTGCGTTCTATTAAGTAATTATTTTGGTGAATAGCATCTGCGGTACCTTGATACCATTTGTTCCCATGTTGCATTTGAGCGGGAACTGGGGTGATGTATTCACCGAGTTCAGGATTAAAAATAGACCAGCCGTCTCTAAGGTGTTTCTGTAGTGAGTGTGATTTGTACTGAGTCAGAACAAGAATACGTCGTAATCCAGAATGTAAGCAATTTGATAATGTGAAATCAATAATGCGATATTTTCCTCCAAAAGGGACAGAGGGCTTTGCTCGTAATTTTGTTAGTGGTTGTAGACGTGATCCTTCTCCGCCTGCAAGGACTATAGTTAATGTTTTCTTAATCATGTTTTGTACCCTTTAGTCCATTTATCCTTATAGCAGCTCTACTGCACTAATTTGGACGTTTTTATATATAGTTACCAATTAAAATAGTTTATTTGCACAATAACAGTGCTTAAAAGCTAAATATCGGTGTAATTCATTGTTACATTAACTATGTGCATAACTTGTACCAACTGCATTGTTATCTAAATTTATGAAGTATATTCAATATAAAATAATATTTTCCAAGCATAAATGACGAAAAATAATGCAAATGGACTATGCTGGTATGAACCTTGCTCTATAAATTGAGAGTAAATAGATTAATATATTATTTTTTAATATGGGATAAAGAAAATGAAACTTGCAATGATCGGTTTAGGAAGAATGGGTGGAAACATGGTTCGTCGACTTGTAAAAGATGGACATGAAGTTGTTGCATTTAATAAATCACCTCAGGCTGCGGTAGATCTTGCTGATGAAATTGATGGGGTAATACCAGTATCGACTTTAGAAGAATTAATTAGTGCACTTGAGCCCCCGCGTGCTATATGGCTAATGGTACCTCACCAGGTGGTTGATGAAAGTATTGCATTATTACTGCAAGCGGGAATGAGTAAAGGTGATCTTCTTATTGATGGAGGAAACTCAAATTTTAATTTAAGTAAAAAACGTGCAGACGATCTTATTGATAAAGGTATTCATTTTGTCGACTCGGGCACATCAGGAGGAGTTTGGGGTTTAGAAAATGGATATAGCATTATGGCTGGTGGTTCAGATGAAGCAATAGATATGATTCGTCCAGCCCTTGAATCATTAGCGCCAGCTAAAGATAAAGGTTGGGGGCACGTTGGTCCCGCTGGAGCTGGGCATTATGTGAAGATGGTTCATAACGGCATTGAGTATGGAATGATGCAAGCCTTTGCTGAAGGTTTTGAATTACTTGAAGCTAAAAAAGAAATGGATCTTGATCTTCAGCAAATATCAAAAATTTGGCAACATGGAAGTGTTGTACGTTCATGGTTGCTAGATTTAATCGCAGATGCTTTTTCTGAAGATCAAGCATTATCTGCATTAAGTGATTATGTAGATGATTCAGGAGAAGGACGATGGACTGTTCAGGACTCGATTGATCTTGCGGTACCTACACCAGTATTAACATTAGCTTTGCAGATGCGATTTCGTAGCCGACAAGATGATGCTTTTGCTGGAAAGGTGCTTAATGCGATGCGTGCAGGTTTTGGTGGTCATAGTATTCGTGCTAAAGATTAACTTTTAAAGATTTTTTTCGCCGAGGTAATATGGAAGATTCGTCTATTATGCAATGCATTGGTGAGCCAACAGAACCAACAAATATCGTTATTTTTGGTGCAGGTGGTGATTTAACGAAACGCAAACTCATCCCGGCATTGGTTAAAATGTTGCGTTGTGGTTTATTGCATCCTGATAGCAAAATTATAGGTGTGCTTAAAGGGCGCACGCGTGAAGCTTGGCTTCACAGTTTGTTTCAAGGCATGCATGATTATGCAGATGAAATAGAAATGAATGAAGAACAATGGGGCTTATTTTCAGCAAGATTTAAAATGGTTAGTGGTGATTTGCAGGAAGATCAAACTTACCAAGACTTAGCAGCGTCACTTGAATCATTATCAGGTCACACTCACGCTATGTTTTATTGTGCGGTGCCTCCGCGTTGGTATACCACTATAGCAGCAGGTTTACATCAGCAAGGACTTGCGAATCAAGACGAAGGCTTTCGCCGTGTCGTTATCGAAAAACCATTTGGTATGGATTTAGAGTCGTCTCAAAAATTAAATAAAGATTTGCAAGAATTATTAGATGAGTCGCAGATATATCGAATAGATCATTATCTGGGAAAAGAAAGTGTACAAAATCTCTTGGTCTATCGATTTGCAAATAGTATTCTTGAACCTCTATGGAATAGAAACTTTATTGATCACATTCAAATTTCAGCTGCTGAATCTATAGGTATAGGTTATCGTGCTAACTATTATGAAAAGTCAGGTGCATTACGTGACATGATACAGAGTCACTTAATGCAGGTGATGACACTGGTCGCAATGGAACCACCTGTCGAATTCACTGCTAATGCTGTGCGCGATGAAAAAATTAAAGTATTACGTGCGGTACGGCACTTTGAAGAAGAGGATGTGCAAAAACAAACAGTTGCAGCTCAATATGGTTCAGGAACATTTAATGAAGAAAATCTAAAAGCCTATGTTGCAGAGGATGATGTTTCGCCAGAATCAGTGACAGAAACATTTTCCGCAGTACGTTTTCATATTGATAACTGGCGCTGGCAGGGAGTTCCTTTTATCCTTTGGACCGGAAAACGCTTGCCAAAACGTGTTTCAGAAATTGTCATTCGATTTAGAAAATTGCCTTTTAATTTATTTGATAAGCATGCAAGTTCTCCTGTTACTAATTCATTAGTTTTTCGTTTACATCCAGATGAAGGTATTTTTTTAAGGATGAATGCAAAAATGCCTGGCCTGACGACGGATACACAGCGGATGGTCATGCGTGCACCATATTCTGAAAATGGTGAAGATGTTTCAGATGCGTATGAAGTACTACTGCACGATGTACTGACAGGAGATGCGACGTTGTTTTCACGCGGAGATGAAGTTGAGGAATCCTGGTCAATTATTGAACCGATTTTAAATGCCTGGAAAAATAGAATATCAGTAGAACGTTATCGGGCGGGAACATGGGACGTCAGCGGCATGGATGAATTGTTTAAAGATTGTGTTGGGGGTTGGCATAAGCCAAGTTAAATATATATGCATAATTGGTTAGTTTATGATGACTTTGATGGTGCTTCTAAAGCAGCTGCAAATTTTTTGGAAGATAATATCAATGAATGTTTATCACAAAGGGATATTTGTTATGTAGCTCTGCCGGGCGGGAATAGTCCTGTAAAATGTTTAGGTTATCTTGCGGCGAAAGAAATTCCCTGGCATAAGGTACATTGGTATCTGGGGGATGAACGTTGTTACCCCTCAGGTCATGCTGAACGAAATGATCTCATGTTGAATAAATATTTCTGGTCTTTGATAGGAAAAACAAATATTCATCGCATTCCAACAGAGTTAGGTGCAGAAAAAGCGGCTGAAATATATCGAGAAGAAATTAAATCAGTTGATCATTTTGATATTGCATTTCTTGGTGTAGGCGAAGATGGACATACCGCCAGTTTATTTCCTGCTAATGCAGCATTAGATGATTCCCGAACAGTCATTCCCGTTTATAACTCACCAAAACCACCAAGTGATCGTGTTTCTTTAAGTCAGGAAACGCTAAGAAAAACGCGTTGTAGAATTGTACTGGCATGCGGCTCTGCAAAATTTCCGATTATTAAACGCATTAAAGAAGGGGAGTCTTTACCGATAAATTGTATTGGTGATATTAATTGGTTTATTGATCACGATGCTTTATCAATTGTCACAATTTAGTACTACACTTGTATTTGATTTTTAATATAAATTTTATTTTTATGTAGTTAGAGTGCATCAGATTATTATATGAACAAAAATGGTGCATATTATAGATGTATTTTTATGCCTAATAAAACTAAGCTACTGTTTTAAATAGAGATTTAATATTGAAGCATTCTGGCGTAATACTTGCTCTTAGTTATATTAATTGACTAAAGCTATTATTTTAAGGAGATAGGGAATGAACATGCAGGAAATACGCGAACGGGCAAAAGATTTTGGAATTAAAACAGCACGTATGAGTAAAGTAAACTTGGTTAAGGCTATCCAGCTTTCTGAAGGTAATTTTAATTGTTTTGCTTCAGCTCAGAGTGGTGAGTGTGATCAGGTTGCTTGCATCTGGCGTGATGACTGTTTTTCTGCTGCAAAAAAGATGCATAGTTAAGACTAAGTCTTTTTTAGTGCGTCGTTATATAGGTTAATGTAGTGCTCTGCACTTTTATGCCAGCTAAAATCTCCTGCCATGGCATTAATTTGTAATTGATGCCATGTTGCAGGTTGTTGATACAGTGTTAATGCATATTTAATCGCCGATAATAATTCACTGGCCGTTTTATCTTGCAGTACGAATCCATTTGCAGTTTTATTATTGATATTGTCTTGATTGGAATGTGTAACAGTATCGAATAGTCCACCAACAGGTGTAACAATGGGTAATGTACCATATCGTAAACTGTATAATTGATTGAGGCCGCAAGGTTCAAACATTGATGGCATTAAAAACATGTCGCTGGCGGCTTCAATACGATGTGCGAGTGACTCGTTGTATCCTATAATGATTTTAAATTTATCCGCATACTGCCTTGCCCATGCCGACAGTTGTAATTCGTAGTGAGATTCTCCTGTACCAAGAATGACAAGCTGTATGGGTAGTTCCAGTATGTCGTTTAAACTTTTTAGTATAATTTCTAATCCTTTTTGTTCGACTAATCGACTAATCATTCCAATCATTGGAATTGATGTATCTTCGGGTAAGGTTAATTCATTTTGTAATGCTGTTTTATTTAAAACCTTGTTTTTTAACGTTCGGCGGTTAAATTTGTGTTTTAAATATTTATCGGTGCCCGGATTCCAGTGCTTTTCATCAATACCATTTAGTATCCCTGAGAGAGCATTTTTTCTATAGTTTAGTAATCCATCCAGACCATAGCCATATTCAGGTTCGAGTATTTCCGTTGCATAGTGTGGGCTTACTGCATTAATTTTATCCGCGTAGGCAAGACCTCCTTTCATAAAAGAAAACTGGTTATGGAATTCAACACCATCCATGTGCCAAAGCTGGCCTGGAAGATGTAATTCAACAAACGTTTCTTGATTAAATACACCTTGGTAGGCAAGATTATGAATAGTAAAGATGGTAACGGGTCTTTTTTTATGTAAACTTAATAGCGCAGGAACCAGGCCAGACTGCCAATCGTTACAATGAACAACATCAGCTTGCCATTTAAGTTTAAATTTATTTAAAGCGATATCAACCGCGGCATGACAGAAAACGGCAAAGCGTAGAGCATTGTCTTCCCATGCCTGGCCATGCTGATCAGAATAAGGTCCACCGGGTCGATCAAATAATGCAGAACAATCTACAAGCCATACCATAACATTAGTGCCAGGTAACCGTGTTTCAACGATATTAAGAGGTAAGTTGTAGTAAGAATGTGTCGCAATAACTCTTTTTTTTGTTATCTTATTTAAAACGTCACGATAGGCTGGGAGTAACAGCCGTACATCTTGCGATTGCTTTAATAAAGCAGAAGGTAGGCTTCCAGCGACATCAGCAAGGCCTCCTGTTTTGATAAGCGGGAAAGCTTCACTACTAATATAAAGAATTTTGTTCATTTTATCTTTTTTAGCACTAAACCTGCTAGTGGTGGAAGACTCAGTTCAAGAGAGGCCGGACGGTTCATCCAGGGAATATCTTTTGCATTGATCTCAGAATAACTACCAGCATTACTTCCTGAATAATATTCTGAATCAGAATTAAAGATTATTTGATAACTTCCCAATACGGGAACGCCTATACGATAATTATTTCTTACTACGGGGGTAAAATTAAGTATGATGATGATGGAGTCATCTTCTGTTTTTCTTAAATAAGATAACACAGATTGATCAGTGTCATGACAATCAATCCATTCAAAGCCTGTTGGGTCAAAATCATATTTGTGCAAAGCCGGTTCTTGAATATAGTTACGGTTTAGATCACTTACCAAATTTTTTATTCCGGCATGCTGAGGGTATTGTAAAACATACCAGTCTAATGCCTCATCATGGTTCCATTCCTGACCTTGCCCAAATTCACAGCCCATGAAAAGAAGTTTTTTGCCGGGGTAGGTAAACATATAGGTATATAATAATCGTAAATTAGCAAAACGTTGCCATTCATCACCAGGCATTTTATTTAACATTGAACTTTTGCCATGAACAACTTCATCATGTGAAAAAGGTAAAATAAAGTTTTCAGTGAATAAGTATAAAAGACCAAATGTTAATTGATCATGCTGATAATGGCGATATATGGGATCGTTACTGAAGTAATTGAGCGTATCATGCATCCAGCCCATATTCCATTTCATACTAAATCCAAGTCCACCAATATTAACGGGACGTGTTACTTGCGGCCACGCTGTAGATTCCTCAGCCATAATCATCGTGCCGGGAAATTCTGAATGTGTAACTGAGTTTAACTCACGCATAAACTCAATGGCTTCAATATTCTCATTACCACCATGCTGGTTAGGTATCCAGTCACCATCTTCACGTGAATAATCAAGGTAGAGCATTGAAGCAACGGCATCTACTCGCAAGCCATCAATATGATATTCTTCTAACCAAAATACAGCGCTGGCTATTAGAAAGTTTTTGACCTCATTTCTTCCGTAATTATAAATCAATGTTCCCCAGTCACGGTGTTCGCCTCGTCGAGGATCTTCATGTTCGTAAAGTGCACTGCCATCAAAGTTAGCTAGACCATGTGCATCTTTTGGAAAATGTGCGGGTACCCAATCAAGTAATACACCAATATTATGCTCGTGAAAATAATCAATAAAGTAACGAAAATCATCTGCGTTTCCAAAGCGACGGGTTGGCGCAAAATAACCTGTTGTTTGGTATCCCCATGAGGCATCAAGAGGGTGTTCTGTAATAGGTAATAATTCAATATGAGTAAAACCGGTCTCTTTAATATAATCAACCAGCTTATGAGCAAGTTCACGATAATTAAGAAATTCTCCATTTTTGTCACGTTGCCATGATCCTAAATGACATTCATAAATAGATAAGGGTTCATGTAACCAATTATGGTTTTTTCTGTTATTAATCCAGTCTTGATCCTGCCAGCTATAATTTGATATATTTTTGATGACGGAAGCTGTGCGAGGACGCAGTTCAAGTTGTTGTGCATATGGATCAGATTTAGATAATATCTCTCCGGATTGTTGATTGCGTATCTCGAATTTGTAAAGTGATTCACTCGATAGTCCAGGAATAAATATTTCCCATACACCACTATTTCCACGTGAGCGCATAGGATGTCTACGCCCATCCCATTCATTAAAATCACCCGTCACACTGACACGTGATGCACTAGGTGCCCATGTAGCGAATAGCACTCCATCAATGCCATCGATAGTTTTTGGATGCGCACCTAAGATTTTATAGACATGTAAATGTTTCCCTGCTGAAAATAAGTCCAGATCAAAGTCACTCAGTTGAGGTTTAAAACTATAAGGATCATAGTATGAATAAACATTATCTTTGTTATCAGTACGATTAATTAAGTAATGTTCATTAATATCATCAATATCATTTTTATATATAAAAAAGTCAGTTTCAGCTAGGCGAGAAGCAGGAAAATTATTTTTAGAGATACTGAGTTCTTTGCTTCCTGGTGCATAAATAATAAGTAACGGTTCTTCTTGAATAATATGACTTCCAAGTAGTTTAAATGGGTCGTGATGATGAGCAAGTGCTATAGCATCGAACTCATCCTGCATTTGATTTAGAATAGAGTTAATATCTTTAGTAAAAGAAGAAGCTGTATCTGTTGTTGTCAATTGACTCTACCTTGGCATTAAATAGATATTAAATAGTGTTCTCTAGGTAAGCTTACCTACTAGATGTTGCGCCGACTTAAACATATCTATGCGTTATTATGACATATACTCTCTAGCAAGTTTTATGCACATTTTAAAATATGAGCATATATCTCGTAAATGCGACTATTATCTATGCTATAACTTTATTTGTTTAACAAGTTTATCTTTCACTTTGTTTAAGTATGCACTTAAATAATGCAATATTCATGTTGCGTGCTCTCTATTTGCACATTTTAAAGTCGTTTAAGTATTTGTAACTTGGTTAAATACTTAAAATAAAGGGATTTTTTATATGGCTTATTTTTTGCAGAAACAATTATGTAATGATACCGGGGTATAGTTAAATACTTTAATTACATGTCTTTTAGAGTTTAAAGACGAGAACAGTATGCTATGAAAAAGCAAGAATCACCACGTTTTATCAGTAATCTAACCAGAAATACACTGGCACTAATTATGGCAGGTGGTCGGGGTGAGCGTTTAAAACAGCTCACTCAATGGCGATCTAAACCTTCTGTACCGTTTGGTGGAAAATTTCGTATTATCGATTTTCCACTGTCTAATTGTATCAATTCAGGCATACGTCGTATTGGTGTACTTACTCAATATAAATCACATTCATTAAATTTACATATACAAAGGGGCTGGGGACATCTACGTGGTGAGTTTGGTGAGTTTGTTGAATTACTTCCAGCTCAACAAAGAATCGATGCAACTTGGTATGCGGGTACTGCTGATTCGATATATCAAAATCTGGATATTATACGTTCACACACACCTGAGTTTGTTTTAATACTCGCGGGCGATCACATATACAAAATGGATTATGGTGCGATGCTGGCAAAGCACGTGCAGAGTAAAGCTGATATAACCGTTGGCTGTATCGAAGTTCCTGTCGAAAAGGCATCAGCATTTGGTGTGATGGGAGTAGATGATAACTTCCGTATAAAGAGTTTTGATGAGAAACCAGATAATCCTGCGACTATCCCAGGCAGGGAAGATGAAAGCTTATGTTCAATGGGTATTTATATATTTAATACCGATTTATTATTTGAGTTATTAATTCGTGATGCAGATACATCTTCATCAAGTCATGATTTTGGTAAAGACATTATTCCTTATGCAATTCAAAAGTATCAAGCATATGCTTATCCTTTTACAGATGCCAATAGCGGCATTCAAGCGTATTGGCGAGATATGGGAACAATTGATGCATTTTGGGAAGCAAACCTTGAACTAATTGGCGTTACACCTGAGCTAAATTTATATGATGATGAATGGCCTATATGGACAAGCCAGGAACAATTACCTCCCGCTAAGTTTATTTTTGATGACGAACAAAGAAGAGGCATAGCGATAGATTCCATGGTGTCAGGTGGTTGTATTATTTCCGGTGCGCGCGTACGACATTCATTATTATTTTCAAATGTAAGTGTTGATTGTTATACCAAGATAGATTCTTCAGTTATTTTACCTAATGTGACTATTGGTAAAAATTGTCGGATTTATCATGCTATTGTTGATAAGGGCTGCATTATTCCAGATGGAATGGTTATTGGAAAAGATAATGATCAAGATAAAAAGCGATTCCATGTTTCACCAAACGGTGTTGTTTTAGTAACACCAGATATGCTTGGACAGGAATTACATCATGTCAGGTAAATCTAAAAACTCAAAAAAATTGAATGTCGTGCTGTATTGGCATATGCATCAACCAGAGTATCGGGATCTGCGAAATGGAGAATATCATTTACCATGGACGTATCTCCACACAATAAAAGATTACGTTGATATGGCGGCTCATCTTGAAAACAATACTGATGCAAGAGCGGTTGTTAATTTTGCCCCGGTACTTCTTGAGCAAATTGATGATTATGCACAACAACTTGATAACTACTTACATCATGGTCAGGCACTTAGAGATCCATTGCTCTCATCTTTAGCGGAACCCGTTTTATCTTTATATGATGAAAATCGGTTGCATATTATTAAAGCTTGTTTGCGTGCAAACAAAGAACGCCTAGTAGAACCTTTGGACGTTTTTAATACTTTAACCGAAATGGCAGAAGCGGGATTAAAAACACCTGAAATAATTTCCTATTATTCTGTTCAATTTTTTGCTGATTTACTGGTGTGGTATCACCTTGCGTGGATAGGTGAAACTGTTCGCAAGTCTGACCTGCGTGTAAAAAAATTAATGAAAAAAGCTGAGCACTTCACCTTGCATGATCGTCGTTTATTAGTTGAAGTTATATACGAACTTGTGAGTAATATTATTGATCGATACAGATTATTAGCAGAATCAGAACGAATAGAATTATCAATGACACCTTATGCTCACCCAATAGTCCCCTTATTAATTGATATAAAGTCAGCTGAACATGCTATGCCAGATGCGGAGTTACCACTTGCAGATAATTATCCAGGAGGTGCAGAAAGATCTCGTTGGCACATGGAAAAAGGTATAGAAGTATTCAAAAGATATTTTGGATTCAAGCCGAAGGGGTGTTGGCCATCCGAAGGAAGTATTAGTAATGAAACAATTGAGCTTGTTTCAAATATGGGGATTGATTGGTTAGCCAGTGGTGAAACAGTTTTACGAAATTCTATGGGTAAGTCTGGAATTAAACCTGATGAGTGTATTCATGAGGGATATAAGTACAAAGATAGCCATGCAAACTGTTTTTTTAGAGATGACGGTTTATCAGATTTAATTGGTTTTAAATATTCAGACTGGCATGCAGATGATGCTGTTGCAAATCTAATTCATCATTTGGAAACAATAGCGGTAAGTTGTGCATCAAAAGAAGATGCTATTGTTTCAATTATTCTTGATGGTGAAAATGCCTGGGAATATTATCCGCAGAATGGCTATTATTTTATTAGTGGATTATACGAACAGCTTTCCAAACATAGCTCGATAAAACTAACTACATATAGTGAATATTTAAAGTCTCATACACCCAAGCAACAATTACAGGATATTGTTTCAGGTAGTTGGGTCTTTGGAACATTTTCTACCTGGATCGGTGAGAAAGATAAAAACCGCGCCTGGGACATGCTGGTAGAAGCTAAAAAGATTTATGATAAAGTCATTTCTCAAGCTGAATTATCTAAAGAAGAAATGAATGCTGCGGAAATGCAGTTAGCGACGTGTGAAAGTTCAGATTGGTTTTGGTGGTTTGGTGAATATAACTCTGCAGAATCAGTCGCAGCGTTTGATGAACAATTTCGCTTACATTTAAGCAATCTGTATCAATTACTTCAAGTTGATCCACCTGAGTATTTATCACAAGCATTTTCATTTGGCACAGGCGATCCTGCAATGGGAGGAGCTATGTTACCTGGACAGAGTAATTAATAATGAAAAAAGATGGAATATGTAAGACAGTTAATAGAGAGCGACGAGCTGGGGTATTGCTTCATCCTACATCACTTCCAGGTTTAATGCCGACAGGGGATATAGGCCATCAGGCATACCGGTTTATTGAGTTTCTTAATACTAATGGTTTTAAAGTTTGGCAAATGTTGCCATTAGGACCAACACATGATGATAAGTCACCCTATCAGTGTTTATCATCATACGCAGGTAACCCATTGTTAATCAGTTTAGATTGGCTGGAAGATAGAGGTTGGTTGTTTAAAAAAGATATTGTTGCAAGCGTTGAAAAACGTATGTACCGAACAGCTTGTTTAAAGCAGGCTAAAAATAACTTTGACAAATTAATCAATGATGAATGGTTGTCTGCTATTAATGAGTTTAATGAAAAGCATGAGTCATGGTTGGATGATTATGCATTGTTTATTGCGCTAAAAAATAAATACAATAATTCACCCTGGTATGAATGGCCGGAAGAAGTCAGACATCGTGACGAAATTGAAATCCAAAATGTGCGTAATGAACTTGCTGATGAAGTGAGCCAAATTAAATTTGAACAATTTGTATTTTTCACTCAATGGCAAGAAATTAGAGAGTATGCAAAAAGTCATGATGTCGAGTTGTTTGGTGATATCCCTATTTTTGTTGCGCGCGATAGCGCAGATGTGTGGGCTGAACGAGAAAATTTTTTAATGGATCAGGATGGAAACATGCCATTTGTTTCAGGTGTGCCACCAGATGCATTTTCTGAAACAGGCCAAAGATGGGGTAATCCTCTTTATGACTGGAATTACATGCAAAAAAATGGATTTATGTGGTGGGAAAAAAGAATTGAAGCTCAACTTGAGCTTTTCGATATTGTACGTATAGATCATTTTCGTGGTTTACATGCATGCTGGCAGATTCCTCAAGCAGATGAAACAGCAATTAATGGAAGTTGGATTGAGGTACCTGGTAAGGAGATGTTGGGGAGATTTTTCAAATCGTTTACACATTTACCATTAGTTGCTGAGGATTTGGGAGTTATTACTGATGAAGTAATTGATTTGAAAAAATCTTTTAACTT
>Ga0316207_10003127_pt1 | contig 15852 bp, 13 predicted proteins | sample 6weekpyrite_MG_FD_204943 | JGI IMG/M metagenome (GOLD analysis project Ga0316207, IMG submission 204943) | Microbial mat bacterial communities from mineral coupon in-situ incubated in ocean water Damariscotta River, Maine, United States -... | ecosystem: Environmental > Aquatic > Marine >... | reverse complement strand
TAGATCGTAGGTTTTGCTTGTACAGTGGTTCACTGGATCCCGGCCTGCGCCGGGATGACGGGTAGCGAACTAGTAGCTACTTCTCCAACAGCGACACAGCCCTGAAGTACCACCTGAAAAACTGCCATCAGTGACCAGCGCACATGCCTTGCCCAAAACTTTCGATTTCAGATAGGTAGAACAGGTAATTTTCTTCTTCAAAAAAACAGGCATGGCTATCATTGACACGCTGGACGATGTGGCTCGGCACACCGGGAAGGTACACCCTTGGCTTCCTTGGCATCGGAAACTCCTTATTCCTACGCAAACAAAAATCTTAAAGACTAAGACTACATCATTAAACTATGAGAATCATTCTCATGTACCACCGACCCCTTATTTTCCCTTATTATTAAAGAAAGCACTACTCATCCTGAACAATCTGTTTTTGCCGTCATCCCGGCGAAGGCCGGGATCCAGAAAGGCGTGACAGCAAATTATATTAAAACAACATCTCTTGCTAGTAATGAGCAAATAGATAGATCGTAGGTTTTTCTTGTGCAGTGGTTAACTGGATTCCGGCCTTCGCCGGAATGACGGATAATGAGCTAGCTACTTCTCTAATTGAGACACATCCCGCACTGCACCCTTAGATGCACTGGTGGTCATCGCCGCATAAGCGCGAAGTGCCGCGCTGACGTGACGTTCACGACTCACTGGCTTCCACGCCGCAGCGCCTTTAGCATCCATCGCCACGCGACGCGCTGCCAGCTCATCGTCAGAGATAGCGACATTGATAGTACGCTGAGGGATATCGATCTCGATGGTGTCACCCTCTTCCACCAGACCAATCGCGCCGCCTTCCGCCGCCTCCGGTGAGGCGTGGCCGATCGACAGCCCTGAGGTACCGCCGGAGAAACGGCCGTCGGTGACTAGCGCACACGCCTTGCCGAGCCCTTTCGACTTCAAATAACTGGTCGGGTAGAGCATCTCCTGCATGCCCGGCCCGCCACGCGGTCCTTCGTAACGAATGACCACAACATCCCCTTCGACAATTTTATCATCGAGGATCGCAGCTACCGCATCGTCCTGACTTTCAAAGAGTCGCGCACGGCCATTAAAAGTGAGGTTGTCATCATCGACACCCGCGGTCTTCACCACACAGCCGTCGAGCGCAATGTTGCCGTAAAGCACCGCCAGACCACCTTCACTGCTATAGGCGTGTTCCATGTTACGGATACAACCGTGCTTGCGATCAAGGTCGAGCGTATCCCAGCGCTTGCTCTGACTAAAGGCCTGCTGTGTCGGTACATTGCCGGGGGCAGCCTTATAAAAATTATGCAGTTGCGGCGCATCGGAGCTGACCACATCCCACTTCGCCAGCGCATCGCTGAGGGTCGCGGCATGCACCAGTGAGACATCGCGATTGAGCAGCCCGCCGCGATCGAGTTCCGCCAGCGTCGCCATCACGCCACCGGCGCGATGAAAATCTTCCATATGATAGAGCTGCGTGCTTGGGGCAAGCTTGCACAATTGCGGCACCTTGCGCGAGAGTCGATCAATATCATCAACGGTAAAATCAACGCCCGCCTCCTGTGCCGCTGCCAGTAGATGCAGAATGGTATTGGTCGAGCCACCCATCGCAATATCGAGGCACATTGCATTTTCAAACGCCGCTTTGCTCGCAATGCTACGTGGTAAAACAGCTGCATCATCCTCTTCGTAATAACGTTTGGCCAGGCTGACCGCCAGGCGGCCCGCACTCAAAAACAGCGCCTCACGATCGGCATGCGTCGCCAGCATCGAGCCGTTACCCGGTAGTGACAGGCCCAGCGCTTCAGTCAAACAGTTCATGGAATTCGCAGTGAACATACCGGAACATGAACCACAGGTGGGGCAGGCCGAACGCTCCATGGTGGCGACATCTTCATCAGACTCGTTTGGATCTGCCGCAGAGACCATCGCATCGACCAGATCAAGATGCACCACTTTCCCCTTGATCACTGCCTTGCCTGATTCCATTGGACCACCGGAGACAAAGACCACTGGAATATTGAGACGCAGTGCAGCGCTCAACATTCCCGGCGTGATCTTGTCGCAGTTGGAAATACAGACCAGTGCATCGGCACAGTGGGCATTGACCATGTACTCAACCGAATCGGAGATCAACTCACGTGAGGGCAATGAATAGAGCATGCCGCTATGACCCATCGCGATGCCATCATCAACCGCGATGGTATTAAATTCCTTCGCCACGCCACCGGCACTTTCAACTTCGCGCGCCACCAACTGCCCCATATCCTTTAAATGGACATGTCCCGGTACAAACTGGGTGAATGAGTTGGCAATCGCAATAATCGGCTTGCCAAAATCATCATCTTGCATGCCGGTGGCACGCCATAGCGCGCGGGCGCCGGCCATGTTGCGGCCATGAGTGGAGGTGCGGGAACGATATGCGGGCATTGGAAACCTCTGAATACTGTCTGAATTGAAAGGCGCTTACGATAGCAGATTTGATGGGATGGCGCGATCCACGAACGATGGAAAACAACCCTCTTCACTTCTTCACCATCACTAAAAGCCCCCTCTCCCTCAGGGAGAGGGCTGGGGTGAGGGAATAGATGAAGAAAAGCCCCCTCATCCTAACCTTCTCCCTGAGGGAGAAGGAACACAAACAGTGTAAATAGCGTAAAATGCCACGCTTTAGAAGCACTGAAGGCGAGTCGGGACGATGCAACCCTCCAAAATTGAAAAGAAATTGCTACATTACATTGGTAAGACAATTTCCGATTACAACATGATCCAGCGCGGTGACCGCGTGATGGTGTGCCTCTCTGGCGGCAAAGATTCGTTCACGATGCTGACACTACTGAATAAACTGCGCATCCGCTCGCGCAATAAGTTTGAGCTGTTTTCGTACACCCTTGATCAGGCCCAGCCGGGCTGGGACGACAGCGCCCTGCGAGCTTGGCTGGAAGAAAAACAGATCCCCCACTTCGTCGAAACGAAAGATACCTACTCCATCGTGATCGACAAAGTTCAAGCCGGCAAAACCTACTGTTCGATGTGCTCGCGCCTGCGCCGCGGCAATATCTATCGCTATGCGGGTGAGCACGGCTTCAACAAGATTGCGCTCGGTCACCACCGCGATGACCTGATTGAAAGCACACTGATGTCGATGCTCTACAGCGGTGAAATCCGTTCGATGCCGCCCAAGCTACTGACCGATAGCAAACGCCATATCGTAATCCGCCCGATGGCGCTGTGCCAGGAACAGGATATCGCCACCTATGCGCAGGAGCAGCAGTACCCGATCATCCCGTGCAACCTGTGTGGCTCGCAGAAGAACATGACGCGTGCCAAAGTGAAACAGTTGATCCGCGACCTTGCGGCCGATAACCCAAAGGTGCCGAGCAATCTGCTCAGTGCGCTGGGGAATGTGCAGCTTTCGCAAATGCTGGATAGCCGCCATCAGGATTTTGTTAATCTTGAATCACAGATGATTCGAGACGATAACGACGTGAAACGTGACGAGAATGCTGCGCCACAGCAGCAACTTGGGTAAACTCAACAGGCCTTTAATAGAGGCATCCCATTTTAATGGCGGAGCAGCCCGTGCCAAACAAGACGCAAGATAAAAAAGAGATGCAGCAGTTCGTTGATGGCTTTCGCCAATCGGCACCGTACATTAACGCCTTTCGTGGCCGCACCTTTGTGATCGCCTTTGGCGGTGAAGTGGTGGCCGACGAACAGTTTGCATCACTGACACACGACATCGCACTACTTAACAGCCTCGGCATCCGACTGATATTGGTTCATGGCGCACGCCCACAGATCGAGCAGCGCCTCAATGCGCGCGGCATCTCGTTCGAATATGTTAATGGTCGGCGCGTCACCGATGATGCCGCACTCGCCTGCGTTAAAGAGGCCAGTGGCACGGTACGCCTTGAAATTGAAGCGCTACTCTCAATGGGGCTGGCCAACTCACCGATGGCGGGCGCGCGCATTCGGGTCGCATCGGGTAACTTTGTCACCGCGCGGCCACTCGGTATCCGTGACGGCATCGACCACCTTCACACCGGCGAAGTGCGCCGCATTGATCACGAGGCGATCAATCAGCAACTCAACGAAGGGTCCATTGTGCTGCTCTCGCCCACTGGCTATTCACCCACCGGTGAGATCTTTAACCTCACCGCACTGGAAGTGGCCACCGCCACCTGTGCTGCGGTAAAGGCGGACAAGCTGATCTGCCTCGTCGATGCCAAAGGGCTGCTTGATTCAAGAAAACGACTACTGAGGCAGCTGACGCTCAACGATGCGGAGAAGCTGTTAAACGGCAAACGCAAACTGCCCGATGAGATCATCGAACCATTCAGTGCTGCGGTACAGGCCTGCCGTTACGGTGCGCGGCGCGCCCACCTGATCAACCGCCACACCGATGGTGCACTGCTGCAGGAACTGTTTACACGCGACGGTGTTGGCACCTTGATTACCAAAGATGACTACGAGGGGATGCGCGCGGCTACCATCGATGACGTCGGTGGCATTCTTGCGCTGATTGAACCACAAGAGTCAGCAGGGCTATTAGTCAGGCGTTCGCGCGAAAACATCGAGATGGAGATTGCTAGCTTTATTGTGGTCGAACGCGACGGCATGATTATCGCCTGTGCGGCACTACACCCGTTTTGTGACGAAGCGGTAGGCGAACTTGCCTGCCTGGTGGTTCATCCCGACTACCAGGGGATGGGCTACGGTGACAGCCTGCTCAACGCGATCGAACGCAGCGCTTTCGAACTATCGCTATCGCTGCTATTTACATTAACAACGCGTGCAACACACTGGTTTAGAGAACGTGGATTTGTGACTAGCGATGTAAAGTCACTACCGGTTAAACGACGCGAGCTCTATAACTTTCAACGTAATTCAAAGGTGTTGCTAAAACAGCTTAGCCGCTAGTTAGAAAAAAATAGTAAGTATTTTTTATAAGGAGTTGGAAGTGGCAATAAAAAAATTAATTGCTCATCATTCTGCGAGCCCAAGAGCTACAACGACGAAATTAGATATCGACAAATGGCACAGGCAAAGAGGCTTTTCCCAAATTGGTTATCACAAGGTTGTTGAGGGTAGTGGAAACATTGTCTCGGGACGACCGGAAAATGTTCAAGGAGCTCATGCCAAAGGAGCAAATCACGATTCACTTGGGGTATGTGTCGTAGGCAATTTCGAGAATGAAAGCCCCACCGCCGTTCAAATTAACAGCCTTGTTAAAGTATTGGTAGAATGGTGTAAAAAATACAACTTAAAACCGACTGACGTTTATGGGCACACAAATACGCCTGGAAATGTAACGAAGACAAGTTGCCCTGGTAAAAACCTTTATGCCCAATTACCTTTAATTAAACAGAAGGTCCAACTAGGTCTAAATACACCATGAATATCAACGAAAAAGTTTTTATATTTTTGATACTATTCTTGGTTACATCTTGCGCAACTGTAAACAAGTCCTCACTAGCTTTCCCTCAATTTGAGGTTTCCAGTTGGAAAAAAATATCTCTTGAAGAGTTTAATAAACCCTTAAAGCTAGCTCAAGATGAAAACAAAGAATGGGCGCAAACCCCAGAATTCTTCCCTCAAAACCTTATAAACCTAACAGAACTAAAAAATTACTTTATAAGTCATTCAGCAAACAGCATTGAATTTAATAAAAGGTCTACTCTATTAATCATCAGAGATGGGTTTCTCGATGACTCCGTTAGAGGGGATATTCATAGGATTGTTCTTGAAAAACACGAAAAAAAATGGAAGGTTGTTGAAGCAGAAAAAGCTATTCGGTGCTGGAGAAATGAACAAAGTAGCTATTCGTCAGCTCCGTGCCAGTAAGTTGTCCTAGCAATGGCAATCAACTCAACCCAATTCTGCGGCGTTTAAGTAGTGAAGAAGAAGTGGTTGATGAGCGGCCGTGTAAACCACCAGAAACAATTCAAGTGTGTACGGTAAGCAAGGGCTGTTGGTGTGACAAAATAAAACTAAAACGTTGATGGCAAGCAACAAGAAAACTAGCCTTCATCACTTCCTTCTTTCACTGTAATATACTCAGCCAATTGAAAAAAGAAGCGCGTCCCCACGCCCACTTCCGACTCATAATCAATCTTGCCATCATGGTACTCGATAATCGCACGCGTAATACTCAAACCCAGTCCGGTACCGCCCACACGACGCGTATCGGATGAATCTGCCTGCGAAAACTTCTCAAAGATATGTGCACGAAACGCTTCCGGGATACCCGGCCCATGATCACTCACGCCAATCTCAATATTGCCATTTACACGATGCACCGCAATTTCAATACAACCAGATTTCGGTGAATATTTTGCCGCATTAGAGATCAAGTTTGCCATCACCTGCGTCAACCTTACCGTATCACCCAACACCATCGCACCCGGTTCTTCATGAGTCACTTTAAACGATACTTTTTGTTCATCCGCATATCCCTGATTAGCACTCAGCACATCGCTGATAAAGGCCATTACATTGATCGGCTCAATACGAAAATCCATCTTACCCGCTTCAATCTTTTCTATGTCCAGCAGGTCATTAATTAACAACATCAGGCGATCACTATTATTGATCGCAATATCAACCATAGAACGGGCTTCAGCAGGAATCTTTCCCAGCGCACCACCACTCACCAGGCCCAGCGAGCCTTTAATCGAGGTTAAGGGCGTACGCAATTCATGGCTCACCGTTGACACAAACTCTTTTTTCATCCGATCAACCTGCTGACGCTCACTAATATCGCGTAACATACCGATAAACAGGTGTTCATTATCCTGCACAACATCCACCACCCAAAGCTCAAGCGGCACTTGACTGCCATCAGCGCGCAGCCCTTCTACCTCGCGACCAATGCCAATGATCTTGCGCTCACCTGTCATACGATAATTTTTAAGATAACCATCATGCTCAGATTGATACGGCTCCGGCATCAGGCACTTTACGTTACGCCCAATCACTTCACTTGCCTGATAACCAAAAATCTTTTCTGCAGCAGGATTAAACGCACTCACCGTCCCCGTCGCATCCATACTAATAATTCCATCGACTACATTATCAAGAATTGCCCGAATACGCTGCTCACTCTCACCAAGGTTTAATCGCTCTTCGGCTATCACCCTCACCATGCGATCAAACGAGCGCCCAACCTCTGCAATCTCATCTCGCCCTGTCAGGCCAGAGCGGCGGGTGAGGTCACCATCGGCAAAAGCCTGTGCACTGGCCACTAACTGCGCCACGCGCTGCGTCACGGTAATATGAAAAATCAACCAGAGCACCGCGGACATTAAACAGATGAACCCCACCATCACCATCGCTTCATGTTTCAGCGCTGTCACGGTTGTGGCTTTAATCCGTGCGAGGTCGTAACGAATAAAAAGTACGCCCACTCGAGAGGGGCGGATTTCCCCTGTTTTGATGCTTAACGTCACCGGGTAGGCGGCACTAATATAATCATGATTGGATTCAATTCGGGCACTACCCGTCACATGCCGCCTGGACTCAGCCTCCTGAGCCAGCTCTTCGGTATTTAGCAACTCCATCGCCGAGTTACCAATCAAGGCATACTGGGTTGCCGCCATCACCTGATGCCGGTCATCAATCAATAAGGCCAGCAGAATTGCCGTATCTGAACCAAGGTTTGAAACTTCTGTGCGCACATCTTCGATCGCATTTCGACGAAATTGACCATTAATGGCGCCCTGTATACGCGACGCCATCTGCACAACCACCCGTTTTCCTTCTTGCTCTATCGCCCGCTCTGCATGCGGGATATTGTAAAACAACGTCACCAGACTGATCATCAACGAAAACAGCAGCAGTACTGATGGTATCAGCCAACGCAGAGGCAATAACAATAATGGGTTCATATCACGCGCTTATTACAACAACCCAGCATCGACAAGCCGCTCAACATCAACATTTTTTTGTAATAGCTTGTTTTGTAACATGCTATTTTTCAATCGCTCCATCACGGCTCTCACTGGCGGTGACTGACCACTCAGAGCTTCAATATTTTCCGCTCGACTGACCATCTTTAAGCCATCCATCGACGCCAGATAATCTTCTGTTTTCAATTGCTGACGACGGGCAATCACCTCTGCCGCACGTTGTGGGTTTTGCCGTTGATATTCAAGCGTCTGAAACCAGCGCTGCACCAGACTTGCCACCACTTCTCGATGCTGCGCCAGATATTCCCCATCGACCACCAGCACATCAAAAATTTCACCGGGAATATCTTCACTGCTAAATAACAACTGCGCATCCACATCCAGCAGGCGGGTACGCACCGGATCAAATGTCACCACCGCATCAATCTTGCCCGCCTTAAAAGCCGCTTCATGCTCATTGACCTCCAGCGGGACCAACGTGACATCACTCACCTGCATATCATGCATCGCAAGTGCGCGACTTAACACGTATGCGCCCAGCGCGGTATTTTCAACACCCACCTTCCTTCCTTTAAGGTCTGCGACACGTTGAACGCCATCCCGCCCGAGGATCACATCGCCGCCCTGCGACACATCCAGTAATAGCACCACACGCGGATCAAGGCCGCTTTCAGCCAGAATCAGCACCTCGTCCATCGTCAATGCCGCCGCCTGAATCGCGCCATTACGGTAAGCACGCAATACCTCTGAAGCAGAAGGGTATTCAACCATCGAAATCGGCAAGCCTTCGTAATAACCCAGCTCGCGAGCAAGATAGAGCGGCTCATAACCCGGCCACACATTGGAGCCAATACGCATCGGCTGAGATTCTGTAGATTCGTCAAATGCATCACTGCAACCAGCCAATAGTGGCAGCACTAGCAGCATCGCAGTAAAAAGACATGATAATGGTAAGCCCATCCTGATTTTACACATAGCCACACACTCCCTTGCATTACTAATGCCCCCGTCGATATTCAATAAGGCATTCCTTCATCCTATCGGTACCACGCCCCAAATCTACAATCTAATATATTGATTGTTTAACAGAATACCCACAAATCTCACGCGTCATGCCTGGTAACAATTTGGCGTATAATGTCGCTAACCATTCGTAGCCACCGCGCTTTTTAGCGCATCCATGCGGTACCAAATTCATTATGCAAAAAGCAACACACCTATTTTCTCACCGCCCCTACTGGGCCAAACGTTTTGGCAGCGCAGCACAATTGCCGATGACGCGCGCAGAAATGGATGACCTCGGCTGGGACAGCTGTGACATCATTCTGATAACGGGTGACGCCTACATCGACCACCCCAGTTTCGGCATGGCACTGATTGGGCGCTTACTGGAGGATCAGGGGTTTCGCGTCGGTATTATTTCCCAGCCCAACTGGTATGATGTGACAGCCTTTCAGGCACTCGGCAAGCCCAATATCTGCTTCGGCATTACCGCAGGCAATATGGACTCAATGGTCAACCGCTATACCTCAGACCGGCGCACCCGCAGTACCGATGCCTACACCCCGGATGGCAAACCTGACAAGCGCCCCGACCGTGCGGTGATCGTCTACGCACAACGCGCCCGTGAGGCATTCAAGGGGGTGCCGATCATTATTGGCGGGATCGAGGCAAGCCTGCGCCGCATCGCCCATTATGATTATTGGTCCGACAAAGTCCGACGCTCAATCCTGCCCGACTCCAAGGCCGATATGCTGCTGTTTGGTAATGCCGAACGCGCCTTTGTTGAAGTGATGCATCGTCTTGCGGCGGGTGAGCCGATCGATCAAATTCGCGATGTGCGCGGTAGCTCATTTATGACGCAGCAGATTCCCGATGACTGGATCGTTAAAGACTCCAGTCATGTTGACCAGCCAGGACGCATCGACCCGCATATCGATCCTTACGCCCATGAGCCTGCCTGTGATAAAAAAGAGTCCAACGCGCCAGACAGCAATGAAAAAGTGCTGCAGTTTATCCCACGCGTGCAAAGAGGGGACCGCAGTAAAACCGTAATACGCCTGCCCGATTATGACCAGGTCGTGAACGACAAAGTGCTCTATGCACACGCCTCACGTGTCTTTCATCTTGAAACCAATCCCGGCAACGCGCGAGCGTTAATCCAGCAACATGGCAAACGTTATGTGTGGCTGAATCCGCCACCGATCCCGCTGGAGAGCGATGAGTTTGACCGCGTCTACGAGCTGCCCTATACACGCAAGCCGCACACCGCCTATCTTGACGCCAAAATGCCCGCGTGGGAGATGATCCGCCACTCGATCAACATCATGCGCGGCTGCTTTGGCGGCTGCACCTTCTGTTCAATCACCGAACACGAAGGGCGCATTATTCAGAGCCGCTCGGAAGATTCCATCATCCGCGAGATCGAAACCATCCGTGATACCGTACCCGGCTTTACCGGCAACATCTCGGATCTTGGAGGCCCCACGGCCAACATGTATCGCCTCAAATGCAAAAGTGAAGTGATTGAGTCTGCCTGCCGCCGTCTGTCGTGCGTTTACCCCGATATTTGCAGCAATCTGAATACCGATCACAAACCACTGATCAAGCTCTACCGCCGCGCGCGCAGCCTGCCCGGCATCAAAAAGATCTTTGTTGCATCCGGCCTGCGCTACGACCTCGCCATCCGCTCACCAGAATATGTCAAAGAGCTAGTAACACACCACGTTGGCGGCTATCTAAAAATTGCCCCGGAGCACACCGAAGAGGGGCCGCTTAGCAAGATGATGAAGCCGGGTATCGGCAGTTATGATCGCTTCAAACAGATGTTTGATCGCTACTCAAAACAGGCTGGCAAAGAGCAGTATCTAATCCCCTATTTCATTTCGGCGCACCCCGGTACCGGTGATGAAGATATGCTACACCTCGCACTGTGGCTGAAGAAAAACAATTTCAAGCTGGACCAGGTGCAGGCCTTTATCCCGACCCCGCTGGCGATTGCCTCGGCGATGTATCACGCTGAGAAAAATCCCCTGCGCAAGGTAGACCGGAAATCAGAGCAGGTGCTCACCCCTAAGGGCGATAAAAAACGCCGCCTGCACAAGGCTTTTCTGCGCTATCACGATGCGGAGAACTGGCCACTGCTGCGGGAAGCGCTCAAGAAGATGGGGCATGCCGACCTCATCGGCAATAGCAAACAACATCTGGTGCCGACCTGGCAACCTGAGGGAACTGGTATTACACAGGGGGCTGGTAATACACGGCGCACAAAAAACTTAAAGGCAACACCAGAAAAAGGGGCAAGAGTTGGCAAAAAACCGTTTAGAAAGCCTCTTCGTAAGCAAAGTGGTGCAACAAAGCCATCTCAGCCACGCAGCCGTCGACGTTAGTTCAAATTAGAAGGATTACTTGAGACCTTTGTACGAGCAGTGATTTTGTTCTCTGGCCAGGCAAAAGCGTGCGGAATGAGGGCGTTTATAACTATAAATGACCGATTGAGTACGCTTTTAACACCGCCAGAAGGCAAAAGAACAATCGTGCAAAGGTCTCTACTTGGTGGTTGTTTTGCGAGCCTGGGGAAGCGCTTCATCCACCGTTTTTAGGCGCAGCAGGATCACCACCGGGATAATCAACATCACCGCGACAAAGATTTTAAGGTAAAAACCCTCTATCAGATAGACCGAGAAGAGCCCCACCGTGCCAATCATCAACAGCGCCATTTTACGTGCACGGCGCGGAATAGCGCGGTTCTCCTGCCAGTGATAGACCATCGGACCAAAGAGCTTGTTTTCAAGTAACCAGCGATGCAGCGCAGGGCAGGATTTTGCAAAACAACCGGCAGCCAGCAGGATAAAGACCGTGGTCGGCAATCCTGGCACCATGACACCAATGCCGCCAAGGGCAACAAAAAATAGTCCCGCAATAATCAAAAAATAGCGCTGCATATTATCCCATCTCGCTTCTCGCACCTTGATGGCACTCCACCCCCTATCGGCGCGCCAACAGGACAACTAAAGCATAAATAATATCTAAAATAAACTTTTGAAAAGCGGCATAATTTCGTGATTAATCAGGCTAAAACAGTCCAGATATCACCTCCGGAACAAAGGGGCGGCCACGCTCGTTGATTGAGGTACCGGTAATTTTCGCCTTCATCACCAGTTTATCGTCGGCGCTACGGTAAATATCCTGCAAAAAATCAAAACGCACCTTTGAAGACTGACAGGTGTTCAACCCAATCCAGAACTCATCACCACTGGCCAACGGCGTTTTGTAGTCCAGCTCAGCCCGCACCACCACTAAATTGATATTATTTTTCGCCAATGCCGCAAAATCGACCCCAGAAGCCAGCAGATATTCGTGCCGCGCGTGCTCAAGGTAGTTCTGGTAGACCCCGTTATTAACGATCCCCTGAATATCGCACTCATAGTCCCGCACCTTAAAATCGAGCCGAAACGCATATTCCATCTGAATTCCTTATATAGTTTGAGCCAAACAACATTGACGATAAAAAACAACAGGTTACAGCCCGCATTTATATTAGTCAAAATGGAATGCATGAGATCACCACACAATATCCACTAATATTGAGGAAAACCCTCTGTTTTTACAAAGTTTTCAGGTAAAATGCGCCCTTTTCGAATGCTGGTCGTCAAGAGCAATCGACGATTAATAACCACAGGCATCTGACACGTCATCATCCGCGCAACATCGGCTGATCGCTGTTTTGCCCAAAGTGGCATACAGTTTGGCGCGATGGCAGGCCCCGAGACAGCAGGTGTGCAGATCACTGACCATCTGGAACGTTTTTATTTATTAACTAAAATCTAGAGTACAAACATGACAGACCTATCTCTCTACAGAAACATCGGAATCTTCGCTCACGTCGATGCCGGTAAAACCACCACCACAGAACGTATTCTGAAACTGACCGGTAAGATTCATAAGCTGGGTGAAGTACATGACGGCGCAGCAACCACCGATTTCATGGAGCAGGAGCAAGAGCGTGGGATTACCATTCAGTCGGCTGCGACCACCTGTTTCTGGGACGACCACCGTTTCAACATCATCGATACCCCTGGACACGTTGACTTCACCATTGAAGTGTATCGTTCACTAAAGGTACTCGATGGTGGTGTGGGTGTTTTCTGTGGCTCTGGCGGTGTAGAGCCTCAGTCTGAAACCAACTGGCGTTATGCAAATGAATCGGAAGTGGCGCGTATCATCTACGTCAACAAGCTTGACCGTATGGGTGCTGACTTCTACCGCGTGGTTGACCAGGTGAAAAAAGTACTGGGTGCCAACGCACTGATCATGACATTGCCAATCGGTATCGAAGATGACTTCGTCGGCATCATCGACCTGATGGAGATGAAGGCATGGATCTGGGATGACTCTGGTGATCCAATGAAATATGAAATCGTCGATATCCCTGCTGAATACAAAGAGAAAGCGGATGAGTATCGTGAAATGATGGTCGAAACTGCACTGGATCAGGACGATGATCTAATGGAGAAATACCTGGAAGGCGAACAGCCTTCTACTGATGACCTGAAGCGCTGCATTCGCAAGGGCACCATTGCGCTCGATTTCTTCCCAACATTCTGTGGCTCTGCGTTTAAAAACAAAGGCGTTCAGCCAATGCTGAATGGCGTGGTTGATTTTCTACCAAGCCCAACCGAAGTTAAGCCACAGCCTGAAGTTGATATGGAAGGTACTGCTACCGGTGAATTCGCCGAAGTAGATATAGACAAACCTTTCCGCGCACTGGCATTCAAAATCATGGATGACCGCTTTGGCGCACTCACCTTTATCCGTATCTACTCTGGTAAGTTGAATAAAGGCGACACCATCCTGAACACTTTCACCGGCAAGACCGAACGTATCGGTCGCCTGGTAGAGATGCATGCGGATGACCGTATCGAGCTAGATAGTGCACAGGCGGGTGACATTATTGCGGTTGTCGGCATGAAGAATGTTCAGACTGGTCACACCCTGTGTGACCCTAAAAACCCAGCGACACTTGAGCCAATGGTCTTCCCGGATCCAGTAATCTCGATCGCCGTTGCCCCTAAAGACAAAGGTGGTTCTGAGAAGATGGGTATCGCGATCGGCAAAATGGTTCAGGAAGATCCATCATTCCGCGTTGAGACCGACGAAGATTCAGGTGAAACCATTCTGAAAGGAATGGGCGAGCTGCATCTCGATATTAAAGTCGACATCCTCAAGCGTACCCACGGCATTGAGCTGGAAGTGGGTAAGCCACAGGTTGCCTACCGTGAAACCATCACCCAGACTACTGAAGACTCATACACCCATAAGAAACAGTCGGGCGGTTCCGGTCAGTTCGCTAAGATCGATTACATCATCGAGCCAGGCGAGCCAGGCAGCGGTTTTGAATTCGAGTCTAAGGTAACCGGTGGTAACGTGCCTCGCGAATACTGGCCTGCGGTACAGAAGGGTTTCGACCTCAGCATGGAGAAGGGTGTACTGGCTGGTTACCCACTATTAGACATCAAAGTAACCCTGATGGATGGTGGCTTCCACGCGGTCGATTCATCGGCAGTGGCGTTTGAGATTGCAGCGAAAGCCGCTTATCGTCAAACCATCCCTAAAGCGGGCCCACAACTGATTGAGCCAATCATGAAGGTTGATGTATTCACACCAGATGACCATGTGGGTGATGTGATCGGCGATCTTAACCGTCGTCGCGGCATGATCAAATCTCAGGAAGCGGGTGTCACCGGCGTACGCATTAAAGCCGATTGCCCATTGAGTGAAATGTTTGGCTACATTGGTGATCTGCGTACCATGACCTCGGGTCGCGGCCAGTTCTCAATGGAGTTCTCACACTACCTGCCATGTCCGAAGAATGTTGCGGACGAGGTGATCAAGGAAGTTCAGGAACGCGAAGCTAAGAAGTAAGCCACGCTTCAAAGCCTGTGACTTCGAGTGAAGTCACAGGCACAAAAAAAGGCCAGGATCATTATGATGACCCTGGCCTTTTTTATTGCTCGCAAACCAAGCGTTAAACTACTTCACCACCTTCAAATGCGAACGATCTGGCTTCTTCTCTGGCGGCGGCGTCGGAAAGTCATCATCCTCTTCCTCCAGCACCATCCCCTGACCATTTTCACGTGCATAGATCGCTAGCACCGCATTGGTGGGTACGCTAACAGTCATCGACTGACCATCAAAACGCGCATCAAACTGAACCCACTCATTACCCAACTCAAGGCTACGCACCGCACTGCTATTGATATTGAGAATGATACGACCGTTCTCAATGTATTTTTCCGGCACCACAATATCAGGCACCATCGCATTCACCAGAATATGCGGAGTGAGATCATTATCAACAATCCATTCATGAATGGCGCGGATCAAATAGGGTTTGCTTGGGGTCATTTCCATGGATAAAAACTTCAGCGATATTTAAGACAAAACACAATCAGCAGATCACGCCTGCTCACAGCATCCAATTATTAACCAGACTACGGTGAACAGGCTCATCACAATTACTACTTTCCGATCTCTTTCTCAGCCTCAGTCAGGCTTGCCTGAAAGGCTTCACGTGCAAATAGACGCTCTGCGTACTCTTGCGCTGGCTTGGCCTGCGCTGGCAGCTTAATACCGTAATGCGACAGGCGCCATAATAGTGGAGCCAGGCTGCAGTCGATCAAAGAAAAATCATCACTCATAAAGAAGGACTTCTTCAAAAAAATCGGCGCGATCAAGGTCAGTCCATCCTGAATCGCCTTGCGAGCTGCAGCAGCCTTGGCATTGCTATTGCCGGTCAGATCACCAAGCAGGCTGTACCAGTCGAGTTCAATGCGGTACAACATCATACGACTGCGCGCACGTGAGACCGGATCAACCGGCATCAATGGCGGATGCGGGTAACGCTCATCTAGATACTCAACAATAATCT
>Ga0316207_10003126_pt1 | contig 15853 bp, 18 predicted proteins | sample 6weekpyrite_MG_FD_204943 | JGI IMG/M metagenome (GOLD analysis project Ga0316207, IMG submission 204943) | Microbial mat bacterial communities from mineral coupon in-situ incubated in ocean water Damariscotta River, Maine, United States -... | ecosystem: Environmental > Aquatic > Marine >... | reverse complement strand
GTGTCGGGCGATTGCCGGTCAGCAAATTTCAGTCAAGGCGGCAGCGAGTATCTGGGCGCGGGTGGAAGCCAGCGCTGCGAGCGATGTCGGTGAGGGCGCTTTGCTGGATCATTTTGTCGAGGCCAATACGGACGCATTACGTGCTTGCGGCCTTTCCGGGGCGAAAACCAAAACCATCATCACCATTGCCGATACCCACCGCACGCTGGGGCTTGATACCGATGAGCTGCGCGCGCTGAATATTGCGGATCGCACGACACGGCTGACGGCGATGTGGGGTGTGGGCCAGTGGACGGCGGACATGATGAACATGTTCTATTTCGGTGAAAAGGATATCTGGCCCGATGGCGATGTGGCGGCGCGCAAGACACTGGAGCGTTTAACCTCCAAGCGGCGCAAGACGGTCCGCACGGCAGAGCGTTTCAAGCCATACCGGTCCTGGCTGGCGCTGTATATGTGGGCCCATGTCGATGCCCCGCCGGATGGGGGTTAGGTGGAGGCGTGACCTTCATCTTAAACTTGTCTAGGGTTGTGTGATGGCTTGGATCAATCGATTTATTGCGAGTGTTTTTGCGACCATCATGTTCGCGGCACAAGCTTCGGCGTGTACGTATTACTGGCCCTTTTCCAATGCCCAAGACTTTGTGAATGAAACGCCTGTGATATTTGAAGGTATTGCTCAGGGGGCAGCGTTGGATGAGCGCTTGTCTGAGTTGGAGTGGTCACGGTTGAGCCCGCATGAAAGAAGCCAATTGCGCGGGCAGACCTTGTTCTTGGTCACTCGTATCTGGAAAGGTAATGTAGATCAGCTCGTCGGAGTTCATCATCAAGATCCTGAAAGTGAAATAGCAATTGAATGTGGATTTGAACCATTTGAATGGGGTGGCCAATATCTGGTGCTTGCCAACATGTCGGATGAGGGCGCGCTAGTAAGCTTGCGTGGCGATCTTTCGCGAATTCATGATGATCCAGAGTTTCTTGATGGTCATGATTCATACCACGACCTTCTCCAGCAGATGGTTGTTGATGGTGTCTTGCCGGAGCCTCATAGGCCGGGGTCTAACCAGTAGGGTTTTGAGATGAGAAAATCTCTCCATTCGATTTTCTATAGCTCGATTCTGTGCGCCTTAATGTTGGTTGCCGGGTGCGAAGAAAACAAAAGCGGCAATCGGATAGAGGGTTGTGATTTTATTGAATTGCAAGACGTTTTCGAGACGCCCGCCGATTATAACGATAAAGCATTCTGTGGAGAGATAGTTTTTAACAGGCTGAACAATCGTTTGGTTATTGAATACGATGGTTTGGATAGGGTGGATACTACCCTATATTTGGTTCCAAGTGTTCCTGAGGAATTATATTGGATTTACTCGATCGATGAAGAGAATTCGCGCTGGATAGTTATTGGTTCGATTAAGTTGATGACAGAGTGTTTTGATATCGATGTTGTTGATCACAGAGAAGGCAATGGTTGTGTGCCACACTTTTTTCCTGCGGAAATGATTATTGAAGATATTGAAAGTGTTTCTTCATTCCATTAACCGAAAAATAGCCGCAATTACGGTCATGTCTCCGTCCCGGTTTTTTGGTCCTCGCCCTTGATGGGCGCTGAGGAGATCAAGGACAGTCCGGGGGACTGTTCGACGCGACGAAGGGACCGATGCGAAGTAGCGGTGGAGTGGGTGACTAATCAAAGTTTGAACGCTTCGCGTTTCACCCCTTCCGTCTCGCCGCTGCGCGGCGATCCACCTTCCTTGCTCAGGCCCCAATCAAGGGGAAGGCCCTCTGAGTTGTTTGCGATTGTGCGCAGGCCGTCCAGCACGCATACCCACCATTCACGCGCAACTACATGACATCCTCGACACGTATCTGTCTCCCGCCTAGTTTTTGATTGAACACTGTTCACTGCGGCCGTTTCGGGTTTGTAGGGCAGGAAATTGATCAATAGAGGGATGTGATCCATGGCTGAACCGGATGTTTTGAAAGGCAAATTGCGTTTGCCTGTGTTTGCAGCGCCTTTGTTTATTATTTCCAATCCGGAAATGACCATTGCCCAGTGCAAGGCGGGAATCGTCGGCTCTTTCCCTTCCTTGAATGCCCGTCCGATCAGTCAGCTGGATGAATGGCTCGACCAGATCACCTCTGAACTGGACAGCTATAATGCGGCCAATCCGGACACGCCTGCAGCGCCCTTTGCAGTCAACCAGATCGTTCACCGTTCGAACGGGCGTCTGGAAGAAGACATGGCCTTGTGTGAAAAATACAAAGTGCCCGTGATGATTACCTCCCTGGGGGCGAATGTTGATGTGTATTCTGCGGCCAAATCCTGGGGCGGGATCACGCTTCATGATGTGATCCACCAAAAATATGCCCATAAGGCGATTGATAAGGGTGCAACCGGGTTGATCTGTGTATCAGCAGGCGCAGGCGGTCATGCCGGAGCGTTGTCACCCTTTGGCTTTATTGCGGAAACGCGCGAATGGTTTGACGGGCCGATCCTGTGTTCAGGTTCAATCGCCACCGGCGGCGGTGTGTTGGCGGCCCAGGCAATGGGTGCAGATTACGCCTATATCGGCTCGGCCTTTATCGCCACGCATGAAGCGCGAGCCAGCGAAGCCTATAAGCAAGGTATTGTTGAGAGCGGGGCCGAAGACATCGTCTACACCAATCTGTTTACCGGCGTGCATGGCAATTATCTGCGGGGCTCGATTGCAAGCTCTGGCCTGGATCCGGACAATTTGCCGGAAAGTGACCCATCGGCGATGAATTTTGCCTCGGGCGGTAATACTGATGCCAAGGCCTGGAAAGACATCTGGGGCTCTGGCCAAGGGATTGGTTCGGTTAAGTCTGTGCGCTCAGTCGGTGAATATGTCGATCAGTTGGATGCGGAATACAAGGCAGCGAAGGCACGGCTTTGCCCTTAAATTTGGGTCTATTCTGACATATAGTTAACTGGCTCTATGGCTGTGTATTGATATGCTTCAACCTTGAATGTTGGAGTGTGTTGTGAAGCGTCGTTTTGATTTCAAGCTGTTTTTGGGCGTGATTGGCCTGTCGGCCATGGCCTATTCAACTCATATTTTTTTGGATCAAACCGGGCTGGGCCAAGAAGAAACATTATCGCCAGCAAGTCCGGCGCTTGCGTCCTTGAACGATCAGGCGCTGGTGCTTTCTGACAGGGTTGATTGTGAAGCCTTCTTGCGGGCGCATTCAGTGATTTCAGATATGGCGTCGAATATATAATCGGGCTGGCTGGCTTGAAGGATGTCCGGCGTGGCAAAGCCCCAGGTGACAGCGGCGCAGGCGCACCCGGCTTCACGGGCGGCATCGATATCGCGCACTTCATCGCCGACGCACAAGGTGCGTTCCGGGCTGGATTTGGCCTTTTTCATCACTTTGCGAAACACTTGGGCTTTGCCAAACAAAGCGGCTCCACAGGCAAACTGGCTCACCAGGGCGGCATTGTCCGGGCCGAGTACTTCGCGCACGGCGGCTTCGCCATTTGAGCTGACCATGGCGATTTTGATATCGGCCTTGGCGAGGGCATTCAGCATCTCATCTATGCCGTCAAACAAGCTGATCTGATCAAGATTGGCGGCGGCGCGCTTTCTCACATCGGTAGCGATGAATGGAATTTTCCAGGCCGGAATCTTCAATTCATCCATGATCGCTTTGGGCGACAGGCCGCGCAGGCTTTCCGCCTTGTCTTCGCACACCGGTGGCAGGCCATGAAAATCAAGAACATCAGCCAAGGCCGTGCGAAACCATGGCAAGCTATCGGCCAGAGTGCCGTCAAAATCGAAGACGATGAGGTCGTAACGCAGGGACAATGATCAGGCTCCGGTCAACAAAACGGGGTCAGCTAGGCCGACCCCGTTTGTCAAGCTTTCAGATTCTTGCGTGAAATGCACGCCTTAATCGAAATGCGGTTAAATCGAGGTCAACCAGTCCGGTTTGACGTAAGGCACATTTAGGTCTTCAGCGACCGGCTGATAGCAAATCTCGCCTTCGGCGACATTGAGGCCGCGGGCAAGGTGCGGGTCGTCATTGAGCGCTTGTTTGGTGCCCTTATTGGCGATGGCCATGGCGAAGGGCAGGGTGGCATTATTCAGCGCGAAGGTGGAGGTGCGGGCCACAGCGCCGGGCATGTTGGCGACGCAATAATGAACCACGCCGTCAATGTTGAAGGTGGGCTCATCATGTGTTGTGGCTTTGGACGTTTCAAAGCACCCACCCTGATCAATGGCGATATCGACCAGAACCGATCCATTGCGCATATCAGACAGCATGGCGCGAGAGACCAGCTTGGGGGCGGCAGCGCCGGGGATCAAGACAGCGCCGATAACCACATCCGCGTCACGAACGGCTTCGTCAAGCGCGGCCTGTGTGGAGTATGCGGTTTTAACGGCACCGGCAAACTGGGCATCCAGCTCGGCCAGGCGCTTGGTGGAGCGATCAAACACAGTGACATCAGCGCGGGCACCGATGGCCATTTCAGCGGCATTGGTACCGGAGACACCGCCGCCAATGATGACGACTTTGGCCGGCAATACGCCGGGAACACCGCCGAGCAGCATTCCGCGTCCGCCCTGAGTGCGCTCAAGACAATGCGCGGCAACCTGTACCGACATCCGGCCCGCAACTTCCGACATTGGAACCAGCAGCGGCAGGCGGCCATCCTGATCGGTGACAGTTTCATAGGCGATGGCGGTGCAGCCGGACTTGCGCAGGCCTTCAGCCTGAACCGGATCGGGCGCGAGGTGCAGATAGGTGTAGAGCGTGTGCTTGGGGGTCAGCATCGCTGTTTCAGAGGGCTGGGGCTCTTTCACCTTGACGATCAGCTCGGCGGCCTCAAAGACGGCGGGCGCGTCAGCGAGAATGCTGGCACCGGCCTTTGTGTAGTCTTCGTCGGAAAAGCCAATGCCTTCACCGGCGGAGGATTGAACGACAACGTCATGACCGGCTCGGACCAGTTCGGCCACACTATTGGGGGTCAGACCGACACGATATTCGCGAACCTTGATTTCCTTGGGGACACCGATACGCATGATTTTCTCGCATTCATTCTCTGGGGAGGCGGAATCTTCGAGATTGATCGAATTTTCGTTCTCAAATGGAAAAATATTGACTGTTTCCGGTGATCAGCTGAACTATCATGCTGGATTTACCGGTTGTTGCGTTGTATATATCAACAAATATGCGGTTTCCAGAATATTCTGCGGTTATTTTTAAGTTTTAAGGAGTTGAGCTGTTGCAGCTTGATAATGTTGATATTTCCATCCTGACGGAATTGCAGGATGATGGGCGTTTAACCAATGCAGAGCTAGCAGAACGGGTCGGCTTGTCAGCGTCTGCTTGTCACCGCCGGGTGAAGACTCTGGAGAACTCCGGTGTGGTGGATCGGTATGTGGCGATCCTGTCGGAAGAGGCTCTGGGGCGGGGCATTACGGTTTATGTCCAGGTGACCTTGGATAACCAGAAACGCGACACCTTGCAGGTGTTTGAAGATGCGGTCCGCGATGTGCCTGAAGTAATGGAATGTTATCTGATGAGCGGTGAGGCCGATTATCTGGTGCGTGTCTTGGTGCGTGACGCCAATGATTATGAACGGGTCCATCGCGAGGTTTTGTCATCACTTCCCGGGGTGGCGCGTTTGGTGTCCAGCTTTACTATTCGCCGGGTTTTCTCACGAACAAACTTGCCCGTTCCCAATGAAGTGAATATCCAGACACCATGACCGATAACAGATACGAAGAACTCGACCAGCTGGGCTCAAACTCGGCTCTACCCAATTCGCCGGAAGAGGCGCAATTGGAGCGCGTGAACAATCCGTGCGATGCGCCTTATATGATCCGGTTTTCTTGCCCGGAATTTACATCGCTCTGCCCGGTCACCGGGGCTCCGGACTTTGCTCATCTGGTGATTGATTATGTGCCGCGGGACTGGATTGTCGAATCCAAATCCCTGAAGCTTTTTCTTGGCTCCTATCGAAATCACGGTGCCTTTCATGAAGCTTGTACAACCATGATTGGTCAGCGTTTGGTCTCAGAACTGGATCCTGTCTGGCTGCGTATCGGCGGTTATTGGTATCCGCGTGGCGGAATTCCCATCGATGTGTTCTTTGCCACTGGGGATGCGCCCAAGGGCGTATGGATTCCCGAGCAAGGTGTCGAAAATTACCGGGGCCGGGGGTAAGTTTTAGAAACTGGCATTGGCACTGACAATAATTTCTAATACAAACAATTTGAAATAAATCTGGAACTTATTTTTATAAGCTCTCCCATATGTTCCCGCGTTCAGGAGAACTAATATGACGAAAGATTTTTCATTCGCCGTCAATTATTCGCCCGATGGACGATATATGATCCTGAAACTGATAGGGATCAGCGAGATATCGACCTCACTTAGCCATATGGCATCTCTGGCGAGTGCGTTGTCAAAAAGCAAAAGCCAAGCGCTTGTCGTTGATTACAGGCAATTTGTTCTGAATTTTGAACTGGAAGATTACGCAAAAATTGCTGATGCCTATTGTCATACTTTCCCGGAGGGCTTGCCGGTCGCCTTCGTTTATGAAGAAAATCAGGCGTCCCGGGTTATTTATATGACAAGACGCATTGAGGAAAGCGGGCGGCCGTCACACGCGTTTGAGACTGAAGAAGCCGCCTTGGAATGGTTCAACAAGATACTGTCTGAAAAAGAGACGCGCGTATCCAGAGCTGGATAATGCATCAGGCTTTCCAGCGTCCGATATGAGCGCGGGGCCGTTTGCGTTCGACCGGGTCCTCCTGAGTGCTTCCGATATAGATAAATCCGGCAATGCGTTCCCCTGACCTCAGTCCCATCAAATCTTTTACATCAGGATCATAGGCATACCATTCGGTCAGCCATTGCGCACCAAAGCCCATGGCTGAAGCCGCTATCAGCAGGTTCTGACAGACGGCACCTGCGGATAACTCTTGTTCCCAGACCGGGATTTTATGTTTTTCCAGCACGGTCGAGATGACAGCGATAACAAGGGGCGCGCGCATGAAACGGTTTTGCTCAAAGCGAATTTGTTCTGCTTCAGCATCGGGTGTGGTGGCGGCAAACAGTTTTCCGAGAATATTGCCAAAGCTCTTTCGGGCTTCACCCTCAAACAAGACAAACCGCCAAGGGGCGAGTTTTCCATGGTCGGGCACACGGCCCGCAATATCCATCAATTGATCAATTTGATCCGGTGTGGGGCCCGGCTCACTCATCCCGATGGCCGCTGTAGAGCGCCTGCGGATTAATAATGACAAGGTGTCTTCATTGGGATGGGCGGCGGCCAAACGCTCACCAGGGTGCGGTTTTTCGAAGGAAAGTGTATTGCTCATGGGGATAATAAATGTCCTTGCACAGAATGTGTCTTTGACCCGGGTGGTGACGCTTCGTTATATCTGTATGATTATAACGTTACAGCTGATCAAGATGTTGCTGGAGTAATGTGACGCATGACTGTGGAAATTGCCATCGAAGAAGATAGTCCAGCGGATCGTCGTCGCAAAAAAGTGCGCGAAGCGATTATTGATGCGGCTGAGGTCATTTTCAAAACCGATGGCGAAGAAGGCATCTCGATGCGTCGTCTGGCGGATGCCATCGATTACTCTCCAGCTGCGATCTATAAATACTTTGCATCCAAGGATGACCTTTATACGGCCATCCGGGAAATGTTCTTCGAACGCTTGCTGGCCCGTATTCATACGGCGATGGCCCAGGGCGGTGAAATTCATATCCTCTGTGAGAATTGTCTACGAGCCTATATCGAGATTGGTATGGAAGAACCCAATCATTACATGATGGCTTTTTCGACGACTTCCAAAGAGGTTCAGCCTCATATCCATGATGAAAAAGAGCAATCCTTTCAGGCTGAAAACGAATTGGTTGAGATGATCAGAGCGGGTATGGATGATGGCGTTTTCAGAGAAATGGACCCATTCGTGGCATCCAAAAGTGTCTGGGCCAGCTTGCACGGGATGACGATGTTGATGGTGAGTTTGGTTGACTTTCCCCAAGGCATGCCGGGCTCGGAACACGTCACGCGCGAGATGACGCTGGACTTCCATGTCAATGCGATTATGCGCGGCCTCATGCAATAACGAATGAATGGTATTCGCACAAAAGTGAACACTGTTCACTTTTCAAACGTATTTTGAGTTCTTATATGTCGCTCACATAACAGAGCGAGAGAATTCATGTCCGTTTTTGGCCGTCCCATCAGTGCAGGTAGCACAGTATTTTTGACAATGGTTATCGTTGCTGTCGGGGTCATGGGGGTTACCAGCCTCAGGGCTGAAGCCAATTTTCAGGGAAGTGCGCCCTTGCCTTTGACCGTGATGACGGTTGAAGCGGCCTATGACACGGACGCCCGGATTGAAGAATTGTTTCCGGGCTTGGTCGCGGCGCGCCGGGATAGCGCTTTGGGCTTTGAGCGTGGGGGGCGTATTGATTCCATTTCGGTGGATATTGGTGACCGAGTCGATGCGGGCCAAGTGCTTGCGTATCTCGACACACGAGCTTTAAGCGCCCAAATCGCTGCTGCTGATGCCCAGACAGCTGAGGCTGAAGCACAAACGGCTTTGGCCCGGGGAACAGAAATCCGACAGGCACAATTGCTTGAGCGGGGACATATTTCTCAGCAACGATTTGATGAAATTCGCACGACAACCCGGGCGGCTCTGGCGCGTCAAAATGCAGCGGCAGCAGCGGCAGATGCCTTGCGTGTGCAGCTTGACCTGTCTGTGATCTCCGCTCCGTTTGCCGGTGTGGTGACAGCCAGGTTGGCGGATGAAGGTGCAATCGCGCCTCCCGGACAATCCGTATTGGAAATCATTGAAAGTGATGCTCTGGAAGTCCGGGTCGGGCTTCCACCGGAATTGGCGTCGACACTCAATCCGTCATCGGTCTACTGCTTTCACTCTGACGGTCCCTCATTTCAGGCGTCCTTGCGCTCTTCAACGGGGGTCGTTGATCGTCAGACACGGGCTGTGACGGTCCTGTTTGATATTCCAAGCGGGGCGTCTGTTTCAGCAGGACAGGTCGTCCGACTGGCCGTGGAAACCGCCATTGATACGGATGGGTTCTGGGTACCGGTTTCAGCTTTGGTTGAGGGTCGCCGGGGTTTGTGGTCCGTCTATGTGCTTGAACCTGAAGGGCAGGCCTATGCGCTGGAATCCCGCATGGTCGAGACAGTCAGGATTGAAGCCGAGCGTGTATTCGTCCGCGGTGCGGTCTCCCAGGGCGAGCAAATTCTTGCGTCAGGATTGCAGCGGGTCACACCTGGTCAGTTGGTGATCCCCGTGCGGGCTGAGGCTTTGGTGCAATGAGAACGATATTCTTTCGTTATTCCCGCCTGACGATACTGGCTGTGATCTTGATCAGTGCTGCGGGCATTGGCGCGTTTTATTCGCTGGGGCGTCAGGAAGATCCCTCACTGATTGAGCGCTGGGGCGCTATTGTGACGGTATTCCCCGGTGCGTCGGCTGAGCGTGTTGAAGCTTTGGTGACAGAGCCAATTGAAGCGGCGCTTCATGAGCTTCCGGAAATGGAAATGACCTCGTCTACCTCCCGCTCCGGGGTGTCCGTTGTCCGGGTGGAAATTCGCGAGGATTTGGATGAAACCGAGGTTGATCTGAGCTGGTCCAAAATCCGGGAGCAGGTTGAAAGCGCTCGATTATCGTTTCCAGCAGGCGTAGGTGCGCCTGATGTCCAACGCCAATTCGTCGGGGCAGCCACCATGATTGTGGCTTTGTCCTGGGGCGATGATGGCGATGAAAATATGGCGATCCTGTCGCGTCTTGGGCGGGATTTGGAAAGCGAACTGGGTAACCTGAGCGGGACATACCAAACGGAAACCTATGGTGATGTTGAAGAAGAAGTCAGAGTGCTGGCCAATCCTGATACTTTGGCGGCTTTAGGGCTGACCGTTGGTGATGTGGCAGGGTTGATTGCGCGCTCGGATGCGAAAGCCCCTGCGGGGGAGTTACGCTCTTCTCATGTCGATCTGAATGTTGAAATTGCCGGCGAGCTGAACAGTTTGGACCGTATCCGCTCCATTGCCCTAGGTGAGGGGCAAAACGGTGACTTTATCCGGGTGGGTGATGTTGCCGATGTTGAAAAAGGGGCACGAACACCCGTTGAGACCATGGCTTTGGCCGATGGTCGTCGCTCTGTCTTCGTTGCAGCCTATTTGCAACCGGAATTACGGGTCGACCACTGGACCCAAGCCGCTGATGCAGCCGTGGCTAATTTTGCGGCATCGGTCCCCGGTGTGCAGGTTGATACGATCTTCAGGCAGGCTGAATATGTAGAAACGCGACTGAATGGTCTGGCGGTCAATCTGGCGTATTCCGGTTTGATCGTCTTTGCCGTTCTCTTCTTGATGATGGGGTGGCGTTCAGCCTTTATCGTCGGCTCTGCGCTTCCTCTCACCGTATTGGCAGTGTTGGTTCTGATCCGGCTTTATGATGAGCCCTTGCATCAAATGTCGGTGACAGGGCTGGTCGTGGCCTTGGGTTTATTGATCGATAATGCCATTGTCGTGGTGGATGAATACCGTTTGATGCGGGCGAGGGGGCGTGCCCGCCTTGAAGCTTTGGATAAATCCATCGGGCATTTGTTTGCCCCTTTGGCGGCTTCTACCCTGACCACCATCTTTGCTTTTGCTCCGATTGCCTTGATGCCTGGAGGGGCTGGCGAGTTTATTTCGATGATCGGAATTTCAGTCATCTTCGCTGTCGGGGCTTCCTTTATCTTGGCGATGACAGTGGTGGCCGCTTTTGCTGCCTGGTTTGATGACCCGGCAATTGAGGGTGGTGTGCAACGGTTTTGGCGAAATGGAATACGATCTGCGCCTTTGGCGCGGCTATACAGGGGGCTTCTCGATGTTGTTGCAGCCAAGCCCTGGGTCGGTATTTCGGTAGGCCTGATGCTGCCGATAGCCGGTTTCATGGCGGCCTCGACCTTGCCAATGCAGTTTTTCCCGGCCACGGATCGAGACATGTTCCAGCTGGAACTGGCTTTGCCATCGTCAACATCAATTGAAGAAACCCATCGCCAGACGGAACGCGCTCGCGCCATCATTGAAAGCTATGAGGGTGTGGAGCATGTCAATTGGGTGATCGGGGAAAGTCCGCCGCAAACCTATTACAATACGATTGGCTCACAATCGGGTGTGTCCAGCTATGCCGGTGGTTTTGTTCGAACCGAATCGGCTGAGGCGACCGCGCGTATCTTGCCAGTCTTGCAGCAAGAAATGATGCGGGAATTTCCTCAAGCCCGTTTCCTGACTTTGCCCTATGAGCAAGGCCCGCCTGTTCCAGCGCCAATTGAGCTGGTCCTGGTTGGCCCTGAATTGTCTGAGCTCAACAGGATCGGCAATGAAATCAGGAGCGTTCTATCAACCACACCTGCGATCACCCACACATTGGCTCTGCTTGAAATGGGTGAGCCTGTGGCTCGGGTGATGGCCGATGAAGCCTCAGCTGAACTTTCCGGCGTGCGACTGACGGACCTTGCGGACCGTCTGCGCGCCGATCTGGACGGTGTAGTTGGTGGCAGTGTTCTGGAAGGTGTCGAAGAACTCCCCGTTCGCGTCATTGCCCAGGACGACAGGCGATCCAACCTCGCCTCTGTCGCCGGCTCGCCTCTGACATCTCCCGGTTCAAACCTTCTGGCATCGCCGATGGCTGTTCTGGGGGATGTCACACTGGCTCCACAAGTGGCGATCATTCCGCATGAAAATGCTCGCCGGGTGAATACAGTCTATGGCTATCTGGAGCCCTATACCTTGCCAGCATCAGCGCTTGAGCACTTCTTTGCGGCACTGGACCAGGCTGATATCGTTATTCCGCCAGGGTATTCCCTGCAGGTGGGCGGTGAAGAGGCCGAACGCGGAGATGCCATGGCTGGCCTGTTTAGCACGGCGCTGCCTTTGCTGGTCTTGATGATCGGTTCGGTGGTTCTGGCTTTCAACAGCTTTCGCTATGCCGGTGTAATCCTGACCGTGGCCTTCCTCTCCATCGGTCTGGCGATGTTCGGGGTCTGGCTGTTTGATACGCCCTTGGGCTTTAATGCCATTGTTGGTTCGATGGGGTTGATGGGATTATCGATCAATGGATCGATTGTTGTGTTGTCAGCCCTGAAGACAAATCCAGATGCGCTGTCCCTGAAAGAAGGGGCGATGCAGGGCACAGTGATGGATGCGACACGCCATATTGTTTCGACAACCTTGACCACGATAGGCGGCTTTATTCCGCTTCTGCTTTCAGGCGACAGTTTCTGGCTTCCCTTTGCCTCGGCCATGGTTGGCGGGGTGGCGGGATCGGCTGTTTTGGCTCTGATTTTTGCGCCTGCCGCTTTTGTTCTTCTGGCCCGCCTTGAAGGGCGAAGGGCGCGTCTGGCAGAAAAAATCAGAACGCGGCGTCGAAAATCGCCGGTCTTGATGGGGGCTGCGGAATAGGCCAATAGCTTGTGTCATGACCGGGAGTTATTCATGACAGAGCGTCGAGGGCCGTGGACCATCAAAGCCAGACGGGCAGGGTATGCAAACCCGTGGATGAAGGTGATGGAGTATGATGTCGTCCAGCCGGACGGCAAGCCGGGCCTTTATGGTGTGATGTCGCCGCAGCAATTGGCTTTGGCGATCTTGCCGATCCATGCGGACGGGACGGTCACTCTGGTTGGCCAGTATCGTTTTCCACTGGACCGCTATAGTTGGGAAATTCCCGAAGGGGGCGGTTTGTTGGAGGGGGATCCTCTGACATGTGCCAAGCGTGAATTAAAAGAAGAAACGGGTCTGACGGGGGCGCAATGGGAAAAAATCCTGGAAATGGATTTGTCCAATTCGATCACCGATGAACGCGCGATCGGTTATCTGGCGACGGATTTGATCGAGGGCGAATCAGAGCCAGAAGGTACGGAAGTCCTGGAGATTCGCCGTATCCCGTTTCGCGATGCCCTCACGGAAATTCACAAGGGCGAGATTGAAGATGCCCTGACGGTAGCGATGTTGCATCGGGCTTACTATATGGCCCGGGAAGGTTTGCTTGACCCGGCTATATCCGGTGTCATGCTATCAAGTTGAAACGGTAGGAGACGGCAATGTCGTTGAGTGAAGTAACATCAGCACGAACGGGTGTGGACTCGCTCTGGGCCAGCCTTCGCGTTGAAGCCGCTGCGGCATCGGCTGAAGAGCCGATTTTGGCCAGTTTTCTGAACGCGGCGATTTTGCGCCATGATTCCTTTTCGGAAGCCCTGGTCTATCGTCTGGCGGCCAAGCTGGCGGATGCACAGCTGGACGCCATGCTGGCGCGTGATATTGCCGATTCTGCCATTGCAGGCGATCCGGAGATCGTGACGCAGGCTGCAGCCGACATGATGGCGATCAAGGATCGTGATCCGGCTTGTATCGGTTTTCTGCAACCCTTTTTGTACTTCAAGGGCTTTCATGCCCTGCAAATCCATCGCGTGGCGCATTGGCTCTGGGCAGAGGATCGCCATACGCTGGCTTTTCATCTGCAAAGCCGGGTGTCTGAACGCTTTGGTCTGGATGTTCATCCGGCGGCCCGGATTGGCAAGGGCATGATGATTGATCACGGCACCTCCATTGTTATCGGAGCAACGGCTGTGGTCGGGGATGATGTGTCGCTACTGCATGAGGTAACACTTGGCGGAACGGGGGCAGCTGATGAAGACCGTCACCCGAAAATCGGCAAGGGTGTGCTCATTGGTGCTGGAGCCAAGGTGTTGGGAAATATCAAGATAGGCGATAATGCGCGCATTGCGGCGGGCTCTGTTGTTCTCAAAGACGTGCCTGCGGGTTGTACGGTTGCAGGTGTGCCTGCCAAAGCGGTTGGAAATTGTTGTCCCCAGCCCGCCAAGAGCATGGATCAGAGCTTTATTGATGAAGGTTCTGCGATTTAGTGATCGTATGCTCTGGACGAACGCCCTGCATCTGGCTTAGGTGACGCCAAGTTCCAATTTCAACGGAGATATCCCGTGGACAAGAATATGACCCAGCTTGAAGCCGCCAAGCTTCAAGGCTTTTTGCAAGCAAAACTCAATCCTGGCCTGACGGTCCAGTGCCGCAAGCGCCCTGATGAATGTGCCGAAATTCATATTGGTGATGAATGCATGGGTATTGTCGCCAAAATCATTGATGAAGGCGAAACATCCTATGCCTTTGAAATCACGATTTTGGATATCGATCTGGAAGATCAGGTCGCCTAGCTAGCAGCATCCTTCTACGGATCACCCCGGAGTGAGAGATGAGTGGTTATGTCGGGCATGGTCGGCTTCAGGACGCAGAATGGTTGATGCGGGCCTGTATGATCATGAACCGCGATCTTCCTCCGGGTGTTCCAGAGTACACGGCTGAATCAGAACTTAATAAAGTCTACACCCAGCAAGTGGCCGAGTTTGACGAGTTGTTGACCCGGATTGACCCGGATCAAGAAATTGACCGGAAGATTTTCCCGGTTTTGGCCCATTTTTCAGCCTCTGAAGGTTGGCCATTGGATATCATCGTGGCGGCTTTTGCGACATTGGGTCTGTGGCTGTTCATGCCTAATTATTACGGCATCATGAAATATATCGCCTATTTGGGCGTGGCCGGTTTTGTCGCCGTTCAATATCTGCGCACACGCCGTATTCGCGAACGGGCCGAGTTCGAAATGAAGCGCCTCGGCCTTGATCCGACTGAGCGTCACCCCCTGACATTGCGCATGCTGGTCAAATACCGGAAAATACCGGTCACGCTGCACTGAGGGCTGTGCCGTCCCCGAAACCGGGAACGGCGATAGACCCTACAATACAGTCAACATGGTGGCGACGAGGGGGTGGCGGACGATGTCTTCTGAAGCCAACCGGCAAACCGCTATATCTTCCAGGGTTTCCATCCGGTCAGCGATATCGGCCAGACCTGACATCTCCGGCAGAAGATCGCTCTGAGCCGGGTCACCGGTCACCACCATGGTGGAATTCCAGCCTAACCGTGTCAGCAACATTTTGAGTTGGCCATAGGTGCAGTTTTGCGCTTCATCAACAACGACATAGGCATTGTTGAGCGTGCGGCCACGCATATAGCCAATGGGGGCGATTTCGATCAGGCCTTCCGCCATCATTGCTTGCAGTTTTTTCGGCGAGAGGCGATCCGCCAGCGCGTCGTAAAGCGGGCGTAGATAGGGGGCGAGCTTTTCTTCCATCGCGCCGGGAAGAAAACCAATGCTTTCACCGGCTTCCACCGCCGGACGCGACAGCATGATGCGACTGACCTCACCTTTTTCAAGCGCTTCAACGCCCTTGGCGACAGCGAGAAATGTCTTGCCGGTTCCCGCCGGACCCAGGGCCAGGACAAGATTGTGAAGCTCAATAGCTTTCATCAGCTTGGCTTGGCCATCTGAGCGCGGTTTTATGTGTTTGATATAGCGCTGGTCACGCATGGGTTCCTTGTCATCCGGGCTCCAGGACGTGCCGGGAAAGAGGGCGCGAACCTTGGCGGCTTCGGACTGGTAGTGATCAGAATTGAACTCACCGGATCTTTGGCGTCTCTTGCTGTTGCGTTTACCCATTTTATTGACCTCCACACATGAAAAACCCCTCGGCACAGGGCAGAGGGGCGACAATACGATTCGACTTGTTTGTAGCGGCGATAATCGCCGGACCTGTCCGGGCTGTTCCCGGAGGTGGCGGTGCGGGATGTGTTGTGTACATCCTGATACTGCAAGCCTCCTGACTGGTGTGACTAAAAATAGACCGAGGCAGGGCCTCGAATCGCCGTTACAGTCTGGTGGGAATGAAATGAACAAGGTCTAAACATTTTCAGCGCTACAGCGGGAAT
>Ga0316207_10003125_pt1 | contig 15853 bp, 13 predicted proteins | sample 6weekpyrite_MG_FD_204943 | JGI IMG/M metagenome (GOLD analysis project Ga0316207, IMG submission 204943) | Microbial mat bacterial communities from mineral coupon in-situ incubated in ocean water Damariscotta River, Maine, United States -... | ecosystem: Environmental > Aquatic > Marine >... | reverse complement strand
CCATCGGCCTTTGTTGACGAGGCTGATGAGCAAGATGATATTGCAAAACTGGTTAACGGTGCTGTTGATGATGTTGAATCTGTGTTTGCTTCACAGTTTACTGAGCAGGTGGTTGAATCACAGTTTGTACCAGAAAAGCAGCGTAATAAAAATGCGATGTTCGCGGGTGTTGGGATTGCTGCCGTTGTTGTGATCGGGGTGGTGATCGCGTTATTGACGGGCGGTGATGAGGCGGAGGTTGCTACTCCAGTTGCTAAAGCACCGACAGTAGAACCTCAGCCAGTAGAGAAACCTGCACCGGTTGAAAAGGTGGCACCGAAAGTAGTTGAAGCAGAAAAACCAGTGAAGCCGGTAGTAGAACCAGAACCGCCAGTGGCACCGGTTAAGGTTGTTAAAGCAAAACCTTATAAACAAGTATTTGTTAAAGACAGAATGCAAAGTGGTGGGCGTGCTCCGGAAATGTCACTGATCCCTGCGGGTAGTTATAAGATGGGAAGTCCTTCATCATCGGTTGAATTCTCTGAACGGCCTCAGCATTTGGTCACATTCAAGGGCTTTGCAATTAGTCGTTATGAAGTGACCGTGAAAGAGTATAAGCGTTTCCTTCGTGCGACAGGCCTGAAACGTAATGCCTCGGTTGTTGGTAAAAAGGACAACATTGCTGTTGGCAATGTGGATTGGGAAGATGCAAACCGTTATGCAAAATGGTTGAGTAAAGAAACTGGAAAAAATTACCGTTTACCGAGTGAGGCTGAGTGGGAATACGCAGCGCTAGAAAATAAACGATCTATATTCCCATGGGGTGATGTCGTTTCTAAAAACAAAGCTAACTGCTTTGATTGCGGTAGTGAGTGGGATGGTGTTGAGGCTGCGCCGGTTGGCTCATTTGCTGTTAATAAATTTGGTTTGTACGACATGGTTGGAAACGTTTCTGAGTGGACAGCAGATTGCAAGAACGCTAGCTATAAAAGAGCACCCACGGATGGCTCGGCCTGGTTACGAGGTGATTGTGGCTCGCGTATGGTGCGTGGTGGCGCATTTAATACCCCTAGTGGTGATCTCTACACCAAACATCGTCGTTCCTTTCCAATAGAAACGCGTCTGGATAGTGTTGGAATACGTCTGGTACGTGATCGCTAACCGTTTATTTTTGTGTCAATTTCACTGTTAATTTCAACGCGTGGTCAGGGCTTGTATAACATCACACGCGAGTTAAATAACCTGGTTAGCGAAGCCAATATTGATAATGGTTTGTGCACCGTCTTTGTACAACATACCTCGGCGAGTATTATTATTCAGGAAAATGCTGATCCGGCCGTGCAGGATGATTTACAAAACTGGATGAATCGACTCGTTGCTGAAAATGATCCTTTATATACCCATGTTGATGAAGGCCCGGATGATATGCCGGCGCATATTAAGTCTGTGTTGACCGCTACCAGTATTGGCATACCAGTTATGGATCGACGGCTTGTTTTGGGTGTTTGGCAAGGTGTTTACCTATGGGAACATCGTCATCATGCCCACCAGCGCAGCTTGATCGTGCATATCAGCTCATAATGGTTGCTTATGTCACACCTGAAAATTTGTAAAATAGACGATATCCATGAAGGTGATGCGCGAGGTTTTGAACTCGTTGCTGGTGAACAAGTGATCTCAATTATTTGTATTCGGCGTGATAATCAATTTTTTGCATATAAAAATAGTTGCCCACATACCGGAGTGAATCTGGAATGGCTGCCTAATCAGTTTCTCGATACGACACAACAATTTCTGCTTTGTTCTACACACGGTGCACTATTTCAAATTGAGGATGGTCACTGTGTGTCAGGGCCGTGTGCAGGAGATGCTCTACAGAAACTCACTATTATGCAGAATCATGGTGAACTCTTTATTGATGTGGCCGGTATTCATGAGCTGGCGTTTAACTAATGGCCGCTGTACTGGCTGTTGGTGTCGCTACACTAGATTGGATTCAGCTTGTTGAGCGTTACCCGGAACCTGATACCGAGATCCGTGCGCAACAGCAATACCTTTGGCGTGGCGGCAATGCAACGAATACGCTAGCGGTATTAAACCAGCTAGGTCATGGTTGTAGCTGGTTAGGTACCTTGGCAGACGATTCTTTTGCCGAGGTTATTTGTGCGGATTTAGACAAAAATCAAATTGATTATTCTTTTTGTCCACGTGTTAATCATTCTGTATCACCGACATCCCATATTTTGTTAAGTCAGCAAACTTCGTCACGAAATATTGTTCACTACCGTTCACTACGTGAACTTAATTCAACTGATTATGCGAAGATTGATTTTTCTCAATGGGACTGGATTCATTTTGAGGGTCGTAATGTTGAGGAAACGTTAGCACTACTACGTCATTTAAAAAGCCAGCATCCGACAATAACGTTATCATTGGAAATAGAAAAACCACGCAATCATATCGAGCAGTTGTTTGAGTACTCGGACCATTGTTTGTTTAGTCGTCACTATGTCCATTCTCAAGGCTATGATTTAGCCGAAAAGTTTTTGCGAGATATGGCAGCAAAGACAAACAACGATCAAAAGCTTATTTGTGCCTGGGGTGAGAAGGGGGCAATGTTGTTAACAAACGAAGATAAATATATTGAAGTCCCGGCACAAAAGATTGATGTGATTGATACACGTGCTGCTGGAGATGTATTTAATGCGGCTTATATTAATGCCTGTTTGAATGGTGAAGAATTATTGCAAAGCGTTGAACAAGCCTGTGATTTAGCGGCAAGGAAATGTGCGCAATTGGGGCTGGATAATTTAAGCAACTAATTGCTCAGCAATATGCTCCAGATCAGTCTGCTTATCCATAATTTTTTCTGCACAGGCTAGCGCGGTCGCTTCATTAATACCAAGACGTTCAAGTACCACTGGTGGAAGCTCGTTAGTACAGGCATCACCAAATCCATAATTATTCAGGAGTCGATTGGAAAGTAAAATCAAATTTGCTGGCACAGCGTGTTTGCGTTTGTACTCGGGGTTGCGTTGTTCACGCTGAGAGACAAACAAAGCCTCAGGCATTTGCCAAAATTCCATCAGCCAGGCAGCGACACTTTCCGGTGTTGTATCAAAACGGAGTTTAATGGCATCCCAAATAGATGAATCACTATTTTCAGCAATTTGTTTATTGAGGTTTTGATATTCGTCACTAAATAGATGTGCAAGTAATAAATACCCCAGATTGTGCAACAAACCGGTGAGCTGCGCCGAGCCTTTAGTCGGGCGTTTTGAAATAGGCATTTTTTTAGCGAGCGCTTCACATAGCGCTGATACGAGTACTGCATTACGGTAGATATTTTTTTGACCCAGTTGGCCTCGTCGCGCACCTTTAAAGCTTTTAGCCGTAGATAGACCAATTGCCATGTGTAGAGCTGTTTCATAGCCGAACACCTGTAAAATGGCATTTTGAATGGTTTCAATATTGCCGCCGTAACCATACAGGGATGAACGTGCCTGCTTAAGCATTTGTGCTGAGAGCATTGGGTCTTGTTCAATAATACAGGCTAGTTCTGTTACCTTGGCATGATCATTATTAAGAAGTCGAAGTAATTGTCGGGTGGTTTCCGGGATGCTGGGCAGGGCATCCAACGCACTGAGTCGTTGCTCAAGAATAGACGGCAGAATGATTAAATCTTGTTTATGTTCGATATTATCGGTGTGCCCGGGCATGGGGTAGGAGAAACTAAAGCCATGTAGGGCATGATCAAGCAAGTCGTGAAAGTCGTCAGCCGCCATTCGGATTAATTGCATTGTTTCGATAGGGAAGTAAATTTGGTCCTGGCCGGCTAAATTATCGTCAATAATGCAGGGTAATACGCTCAACAGGCTAAAAGGTGGTAGATTATCTGGATGACAGCCTGGAAATAGTTGATTAATGTCCCTAAGTTCGGCGGGCTTGAGTTGACGATGTAATTGGCGACCTAAGGCAGCAATATCAATACAGTGTGACGCGGGGGTAATAGCCAGTAATAAGGCTTTATTTTCATCTGTTAACAATACGCTACGGGCTACATTTTGTAGTCGAACATGGCTTTGGTTAGCCATATCAATCAGATTTGCATCAACAACTTGAGGTAGTACCTCGAAATCCTGTCCATGTTTCTTTAGGGTGGCTCGAATAGATTTGTTAGAACGCATCGCAATTTCCGTATCCGGTTCAGTAGCTTGCTGTATTTAATTGAGTTTTCTCTCTTGTACAACTATTATCGGAGTCTGAGCTAGAAACTTTAGCTTTTATATATTGATAATAATGATGAATAGTCTGTAGTCTAACGGTTAGTACGAACATACAGAAAGGAAATCTATCACAATGCCAGACACAGCCTCTAATTTGCCTAAACTTTTGGTGGTGGATGATGATGATGCATTTCTCGCCTTTTTAGAGGAATTATTGTCTCGAAGTCAGTATCAGGTATTAACCGCCTCGAACGGTAAGGATGGTGTGAGCGCTGCGATGCAGGAGATTCCTGACTTGATTATCCTTGATGTCATGATGCCGGATATGAGCGGTGGTATGGCAGCACATTACCTGTCTGAGAATATTTCGACTCAATCTATACCAATTATCTTCTTGACCAGTATTATTTCCGAAGAACAGGAAATGATGGTGGATAATCAGGAAGGTAATTACCAATTTCTCGCTAAGCCGATTAAGGTTGAGCACTTGCTTGATGAAATCGAGAAGTGTCTTAAGAGTGATACATTGGTAGATTAGTTTTCGAACAAACATAAAATATAAAAAAAGGGAGCCGAGGCTCCCTTTTTTATACAGCTCATAATGAGCTTGGTGCTAATCAATTATGATTAGTTATCGCGGTGACCCTTACGAGTCAGTTTCTTCGCCAGTCTGTCCAATTTCTTGAATGTACCATTTGGTGAGCGAAGTGTGTCTAAGAAGGCTAATACAGCATCTTTGTCAGCTTGAGAACCGGCGTTGTAATTGCTAACCGCTTCATTAGCGTCACTTTCTTCGTCTGCACCATGCATAACAATCGCTTCATTAAGTGTTAAGGCACGACCATCATGTAAGTATGGTGCTGTATCAGCGACACCCCATAGACGCATAGTCGTGAACATGCCATCACCATTAAACTCTTCCATGCTTGGACCCATGTAGTGGCGCTTCAGATCAGCGAATAAGTTAACAGTGATACCACCATTATTATTCTTCTTAAAGCTCATCGGTTTCTTGGTTAAGTCAACCGTTGTGTGTACATTTGCCGAAGGCTCTTGAGCAATCTCTGGAAAGCGGAAACCAAGGTTCTTACTCTTTGTTTCCATGCTTGGTACGTGACATTCAGTACAACCCATGTCATCCATCAGTTGCCGGCCACGACGCGCTTCACGATTTGGACGTTTAGCAAACGGTGTTTGTGCAGTACCAACAAATACACTCAAGGCTGACATTTCACCTGTAGTGACTTCATTCACTACGCCATCGTTATCGTGGTCGAGACCATTATCAACGCGCATACCGAAGTGGAATGACATCGCACCTACGTCGAAAGTCCGAGTGGATTTTTCGCTACCTTTACGACCGAATGGCGCAACAACCAAGAAGTCTTCACTCGTTGGTTCTAGATCGAAAGTACCTTCTGCATTACTTGCATCGATAACACCACCAGAGCTGGTGATTGAACCGAAGCTGATGCCTTTTGTAACTAGGTCATAGGTGCCATCAGCAGCTTTTGCTTGTGCAACAATGGCTTGTAAATCTTCAGTCATTTCGTTGGCAAGTAGTTCGACACCACCCGCACCGAAAATGAATGGAGGGTTAATGACACGACCATCAATGTTGGATTGTTTAACACCGCCGCTACGACCCTGAAGATCTAAATCAACAAAGGTATTACCGCCAGCACCCATAACAGTGCTGTTTACACCACCAACACCACCAATACCAAATCGCATTGGAGTCGTGCGCATGCTAACGATGCCGTGACATTCGAGACAGTTCTGAGCATCAAGACCACCGATACGCTGGAATGTGCCATTGCCTTGAAGGCTACCACGCTCGCCTTGCTTGCCAGATGGGAATTCATCATCACCATCACCAAATCCATCTTCTTTCTTAAATGGAAATGTGAACATGCGCATGCCTGCTAGACGAATTTCGTCACGAGACATGCTATCAAGATCAGCTTGTTGGACGCGGTCATTACCTGTAAATAATTTACCGATGTCAGCGGGTTCATCGCGATCAGCGACAACAGAAAGTGGAGCAGCGAGTGCAAACGCACCAGCTACGGTTAAAGTACGCAACTTCATTGTATTTCTCTCCCTTGTTGTAATTTTCAAAGCTTTAAAGTCAATCTAAGTACGTAAATCCGCTACGTATCCCTTCCTCGAGTGAGCTTCAAAACCCCTTACGTATTATTTTTTTTATTTAGACTTGGAATAAAGCCAAAATCTATTTGATCTAGATAGTACAAGAGACAAAGAGTTTAATATGTGAGCAATATCTTACATTTTGTATGTTTTTTATTATGAATTGATAAATTTTATTTATGGCGCATTGATAGGCTAGCCTTTAAAACGAGCAATGGCGCGGTGTCCAATATCGCGGCGTTTATAGAGTCCTTCCCAGCTTATTTTGTCAGCGAGTTGATAGGCATTTCGTTGTGCTTGCTGAATGTCCTCACCAAGAGCTGTGGCACAGAGCACACGTCCACCGGCCGTGACGACATGATCATCCTGTGATGCGGTGCCGGCATGAAAAACTTTTTCATCAGCGGAATCGTGTTCAGGCAGACCTTGAATCACATCACCTTTACGGTAGTCATTAGGGTAGCCACCCGCTGCGAGAACGACGCCAAGTGAACTGCGAGGATCCCACTCTGCTGTGACAGCATGTAAATTTCCATCAAGAGCCGCTTCAACAAGCGGCACCAAATCTGATTTTAAGCGCAGCATAATTGGCTGGGTTTCAGGATCACCAAATCGGCAGTTGTACTCGAGTACCTTGGGAATACCATCTTCGCCGAGCATGATGCCGGCATAGAGAAAACCGGTGTAAGGCATGCCTTCACTGGCAAGCCCGTCAACGGTGGGTCGAATGACTTCATCCATAATGCGTTGTTCAACTTCAGCCGTGACGACTGGCGCGGGGGAATAAGCGCCCATGCCACCGGTATTGGGGCCAGTATCACCTTCATCGCGGGCTTTGTGATCCTGTGAAGTGGCCATGGGTAGAATATGTTTGCCATCGACCATAACTATGAAGCTGGCTTCTTCACCGGCTAGAAATTCTTCAATGACCACACGCGATCCAGCTTCACCAAAGGCATTTCCTGCCAGCATGTCTTTGATAGCGGCAATCGCTTCGGCATTAGTTTGCGCAACAATAACGCCCTTACCGGCTGCAAGCCCATCAGCTTTGATAACAATGGGTGCGCCTTTTTGTTCAATAAAGGCAATGGCAGGATCAATTTCGGTAAACACTTCGTACCAGGCGGTAGGAATATCATGCCGAGCGAGAAAATTCTTGGTGAATGCTTTGGATCCTTCAAGCTGAGCAGCTGATTGACTAGGGCCAAAACAACGTAATCCAGCTGCTTCAAATCGGTCAACAATACCGAGTACCAGAGGTACTTCAGGTCCGATGAGGGTGAGATGGACGTCATTTGATTGGGCAAAATCAAGCAGACCATCAATATCATCTGCAGCAATTTGAACATTCTCAAGTTTTGGTTCCATCGCAGTTCCAGCGTTACCAGGAGCCACAAAGACGTGTTTTGCGAGAGGAGATTGAGCCAGTTTCCAGGCTAATGCATGTTCACGACCGCCGCCACCGACGACAAGGATATTCTTCATGTGGATGTTGCCCTATTTAAGTGTATGAATTTTCATTAACATTATCCAAGTTATTGGAAATGTTACAAATATTTAACACATTTATTCATAGTAGAGGTTATAGTGCCATATTGCAGATTTTAAACGATTAGCGGCGGGAAACGAAGAACAACTTAATGCCATAGTGACCAGACAGATAAATAATATCGTCTATTATTAATCAATGTATTTCAGGTTATTGGAATGCAACCGCTACAGATAGTAGTAAGTCTGAAAAAGTTATTACAAGGAACAGATACCTTAAGGAATCCGTAATGAGAAAGTTGAATACCCTGATTTTGGTTTTGATGATATTACCCATCAGTATAGAGGCAAAGGAACGCACTATAACGTTAAATGTAACAGGGCAGCCACCACTCAACACAACGGAACAGACGGGCTTTATGGATGATGTTGCGAAAGAAGCATTTCGTCGTATTGGTATTCAATTAAAGACAGTGCGTTTGCCGGCAGAGCGGGGTTTGGTGAACGCAAATCGAGGTATTGTTGATGGTGAAATGAGCCGTGTTAAAGGCCTTGATAATTTATATAAAAATTTAGTGAGGGTGCCTGAAAAGATTATGGATTGGGAGTTTGTGGGGTTTTCAAATAGTTCGATCTCACTACAAAATGGTTGGTCCGATTTGTCAGCAATGAGTGTGTCACATATAAATGGCTGGAAAATTTTTGAAAAAAATGTACCGGCGACAGCAGAAATAACAAAAACCAGTAACGCAAATAGTTTATTTAATTTATTACGACGAAACCGTGCGGATATTATTTTATATGAACAATGGGGAGGGCATTATTTACTTCATGAAATGAAGATGAATAGTGTGGAAATCTGTAAGCCACCACTGGCAGTAAAAGAAATGTTTATTTATCTCCACGAAAAGTATGAGGTACTGGTGCCAAAGTTGGCGCGTGCGCTTGGCACAATGAAAAAAGATGGTAGCTATAAAAAACTGGTTAACAAACATTTAATGCCATACGATGATCATTCATCTAGTTCACATAAATAATAAATTAACAACAAAATGAAACCGAAGAATTTATTTCAACAAAGTAGCCGTCTTGCAAGGCGATTAGTTTTATATGTTGTGTTGGCCAGTACATTTGTTACGATTTTTACATCCAGCTTTCAGTTATATGAAATTTATAGTTCTGATGTCAGTGTTATTGATGAAAGGTTAGGCGAAATTGGTGACACATATGTGGATACCATAGCGTCGCGGGTGTGGGTTGCCAATCAAGATGAATTGGAACGTGATTTGCAAAATTTATTACGCTTGCCGGATATTGTACACGTTCAAGTTTATGAGGACGGTAATATCATATCAGAATCGGGACGGATGCCAGCTGACAATGTTGTTACTAGAGAGTACCCACTAAATTACACTTTTCAAGGAAAACGGCAACCTATCGGAATACTACATGTAGCTGCGAGTCTTGAGAATGCATTCCAGCATGTTGTTGATCAGGCATTAGCTATTATATTGAGTAACGCATTAAAAACATTTTTGATTAGTGGGTTTATGCTTTTTTTGTTTTACCATTTGATTGTAAAACATTTGCATCGAATTGCTGAATACGCTGAAGAGGTGAGTATAGATAATTTGGAAGGTGCATTAGTTCTGGATCGTCCAGAGAATGATAGTAACAAACAAGATGAATTTGACGCTGTGGTTGATTCATTTAATTTAATGCAGAAGAATATTACTAATTCAGTATCGCTTTTATCAAAAAGTGAGAAAAATTTATCACAAACCTTGAATAGTATTGGTGACGCAGTTATCACAACCGATAACAAAGGGCGCATCACTCGAATGAATCCTATTGCTGAAAATTTAACCGCGTGGACAATTGATGAGGCAAGAAATAAGCCACTATCTGAAATTTTCCCTATTGTTAATGCACTCACACGCAGATCAGTAATCAGTCCTGTTGAGCAAGTGCTTAAGTCGGGAAAAATAATTGGTTTGGCAAACCATACCTTGTTACTAGCACGAGATGGTAAGGAATATCAGATTGCAGATAGTGCTGCACCAATTATTGACGATGACGATCATATTATCGGTGTCATTCTTGTGTTTAGGAATGTCACTGAAGAGTATGCCTTACAGGAAGCAGTTAAAATAAATGAACAGCGGTTGTCAGCAATTATGGAAAATAGTCCTGCCATTATTTATGTTAAAGATCTCGATGGTAAGTTTACTTCGGTGAATAGATCATTTCAGAAAGTGACTGGGTTAAGTGAGAGTCAGATATTAGGAAAAACAACCCACGATATTTTTCCACAAGATGTTGCCGATGTAATGGTTATTAATGATCAGGATGTATTAGGTTCACAGCTTGCACTTCATTCAGAAGAAAAAGTTTTACAAGATGATGGTATGCACGTTTATTCTAGTGAAAAATTTTGTCTTTTTGATAATGATGGTGATCCGTATGCAGTGGGTGGTATATCTACGGATATCACTGAGAAGATAAAACAAAATGAGTTATTGCGGCAGAGTCAGAAAATGGATGCATTAGGTAAATTGACCGGCGGTGTGGCACATGATTTTAATAATATGCTCAATGTTATTATTGGTTATTCAGATATTCTGGCGAGAAATTTAGATGAAGGTTCATCTAACCAGCATTTTGCAAAAGAGATAAAGGAAGCAGGACAACGTGGCGCAGCATTAACGAAAAAATTATTGTCTTTCTCAGGGCAAAATACATCATCTAAATCACAAGTTAACATTAATACTGTCTTGCAAGAAGACATTGATATGTTAGAGAAAACACTCACTGCGCGGATTCATATCAATATCAAGTTAGATGATAAACTGTGGCAGGTTTCGGTTGATAAGGGTGAACTTGAAGATGTGATCTTAAATTTAAGTATTAACGGGATGCATGCAATGCCATCTGGCGGAAAATTAACTTATTTAACGTCAAATGAAAGATTGTCATCATTGGATGCTGATGAATTAGGGTTGTCTGATGCGGGTGATTATGTCAAGTTTTCTGTGATAGACACTGGTGTTGGAATAGATTCACAAACGGTGAATAAAATATTTGATCCCTTTTTTACAACAAAGGGAGAAAGTGGAACAGGTTTGGGTCTAAGTCAGGTTTTCGGTTTTATGGAACGTTGCGGTGGTGTTATCAATGTTTACTCTGAAATGGGTGTGGGGACTGATTTTTCAATGTATTTTCCGAGAGCGATGTTTGACGAAGAGACTGATGAGCTAGAAAAAGTAAATAGTATTGAGAATAATAATTTTACTGGGACTGAAACGATTTTACTGGTTGATGATGAGACGGCTTTACTGGCATTAGGAAGGGATATTCTGCGAGAGCAAGGTTACAAGGTATTCTGTGCCGAGGCAGCAGATAGTGCGTTGTGGGTTCTATCACGCAACAAAATAGATGTTATGGTGAGTGATGTGATTATGCCAGGTTCTGATGGTTATGAGTTGGCACGGAAGGTTGAGAAATTACACCCTGAGGTCAAGATACAACTTGTAAGTGGTTATGCCAGTGAACGCATCGGTAAGGAAAAGAATAATCCTTACACGGCCACAATTATAGACAAGCCCTATTCATCTGAAGAGTTACTCCAACGTGTGCGTGATTTGTTGGATGAGGCTTAGTGCCTAAAATGGCGCATGCCGGTAAATACCATTGCAATATCGTGTTCATCAGCGGCAGCAATCACTTCATCATCGCGCATTGAACCACCCGGTTGAATCACTGCGCGAATACCAACGCTGGCGGCCTGATCAATTCCATCACGGAATGGGAAGAAGGCATCACTGGCCATTACTGAGCCTTTCACTTCAAGATTTGCATGTTCAGCCTTAATGCCAGCAATACGTGCCGAATTAATTCGGCTCATTTGACCTGCGCCAACACCAATGGTCATGCTATCGCGGCCGTAGACAATCGCGTTTGATTTAACATATTTGGCTACTTTCCAGCTAAATAACAAGTCGAGCATTTCCTGGTCAGTGGGTGCGCGTTTGCTAACAACCTTAATGTCATCAGCAAGCAGTAAGTCAGTATCTTGAACAAGTAAACCACCATTAACGCGTTTGAAATCTAAACGACTAGCCGCATCTGCTGGCCATTGGCCGCATTCAAGTAGTCGCACATTTTTTTTGGCTTTAACAACGTCAACAGCATCGGCGCTAACGCTGGGTGCAATAATGACTTCTACGAATTGGCGATCGACGATTGTTTGTGCTGTTTCTGCATCGAGCTCACCATTAAAGGCGATGATGCCACCAAAGGCTGATTCAGGATCGGTGCTGTAGGCACGATCATAGGCTTCCAATAGAGAGTCGCCGGTTGCAACACCACAAGGATTAGCATGTTTAACGATGACGCAACTGGGCGCATCGCTAAATTGTTTCACACATTCGAGTGCAGCATCGGTATCACCAATATTGTTATAGGATAATTCTTTGCCCTGTAATTGCTTGGCAGTACTGATGCTGGCTTCTTTGCTACCAGCTTCAATATAGAATGCAGCTGATTGATGCGGGTTTTCACCATAACGCATTTCCTGCGTTTTAATGTACTGACTATTGAAAGTGCGAGGTAGACCGGCCGGTTTGCCATCATCACCGATTGCGCCAAGGTAGTTGGCAATCGCACCATCATACTGTGCGGTGTGTTCAAACGTTTTAACGGCCAGATCAAAACGGCTGGCATCGCTAATTGTATTATCGTTGCTACTCATTTCATCGAGGATGCGTTGATAATCCCCTGCATCAACCACAACAGTAACAGCAGCATGATTTTTAGCCGCAGCACGTAACATGGTTGGACCACCAATATCGATGTTTTCAATCGCCATGGCAAGATCGCAATCATCGCGCGCAATCGTGGCTGCAAAGGGATAAAGGTTAACCACCACCATATCGATGGGTGGAATACCATGTTTTTCCATGACGGCCTCATCAGTACCGCGACGACCTAGTAAGCCACCATGTACTTTGGGATGTAAGGTTTTCACACGACCATCCATCATTTCCGGAAATCCGGTGTAGTCCGAGACTTCAACGACGTCGATGTTATTGTCTGCGAGCATTTTAGCTGTACCGCCGGTTGATAAAATCTCAACATTTCGCTCGGCAAGTGCGCGAGCAAACTCCACAATACCGGTTTTGTCAGAAACACTGATCAGGGCACGACGAATAGCAGACATGATTTACCTCAATGATGGGGTGTTGTATTTGTAAATTCAGGATAGTTAATCGAGATTGTATTGCTTCATTTTTTTACGCAAGGTGCCGCGGTTGAGTCCGAGCATAATCGCCGCGCGACTCTGGTTACTGCGTGTGTGTTCCAGCACGGCACGTAATAATGGTTCTTCCATTTCCTGTAACACCATTTGGTATAAATTATCAGGTTCATGGCCATCAAGGTGATGGAAATAATCTTGTAGCGCCGTGGCGATACATTCGCGTAGTGGGCGGTGAGACTTTTCAGTACTGACTTCAAAAACAGCTTCGGTAATGGCTTGTTGGGCGTTATTCATGCGGCAATTTCTTGTTTTTGTATGAGTTGATGGAAAAAGGTTTGGATCATATCGAGTTGTTCGGCACTGGTTTCAACGCGCGTTACGGCACGACGGAATTCAGCTCCGTGTGCCTGACCTTTGCTGTACCAGGCAATATGTTTGCGAGCGATGCGCACGCCGGTATATTCACCGTAAAATTCATAAAGATTGGCAAGGTGTTCAAGCAGGATATCGCGGATTTCTATCAGGGAAGGTTCGGCTAATGTTTCGCCGGTATTTAGAAAGTGATCAATCTCACGGAAAATCCATGGGCGACCCTGCGCGGCACGGCCAATCATTACCGCATCGGCACCGGTGTAATTTAAGACAAAACGGGCTTTTTCCGGTGTAGTGATGTCACCGTTAGCAACCACTGGAATGGCAATACGGCTTTTCACCTCGGCAATGGTGTCGTATTCAGCATCACCCTTATAGGCATCGGTACGGGTACGACCATGGATAGCCAGTGACTGGATGCCTGCGTCTTCGGCAATTCGTGCAATGCTGGGAGCATTGCGGTTTTCGCGATCCCAGCCAGTGCGAATTTTTAAGGTAACCGGAATATCGACGGCATCAACAACAGATTCAAGTATCTCGCCAACCAGCTTTTCGTTTTGTAGCAGTGCTGAGCCAGCCATGACATTACAGATTTTCTTGGCCGGGCAGCCCATATTGATGTCAATAATTTGCGCACCATTGTCAGCATTGTGCTTAGCGGCTTCGGCCATCATCGCAGGATCAGAGCCGGCAATTTGCACGGAGCGTGGGTCAGTTTCACCATCGTGGTTAGCGCGGCGTTTGGTTTTTTCGCTGCCCCATAATAGAGAATTTGATGTGACCATTTCAGACACGGCCATACCAGCACCAAGCCGTTTACATAGCTGGCGGAACGGTCTGTCTGTCACGCCAGCCATAGGCGCAAGGATTAGACGGTTACTGATTTGGTAAGGTCCGATTTGCATAGAAAATATTTTGTAACGTTATGTATAAGGCTTAATATAAACGGACGGCCAATCATACTCGCATTGGCGGCTTCGGCAAAGTGCTAATAACTGATTTTGTGCGGCTTATTTGAAGATAAATAAAAAGCTGACCGCATTTTTGCCAGGATCAATGAGTTCCAGCGCAATGTTCACAGGATTATTAGGAGCAAAGCCATTTTTTATATTGATGTCGTTCGGCAGGTATTCTTGTGGTAGAAAATCACGCCCGGCAATAATCCGCCCTTTGACGTCGTGGAATTGTATCTGTAGCAGCGGATAAGCTTGTAGAAAACTGGCCTGATTATTGATTGTAGCTTTAACGTGCAGTGCATTTTTAATAGTGGGGTGACTACGAATTTCCCGCCGCGCTAAAGTAATTTGATTCGGCGCTCGTGGCAAAGCCAGTTCGCAATTCAGGCTGGCACAAAGACTTTGCATTTGTGGTCTAAAGCCATGTTCAGCAAGGTTGTCCCTTAATAGATAAATACTTTGGGCAATGAACAGCAGGATTAACATAATACCCACCGCTAAATAGCCAATTGGCATCGTTTGGGGGAGTGTCGGAACCGTTTCAAGTTCAGGGTAGAGCTGAGAAGGGTCATAGCCATCATCGTCGCTGTCAGTTTTTGTTTCAGCCTCAGCCTCAGCCTCAGTTGCAGGCTCAATTTCTGTTACCTCATGATTGCCATTGGCGGCTTGCAGTGAGGTATCAATAGGTAGCGAGCTGATTTGTACCTGATTCAGATCCGGTTTAAGTTCGTCGTCACTGTTTTTATCGACGGGTTTATCAGAATCAATCAGGCGTAAATCAGGTTGATATGGCCTGATTTCAGAATCTTCCTGTTCTGATTCTTGCTCTATGTTTGGGACTGCATCAGAGCTAACAGCTTCGTTTTGTTCAAGATCAGAAGCTTCCAGTTCCGGGATTGAAATATCAACGGCATCAAGTTGAACCTCATCCAGTGTATTAATGGATAATTCATCAACCGATAGTTCTGGATCATTAATTTCTTCAAGCGTGGGAGCTTCTGGTGTGTCGATAAGTTCGGCAGTGAATACTTTGTCACACTCACCACAACGAACCTGACCATCAGCGGCCTGCAGTTGTTCATCGGTGACGTGAAATAAAGTCTGGCAATGTGGACATTGAGTCTGCATAGACACTAACCATAGCATTGATTGGCTAGTGATGTATTGCGCTAGCGCTTGACACCACTAAGACGTATCCAATCACCTTGTTGAACCGGATCGCTGATGTCACAGTGACGGCGGTATGCCATCGCAACATTGTCAGCTTGTTCGGCAAGAATGCCTGATAAAACCAGCGTGCCACCGGGTCGTAGTGCTGCACATAACATATCGGCCAGCTCGGCCAGTGGCCCGGCTAGAATATTAGCTAATAGCATGTCATAGCCTGCCTCAGGGAGATCCATTGGCAGATGGGTTGAGATGAG
>Ga0316207_10003124_pt1 | contig 15853 bp, 11 predicted proteins | sample 6weekpyrite_MG_FD_204943 | JGI IMG/M metagenome (GOLD analysis project Ga0316207, IMG submission 204943) | Microbial mat bacterial communities from mineral coupon in-situ incubated in ocean water Damariscotta River, Maine, United States -... | ecosystem: Environmental > Aquatic > Marine >... | reverse complement strand
GAGGGACGCTGCAGCGAGATCATCTCGCCAGGCTCGAGCTAGCAGTTCTAGAACAACCGCGCCCACCGACTTTGAACCTGAAGTGAGGTAGACATGAACGCCGTTATTGATCCTAATTTTACTGACTATAAAGTAGCCGATATTTCTTTAGCCGAATGGGGCCACAAGGAAATCGCCATTGCCGAAACCGAAATGCCTGGCCTGATGGCTCTGCGCGAAGAATACGGTAAAGAGCAACCGCTTGCCGGCTGTCGCATTATGGGTAGTATCCACATGACCATTCAAACCGCTGTGTTAATTGAAACACTGGTTGAACTCGGTGCAGAAGTACGCTGGGTATCTTGTAATATTTTCTCAACCCAAGACCATGCTGCGGCCGCAATTGCTGCTCAAGGTATTCCTGTATTTGCCTGGAAAGGTGAAACCATCGAAGAATACTGGTGGTGTACTGAACAAGCTTTAATCTGGCCTGATGGCAAATTGCCTAACATGATCCTTGATGATGGTGGTGATGCAACCTTACTCGTGCACAAGGGTGTTGAGTTTGAAAAAGCCGGTGCAATCCCTGCAACCAAAGATGATGACAACGAAGAATACAAAGAAGTGCTTAATGTATTACGTCGTACTATTTCTGACGGTTCAACGACTTGGCAAGATATTGCAGCCAGCGTTAAGGGCGTCACTGAAGAAACAACGACGGGTGTTCACCGTTTATATGAAATGCAGGAAAAAGGTGAATTACTTTTCCCTGCGATGAACGTTAACGACTCTGCAACAAAATCTAAATTCGATAACCTCTACGGTTGTCGTGAATCATTAATCGATTCAATAAAGCGCGCCACCGATGTGATGATTGCCGGTAAAGTAGCTGTTGTTCTTGGTTACGGTGATGTTGGTAAAGGCTGTGCGCAAGCATTTAAAGGTATGGGCGCAACCGTTTGGGTAACAGAAATCGATCCTATCTGTGCATTACAAGCAGCAATGGAAGGCTACCGCGTTGTTGATATGAATGAAGCCTGTTCACAAGGTGATATCTTTGTGACCACAACCGGTAATATGAATGTGATTAATCACGATCACATGCTTAATATGAAGAACGAAGCGATTGTTTCAAATATCGGCCACTTCGATTCTGAAATTGATATTGCCTCGCTTGAAAAATACGAATGGTCAGAAATCAAACCACAGGTTGATCACGTTATCTTCCCTGATGGTAAAAAGATCATCGTCCTTGCGAAAGGTCGTTTGGTGAATCTGGGTTGTGCAACCGGTCATCCTAGCTTTGTAATGTCAGCTTCTTTCACTAATCAGGTCATGGCGCAAATTGAGTTCTACAAGAATTCTGAAAACTACCAGAACCAGGTTTACATTCTACCTAAGGTACTTGATGAGAAAGTTGCACGCTTGCACTTACAAAAAGTTGGTGCACATTTAAGCACACTAACTCAGGAGCAGGCTGATTACATTAATGTATCAGTTGAAGGTCCTTTCAAACCTGAGCATTACCGTTACTAAAAGGTGTTAGGAACAAGGTGCAAAGCGTAAGGTGAAAATCCGTTGCGCTTTGCACCCCACACCTTACGGATAAAAAAATGACTAACACTAATAACCTTTCTTTTAGTTGTGAGTTCTTTCCCCCCAAGACAGACAAGGGGCGGGAAAATATCAAGACAACTATCGTTGAGCTAAAAAAACTCAACCCGGATTATATTTCCTGCACTTACGGTGCTGGTGGCACCACGCAAGAAGGTACCTTTGATACCATCCAGCAAATTATGCAACATGGCATTGCCGCTGCGCCGCATATTACTTGCATTGGTTCAACCCGGGAAAAAATCGCAAGTCTGTTAAAACAATATAAAGATGCGGGTGTGTCTCGCATTGTCGCCCTGCGCGGCGATCTACCAGAGGGTATGGCTGATCCCGGTGAGTTTCACTATGCCAATGAATTAATTGAATTCATTCGCAGCGAGACTGGAAACCATTTCCATATCGAAGTTGCTGCTTACCCCGAAATGCATCCCCAATCGGCCAACATGCAAGAAGAACTATTACACTTTGCACGTAAGGTTGAAGCGGGAGCCAACGCTGCAATTACCCAGTATTTCTATAATGCTGATGCCTGGGCTCGTTTTGTTGAAGACAGCGAGCGTTTAGGTGTCACCATACCAATTATTCCGGGCATCTACCCCATCACCAACTACATACAACTAGCACGCTTTTCCGCCAGCTGTGGTGCAGAGATCCCACGCTGGATCACAAGCCGCCTGGAAGGCTTCGGTGATGATATGGATTCTATCCGCTCGTTTGGTTTTGATGTCACCCTGCAACTTTGTGAACAACTCATTGATGCAGGTGCCACAGGTCTGCACTTTTATTCCATGAACCGTGCTGAACCCACCGCCAAACTCTGGCGCGAACTTAACCTTGGATAACAAGACACTTAAAGAACGCGACCTGTCAGTGCTGTGGCATCCCTGCACGCAGATGAAAGACCATGAACAACTGCCTATTACCCCTGTTAAAAGTGGCAAGGGTGTCTGGTTAGAAGACTTTGAAGGCAACCGTTATATTGATGCGATCAGTTCATGGTGGGTTAATTTATTTGGTCATAGCAATCCACGTATTAATGAGGCTCTCAAGCAACAGCTCGATACACTTGAGCACGTTATTCTCGCTGGCTTCACCCATGAAACCGTTATTGAGTTGTCCGAACGGCTAGTAGAGCTTACACCCCAAACACTCAAACGTTGCTTTTATGCTGACAACGGTTCTTCTGCGGTTGAAGTTGCACTGAAAATGAGTTTTCACTACTGGTACAACATCGGCCAACGTAATAAAAAACGTTTTATTAGTCTAACTAACAGCTATCACGGTGAAACCCTCGGTGCACTTTCCGTGGGTAATGTTGAGTTATACAAAGAAACCTATGGCCCTTTGATGCTGGATATCATTCCGGTTCAATCACCTGATTGTTATCACCGTGAAGCAGGCGAAACATGTGCTGATTACTCAGTACGACTATTTGCTGAAATGGAAAGAACCCTGCAGCAATATGCCGATGAATGTTGCGCCGTCATTATTGAACCATTAATACAATGCGCCGGTGATATGCGCATGTATGATCCCATTTATCTCACCATGCTTCGTGATGCCTGTGACCGTCATAATGTGCATTTGATTGCTGATGAAGTCGCGGTTGGTTTTGGTCGAACCGGTAGTTTGTTTGCTTGCGAACAAGCATCCATTAGTCCGGACTTTATGTGCCTGTCTAAAGGACTCACCGGTGGCTACCTGCCTTTATCCGTTGCTCTCACCACCGACAAGATTTATCAGGCATTTTACGATGACTATACTAACCTGACAGCCTTCATGCATTCGCATAGCTATACAGGTAACCCACTGGGCTGTAGAGCGGCGCTAGCCACATTGGATATTTTTGAATCCGATAATGTGATTGAAAACAATAAAGAGAAGTCCCTCTACATGCGACAGGCTGTAGCAGAGTTAGAAGATCATCCACATGTTGCCGAAATACGCCAACACGGCATGGTACTGGCTATTGAGATGGTCAAAAATAAACAAAGCCGTGAAGCCTATGACTGGAAAGAACGCCGTGGCCTCAAGGTCTATGAGCACGGTCTGAAAAATAATGTGCTATTACGCCCATTGGGTAATGTTGTTTACTTTATACCGCCCTATATCATCAACAATGATGAAATAGACCTCATGGCACGCATCGCTATCGAGGGCATCAATATCGCTACGGCCGATTAATATGAGAGTTTCACGTCTCTATCTTGATACACCACTGGTCACCGATCAAACCATTATGATAAGTGGCGAACCACTTAATTATTTAGCGAATGTACTTCGTCTCAAAACAGGCGCGAAGCTATCTGTTTTTAATGGTCAAGGTGGTGAATATCAAGCAACCATTAACGAACTCAGTAAGCGTGAAGCACAACTTACAATTGGTGACTTTCAATCTAATGACAGTGAATCCCCTTTGGCAATTACACTTGTGCAAGGTGTTTCGCGCGGTGAGCGGATGGATTTTACCTTGCAAAAGGCAACCGAACTTGGTGTCCAGCGTATTATCCCTCTGTTCACGGAACGCTGTACGGTTAACTTAAAAGGTGAACGTTTAGAAAAACGCATAAAGCACTGGCAAGGCACTATTCGCAGCGCCTGTGAACAATCGGGTCGTAATACGCTGCCTCAACTTGAAACCACCCAAACATTGAATACCTTTTTGGAACAGGAGCATGATCCATGCCGAATCCTGCTTGATCCTGAATCAACACAAACACTTAATTCAATATCTCCTACCGATGACGCAATCACTATTCTGATCGGACCGGAAGGAGGCTTTAGTGATAAAGAAAGACAACAGGCCTATAACAAAGGCTATCAAGGCATTCAATTGGGCCCGAGAATATTACGCACCGAAACGGCAGCACTTGCCACTATCAGCTCCATACAAACTCTATGGGGTGATTTTTAATTAAATCAGATAGGAAATTATTTTTTCTTTTTTGACGATGCTTTTGTTTTGTTCTTAGCCTGAGATTTCTTATCTAATGACCCGCCAAATGCATTTTTTAACATCGTCTCAACCTCATCCATATCAGGAATAACGGCGACATCGCCATCTAACACAACATGACATGCAACCGCCTTATTATCATCACCGGTTTCATCAATCGCACTGAGCGTATCAGCTGACACCTGTAACAAACGCGGAATACCCTGAGTAACAATCGCAAAGTACGGCACGCCGGCTGCATCGCCAACTGCGTTAATAATGGCAATACTGGATCGCTTACCTTGCTGTTCGTAACTTCCACCAAATATTGTTTCAATACTGATGAGAGGAATAGACAAACCTCGCCAGGCAATCATACCCAATAGCCAGTCAGGTGCACTTTTACCAATCGCCTCAGAAAGCGCTTCAGGTTTTATATAAGGGATAATTTCTGCCACCGCCGTATTCGGTAAAATGACACGCTCTCCATGCAATGAAAGAATCTGGCTTGCAACTTGTCTGGCAACTTGAGACATGAGCTACGCTCCCCTATTTGGTATTCGCTTTAAAATAATCATCTAACTGACTCGCCAACGCTTCTGGCGAACCATTGAATTCTACTATACCGGTTCGTCTGGTTGAATCCGGCATACTACTTATGACACAACTATCTGCATCCTGTGCCCATACTCGTCCACCACGTGAAGCAATTAACTGTGATCCTCGTACACCATCATTACCCATACCACTAAACATAATTGAGCTGGTATGTACGCCATATCGCATCGATATGTCTGTCATAACAGTATCAATGGACGGTGTATAAATGCTCTTGCACTCCATCGGTTTTAAACGCACATAGCCCTGCTTATCCAAAGTAATACGCTCGGCAGTTGGGGCAATAACCACTTCATTGTGTTTTAGCAAGTGCCCCTCTTTTGCTGCCATGACCTTCATACCCGTCACTTTATCCAATTGCTTTGCAAGTAGTGAAACAAAATTACTGCCGATGTGCTGTGCCAAAACAAAAGCAACTGGTAGAGTTGTCTGGATACTGGAAAGAAAACGTTTTACCGATTGTGGTCCACCAATCGAAGCACCGATTACCCAAACATTACGTGCCGCAATACCTGCGGTACTAGCTGGTTGAAGATCTTGCTGCTTGTCTTCTTGTTCATGGCTTATTTCATCTTCAACACGATGTATTGCTTGTTGCTCAATCTCTTCCAGATACTCCGCTTCAATCATGTAAGCGGCCGGTTCAGCTATTTCCGGTTCGCTTTCAACAATTGTTTCATCGATTGATTCCTCAATCGTTACTGTGGTTTTTTCTGCTTCATCACACTGTTGGTAATCGGTAAACCCGGCAACATTTGCTAATTTCTTGGTTAGCATCCTGCCCCAATCACTGTCCTTCTGCGCCGCTTTCATACGTGTTGATGATGCATCGTTAAACAATATAGGAATGGGGGACTCAAGCAATTCATCTAGGAAATCCAGCTCATGCTCTATGCTGTCATCCATATCAACCAACAGCACATCAGTTTCATCTACATCAATGCGTTTGATTGTGGTGGCGCATAACCGCTCTGTATCGACAACATCGATACCACTTGATTTCAGAATTAATTTTAGATTCTGGCGTTGTTTATCCGAATCAGAGAGAATCGCAACGCGGAGCGGGTGACGAGTTTCAACGACCGAGGTCATCTCAGCATTACTCATCCAGGATCTCTTTAATATTTTCCAGTAAATCCGCTTCCTGGAACGGCTTACCTAAATACCGATTAACACCGATATCCATCGCGCGCTGTCGATGCTTATCACCTGTTCGCGAGGTAATCATGATGATTGGAATATGTTTCATCGCTTCATCATTACGAATATGTGTCGCTAATTCATAGCCATCCATGCGAGGCATTTCAATATCCAGCAAGAAAATATCCGGTAATTGCTCCTGCAATACAGCAACGGCATCAACACCATCTTTAGCCGTCATTACCAGCATATTATTTCTTTCCAGTAGTCGTGTGGTGACCTTACGTACTGTAATCGAATCATCCACCACCATGACTGTAATCTGACCTGTTTCAGTTGCCTTCTTAACAACTTCCACCTCGGCTTCTTCAGATTGTAAAATAGATTTAGCCACATCCATGTACACCAATGCGCCAACATCAAGAATCAGCGCAACGCTGCCATCACTCAAGATAGTGGCACCAGAAATGGCGCGAACCGTACTAATTTGTGGACCAACCGATTTAACAACAATTTCTCGGCTACCCATTAACGCTTCAACCTGCAAGGCAATACGGTGATCACCCGCACGTGCTAACAGGACAGGAAGTTTTCCACCAGGACCGGGAAGAATTGGCTGATTCAAATTTAATTGTGTACCAAGGTGCATGAAGCGATATGAATTACCACCATATTGGTAACGCGGTTCATTACTACTATAGAACTCTTCCAGCTCTTCATGTGTAGCCCGAACAACGCCGTCAATTGATGACAGAGGAATGGCATAAACATCTTCGCCAACGTGAACCAATAGTGCTTTATTAACAGAAAGTGTTAACGGCAAACGAACCGTAAACTTGGTACCTTTACCTTCAACCGTATCAATCTGTAAATTACCGCCAAGTTGTTTCACTTCGCTGTTAACAACATCCATACCGACACCGCGACCCGATAATTGAGTCACTTTCTCGGCGGTACTGAAACCGGATTCTAAAATAAACCGCAGTACTTCTTTATCAGTAAAATCGGTATCCGACTTCATCAAACCGCGTTCGCGTGCTTTTTCACGAATCGCTTCAAGATTAATACCTTTACCATCATCGCTAATACGAATAACAACTTCTGTGCCTTCACGCTTGATTTCTATCAATATCGTGCCGGTCTTCTTCTTGTCTGTCTTTTTGCGTTCAGCGCGTGTTTCCAAACCATGGTCAACAGAGTTACGCAGCATATGTTCAAGTGCAGGTAACACCCGATCTAATACGCTACGATCCATTTCATCGTTTTCACCGATAATGACCAGCTCTACGTCCTTATCAACCTCACTACTGGTTTGACGAATAAGGCGGCGTAATCGAGGTGAGTGCGTACTAAACGGCACCATGCGTGTACGCATGAGCCCTTCTTGTAACTCTGTACTAATTCGAGACTGTTGTAACAGTAAGGTTTCAGCTTCACTTGTCTGATTCTCAAGTAAACCTTGGATACTGTTTAAATCATTCAATGACTCAAGCAATGATCGGGATAACTGCTGCATGTTAGAGAAGCGATCCATTTCTAAAGGATCAAAGTCTTCACTTGTATCGCCCGCGCCTTCGAACCGATACATAATTTGCGTTTCAGTTTCAATTTCAAAACGACGCAGCTGTTCACGGACACGACTAATGGTTGATTCCATTTCTGTCAGGTTATAGGCAAAGGCACCAACTTGTTGATCAATACGGGAACGATAAATACTGACTTCGCCTGCGAAATTCACCAAATCATCAAGCAAGTCTGCCCGTACTCGAATCTGTTCGTGCTGTAAACGTCCGGTTACTTTTTGCTCAGGCTCAGGTTTCTCTTCTAAAGCCTGTGCCGGAATGTCCGGCATAATCACAACTTCTTCTTCGTCCTCTACAGGCGCTGCTACTGGGAATTCAGCAATAACATCCGAGCTGGTATCTTCAGCCACTGCATCAACTGGTTCTGTTTCAGATGGCTCTTCTTCAACCTCAGCGACTGTCTCAACAACTTGTTCCGCTTCTACCGCGTCTTCCGTTTCAGCAACTGCTTGCTCAACTTCTTCTACGAGCTCAGCTTCTTCAAGATCTTTACCTTCTGTTAGTCGATCAAGCTGTTCAATAAGTTCTTTCTTGGCATCAACATTTTGTTTCGCGCGTACTTGATCCAACATGACAACCAATTGATCGTGTGCTTGTTGAACGAGATCAAACAGCTTTCCTGAAATTTCTGTGCGGCCTTCATCAATAGCGATAATCATGGTTTCAAGGCTATGACTCAGATCACCCATGGCTTCGATACCGGCCATGCGTGCACCACCTTTCAAGGTGTGAATCTCACGCTGTAACTGGCCAACAAGTTCTTTGTCATCTTGCTGGTTAATCCAGTTTTGTAATGTCACTTCACTGGCATCAAGAATTTCAACTGCTTCTTCTATAAATATTTCCAGAAGTTCGTCATCAAAATCATCCTCGGATGCTTCCAGTTCTATTTCAACAGGCTCAACCGACTCCTGCTCAGGAACTTCAATGATGCCATCTGATGCAGGTGTCATCGTTGGAGTAACCGATAACTCCGATGCTTCTATTTCTTTTTGGTAAAGGTCATCAATCTTTTTCAGCAATGCCTCTTTGTAATCATCATTGGCATTTTCATCTGCAAGCTTATCTACTCGCTGTTTAATTTCTGCTGAGAATTCTTGTATTAACTCAATTACTTCTTCTTCAACACAGGCATTGTTAACATTTAATAACTTGGCATATTTTTCCAGCAAGCTACTGGTTTCTGCAATGTCAGAAATCCCGGCCATATGCGAACTACCATGCAAGGTATGAATAGCTCGGATCAAATCATCGTTAACTCGGCAATTTTCTTGCTGTCCGATACACTGCTCTATGAATGAACGAATATCATCCAGATGTCGGTTGGATTCTTTTGTGAAGATCTCCAATAAAACAGGATCAATACCTTTCGCCTGCTCAGGCACGACTTCCGGTTCTACTTTATTAACCGGTTTTGTTACTGCAATACTTTCTTTGCTTGCTATAACCGATGCACCATCATCCTTATTCGGCACTTCCATCTCACCAGATTCCAGACGAGTTAAGCCTCCGCCCTTGCTTATCTGATGACTTTCTTCTTGTAAGGCAGCTATATCAACGTCTTCAGCAGGCTCACCTTTAAATTGAGCAATGACATGTGGCAATGCATTTAATGCTTTCTCAATTAAATTAATGACGTCTGGACCAATAGGAATAGTGTGGTCAATAACCCTATTCAAGGTATTTTCAAACGCCCAGGCAAACTCACCAATTTCTGTTGCGCCGACCATGCGGCCACTACCTTTTAAGGTATGGAAGGAACGGCGTACTATAGAAAGTGATTCTTCATCATCCGGGTTGGCTTTCCATTTAGGGAAGTGTGTTGCCAACGATTCCATTTCTTCTTCTGCTTCTTCGAAGAAGATTTCCAGAATCTCATCATCAATGTCATTATCATCATCTTCCAGTACCGAGGCGGCACTACTTGGCACTATGTCTTCCGTAACACTGCTTTCTTCAGCAGTTTCCGTCATAACAGGTTCAGCGACAATCTCTGGTTCGTCAACTTCTACAGCTGGTTCAACTTCTTCTATCGGCTCTATTACTTCTAAAACAGGCTCATCTATCTCAGCTGGTGGTTCAACAACCTCAGGCGCTTGCTCTTGTACTTCCTCTGTAACAACGTCTTCTGCCGTCGCATCATCCGATGAAACAGGGTAACCGAGTTTGGCAACGCGGCCACGTGCAATCTCGAGAATTTCGTCTCTGTCACTGCGTTCCTCATCCAGTGCCTCAAGATAATATTCAATACTAGTGATCACATCTGCGAGTGTTTCCAGCGTGTTTTGATCTGGAATATCTTTTTTGGCAATTAAATCATTGCTGATGTATTCGTTGCATGCCGATAAAAGTTCCGCCGCATGATTAAGTGACAACATCGACATACTGCCACGTACCTGCCTGTTAAGCTGAGGCACTTCTGACAACAATTCATGTTCCCAGGGAGCGGTAACAAAAGAAACAATTGCATCTTTAACGCGAGCCATATCTGTTTTGGCTTCTTTAATAACCACTTTAAGCAGTTCGCGTTGCTCTTGTTCCTGTAAAAAGCCGGCGGCAGGTTGTACTGGTTCTGCTACAGAGTCATCTTGTAAACGTTTAAGCCCTTGTATAACCGCATCACCTTGCTCATCACCAGCGCGATTCTTACCACCCAATTCCGATAAGCTTGATTCAACAAACAAGAAACCACTGGCCATTTCCATGAAGGTATCATCAGTAGCGGGAACTCTGCCTTCAATAATCGCATTGATGATTTCAGCCTGCTCGACGACTACGTTACGCTGCGTACCCAAGCCAAGCATGCCCAATGTATCGGCCACTTTTTTCAGTGCATCTTTAACTGAATGTAAGCTATCTGCATCTTGCTCACTGGTACGAATAAAAATGTCTATTTCATCTTTAATCCGCGAAATATCTTCTTTGACTGCAGAAGTAACCGTTTCCATTACTTCAAGGTTTACGGCACTCAGTCCTTCCTGTTCGCCTTCAGCTTCGCCACTTGCAGAGAGCAGTTCGCCAAGTTTAAATGCTGTAGACAGTTCTTGTACTTTTTCACCTTTACTACGTGCAGTTGCAACATAGTAAAGGAGGTTTTTAATCAGCTCGACTGGCGGTTCGTCAACAACAACCTGCTCACCACCGTCAATGATTCTTTTAATTTCTCGGTCAACCTGACCTAATAATAATTTCGATGACACACTGGGTGTAAGACCATCGTCAATAAGTGCTTCAATAACACCTTCTGCTACCCAGAGTAATTGTGAAACAGATTTTTGCTGTGCCGCTTTTCTAAGCTGGCTAACAACATCAATAATTTGTTTTAGAGCTCTTTCAACATCACGGTCACGGAACCAGCTGACCAAACCCATCTGGTATTTGTGACGTAATTTTTTAGCCAGCTCTGAAATATCCTGACTTTGATCCGCTTCAACCGGCTCAGGCATATCAACTGATAAATCGGGTGAGAAAAACGCACTTTCCGACAACAGACTCAGACCACAAATAGCCCGCATATCATTTAGCAATGGCAATAATGTTAGTGGTACATCTTTTTTACCGGATTGAAGATGCTCAAGATAATCTGGTAACTGCAAGATGGCGCGCATTAAAATATCGTAGGCGTCTTCTTTTTTGCTTATTTTATTTTGCTGTATGGCAATGGCGAGATTTTCCATTTCTTCGGCAATCATTACTGCGCCATACAGTTCAACCATCTTCAACGTGCCATGCACCTGATGAAGATGATTCACACAAAACTGTAACTGTGTTTCGTCTTCGGGATTTTCGACAAAAGCTTCCAGTGACTGTCGCGCTTGATCAAGCGTTTCGTCAATTTCACCTTTAACCCAATTCAGGGTGCTGTAGTCGTAACTGTCAGCCATAATTAATCGTTCTCCGCCTGCCTAATTCACTGCCGCTAAACGACGAAAAGCAAGCGTGTCATTAAAATCAACTTTTTCTAATATTGGCGGTTTCCAGCCTAATATCTCTCCGGCGCCAAGAATCAAAACTCCGCCAGGCTCAAGATGTTCAATTAAGTTATCCAATATCTCTATGCGTCTGTCTTTATCAAAATAAATAAGCATGTTCTGGCAAAAGATCATGTGCATTTTGCCAAATGGAATGCGATCCATTTCCAGTACATTCAAGCGCGAAAAACATACCCGCTTTCTTAACTCGTCATTAACCTGATAATGCGTATCATCAACCCGCGTAAAATGTTTTCTGCGTGTTGTGTCATCAACTTCTCTTAATTTTCGGCTATGGAAAATACCTTTTCGTCCTGTCGAAAGTGATGCCGAGCTAATATCAGAAGCGGTAATACCAAAATAATAATCCGCATAATCTGACTCTCTAAAATCATCAAGCACCATCGCCAAAGTGTAAGGTTCTTCTCCTGTTGAACAACCGACACTCCATATATTGAGTGTTTTAGGTGGCTGTTCCTGACTCATCCATTCAGGCAGTAATAATTCACGAATCAATTTCACTGACGACATATGACGAAAAAAACGCGTTTCATGAACCGTTAGCCTGTCAACCAGTGTTGCCCATTCAATCGTTCCTTCATGTCCTTCCAGCACAAAGTTGTAGTAATCACGGTAATTACGAAAACCAACTTCGCGCATCCGTATACCCAAACTGGTGGTTAGAAAAGAACGACGTTCGTCTGGCAAAATCATACCGGTACGCTGCTCAAGCAGAAGCTTCCATTCAAGATAATGGTCATCTTCCATAGAAGGCATGGATTCAATTCCTGACCACGCTGCATTTGCCATGTCGTCTTCCCTATCTACCACTCAATGAAGGGCTGTCTATTAATCTGGCAACTTGAAGCCGGCAACCGACTTACGCAACTCATTCGCGAGTTCAGCAAGGTTACCAATCGACGTCGCTGTTTCATTGGTACCGGCTGACGTTTGGGTTGTAATTTCCTGAATCACGTTCATGGTTTCAGAAATGTTACTGGCTGCACCTGCTTGCTGATGTGCCGTTTCGGAAATGTTATTAATCAAGTCCGCAAGCTGCGTTGATACTCCTTCAATTTCTGAAAGTGCCTGCCCCGCATCCTCGGCCAGCCCGGCTCCGGCAACCACGTTCGAGGTACTTTGTTCCATTGAAATAACCGCTTCTTTGGTATCCGTCTGAATCGTTTTAACCAACGCTTCAATCTGCTTGGTCGCATTTGACGAACGTTCCGCAAGGCGCTGAACCTCATCCGCAACCACCGCGAAACCACGGCCTTGCTCACCGGCCATGGCCGCCTGAATCGCCGCGTTCAATGCCAGAATGTTGGTCTGATCGGCGATGTCGTTAATCAATTCAACGATGTCACCAATTTCCTGCGAACTTTCACCAAGGCGTTTGATTCGTTTCGATGTTTCCTGGATCTGTTCACGAATCGTGTTCATACCCTTAATAGTATCTTGCACCGTTTCTGAACCACGTTGCGCCGTTGTCACCGAGCGACGTGCCACGTCTGCTGACTCGGATGCATTGGTTGATACATCTTCAATGGATACGGCCATTTCGTTAATTGCGGTACTGGCACCGGTAATCTGTTGCGCCTGATGATCAGACGCTTCGGCAAGATGCATCGCTGTTGCCTGCGTTTCCTGAGATGCCGAGGATACTTGTACCGAGGCTTCGTTAATCGATGTTACCAATGTACGTAACGCGTCGGTGGTAAAGTTAATCGAGTCGGCGATGGCACCGGTTACGTCTTCAGATACGGTTGCTTGTACAGTCAAGTCACCATCCGCGAGATCACCCATTTCGTTCAACAGACGCATAATCGCATCCTGGTTACGCTTGGTTTGACCTTCCGCTTCAGCCTGACGTTTTTTCGCATCACTGGTAATCATGTAACCAATCAAAATCAGTAACACAACGGTGATTAATCCAAACAACGCACCAATATATAAGGCAATACGTCCACCAATGTAGTCGTTGTAACCTTTGATTAATTCGGCGTAGTTACCTAGTAAAACACCGGCTTTAATCGACGCCGTATCAGATGCATCTTGTACTAAAAATAATTCAGGTGATGACTCAAGAACCTGGCCCACTAATTCATTAATGATTTTCAAGACATCGCCCACTTCGGCTAATTTGTCCTGTGCATCTTCATCATCGATTTTACTAATTCTTAAGGAACGATCACCTTTCAACATACCGCGGTATACACGTCCAAATAATGCGGTATCACGACCGAAGCGATCGGCCGCTGTTGCTGCACCCTGACCACCCTGGATCACCTTGGTTACATTGTTGGCAATACGCTGAGTTAACATGAGCTGACGACTGGCAATATAGATTTGTGATGGTGATGCACCGGTTTCAATCAAAATGCCCACCACTTCATCAGAGAGTGCTAACAGGCTTGGGATGTTGTCGGAGATTGCCTGTACTGATTGCCCTAATGAAAGAATGGCGTCCTTACGACTGAGGATGGCATCAACATTGTCGCGATAGTCAGACCAGGTTCCACCCACCACATCGAGCTGACCTTGTACTTCGACTGGTGATGGAGCAAAGCCGGTTGCAGGATTACCTTTGCTAATATAATTAAAACTGATATCAAGTTTGTCTCGGACATTTTGAAGTCGACCAAAGGCGTTTTCATTACCCTGTGATGCCGACACCGCAAAACGTGACATCGTTTGCGAGAGTACTTGTTGCTCACCCACATACCCCAGATACTCTGTATCATAGGCTGCCTTGTTCGCGTTATAACCAAAGAAACTCAATGCTAATATCAGTGTAACTACCACCACTGCACCAAGTATCTTAATCATATCTTGCGTGTCGATGTTTTTAAAATCTAACGCCGTCATCACGTTCTTCATGTCGTCTTCTCCTGGACTTCCCTACTTACTGTGTTACAACTATCGCTTGGTATTGTTATCGCGACTCACAGTTATTAATTTTTTATACTGCAACTTGTAAGAACAGCGGGCTTTTTGCTAAAGCATGCATACTAAAAACACCCCACTCTTCACTATCCTGACTATAAGCACCTGTCATATAACTCTTTAAAAAGTTATCCACCTCAGGCAATTTATGCGAATAATCTTCAACCTGAAAATGTTTTAACCCTAACACTTCATCCACCAGTAACCCGGCAAAAATACCATTATGATTCACGACCAACACACGGCTATTAATATTTAATTCTGTCGGCTCGCGCATCAAGTAATCTTTAAGATCCATAATCGGTAATAAGTTACCGCGTACATTAGCAATACCCCTTACCCAGCTTTTAGTGCCCGGAACGCGTGACATCGTCGGGTAAGTTAATAATTCTGTTACTTCATCAACTGGCGTTACCATATTTTTACCGGCAACTCGAAAGCCAATCACTAACGATGTACCTTTAATGTCTTCCTGTTGGGGAAGACCTTTTGAACTGTCTAAGCTGCGCTGCTCTATCGCGCGAAGCAGTTCTAATGGATCATTTTTTTTAGCAGTAGCAGGCATTGAAATTTAGCCACCCAACAACGCTGTAATTTTTTCTAATAACACTTTTTCATCGACCGGCTTGGTCAAATAATCTTTTGCGCCCTGACGCAACCCCCAAACACGATCTGTTTCCTGATCCTTGGTCGTTACGATAATGATCGGAATATCTTTGGTTTCTTCAGTTGACGAAATTTTACGTGTCGCCTGAAAACCATTCATTCCGGGCATGACGATATCCATCAATATAAGATCCGGCATTTCTTCACCCGCTTTTACGACACCATCCTCTCCGCTTTCAGCCGAAAAAGTTTCAAAGCCATGCTTATCGAGCATTGTTTTGAGTACGTGGATTTCCGTTGGTGAATCATCCACTATTAATATGCGTGCCATCTACTTAATCTCCTGTTACTTACTATTTGACCAGCGCATCTTTGATGCCAGTCTAATTATCTTATTTAATGTTCAATCACATGTTTGGTTATCGCACCCAACAACTCATGCTTAGTAAATGGCTTGGTTA
>Ga0316207_10003123_pt1 | contig 15854 bp, 39 predicted proteins | sample 6weekpyrite_MG_FD_204943 | JGI IMG/M metagenome (GOLD analysis project Ga0316207, IMG submission 204943) | Microbial mat bacterial communities from mineral coupon in-situ incubated in ocean water Damariscotta River, Maine, United States -... | ecosystem: Environmental > Aquatic > Marine >... | reverse complement strand
GTTAATACCATGCGGGGTTTATACTGCTTACCCTTCTGCGCTCTTTGTTTCTCGTTGTAATCATCAATAGGCTTCTTAAAGATACGCATACCCTCTTTAGCCGCCTCTATATCATCAACCACCCGCCTCCCTTCAAAGCAGCCCTTCCCCCTGTCGTAACTTGATAGGCTAGGCATATCCGCATGATCGCCAAGGTGAATAATTACATCGGGCTTCTTATCTGCCGCCCACTGACCAAACCACCGCATCTGCTCCATAGGTACGTTAGGCTTGATTTGTGTGTCTGGTATGACTAAATGAGTTCTCATAAACCTGCACCCCGCGCTCTCTCATCCAGTGGTAATTGAAGCTGCTTTAACTTTTGCCGGTACTCAGCTTTAATATCTTGTATCTGGTCAATGGTGTATTTCTTTGGGTCATGCTTGCCCTCTAACCATTCAACCTGATCCACACCTATTTTCTTGATTAGGTTGATTCGGTATTCAAGCGCGTTACCCGACTTGAAGTTATTACAGACTGAACATTGTTTGTGTACGTTAAGCTCAACAAATCTTAGCTCTGGCGCTGCGCCTACTGACCGGTAATGCCCTGCATGGTATTGGCCTTGATGGTGACGACCACAAGATATGCAAGGTTCCTTCTCATCTCTAACCCTGATGTACTTGTTAAATACTGTTTGCGCTTCTTTCAGGTGAGTGCTTCGGGTTTTTAGTTTCTTCTTGGCTGCTAAGTTTTCTTTTCTTCTCAGTTTTTCCCGCTTCTCGGGGACTTGGGCTAAGGCACACATCCAGCCGCAAGCTGTCTGGGTTGTACTCATAGGCTTGTACTCCCGCTTACAGGTGCGGCACTTTTTATTCTTGATCTTCTTTTCTAGCCCATATCTGCATAACCCCTTTTCTGTCATTAGCGTGTACGCTTCCCATAAAGCATCTACCGGGCTATCCGCCTCTATATGCTTCTCTATTCTTTTTTCGCTGGACTCTGCGTATATTTTGTATCTCACCAGAACACACCCACCGTAAATCCACCACCGAATACAAGAATAAAAACCATCGAAGCGAATAAAGCAGTAATTAAAATCACCCATCCTTCGTCGTCGTTATTGTGGAAGCTCATATATTCCCCCTACGGTTATTGGCCGCCGTCAACCAACCCCATTTCCTACCGCTTTTAATTTCAGAAACTGTTGTTCTGCTTACCCCATACGCATCAGCTAAAATAGAGCCATTTTCCTTGCTTCTAAATATTGTTAATACTTGCTCATTGTTTAGTTTAGCTCGTGGGTTTTTTGTTCCACGGGTTGGATTACACCTATTTCTCTTAACTTTGTCTCTCGCATTGTCAGACAGCGTTCCGGCATACAGATGACTTGGGTTTACGCACGATGGGTTATCGCATTTATGACAAACCACCTTCCCCTCTTGTATCTCCCCGTGATGCAATTCATACGAAACCCTATGTGCTGACTTGGTTTTATACTTATGCTTTATTGTTCCGTAGCCCCTGGATGACAAACTACCCGTCCATATCCAGCAACCACTCTCCGTTACGGGTTCATACTGAGCATCAAACCTTTCTCTTAAACTTGAAAACTGATTAATCATTAGATGTTCCCCCGCCTAGTGTTAGCTGATTGTGTTTGATATACGGAAATCAGTAGTTCTCTTGCCTTGTTTTCATCCTCTAACTGTTTACATTCTTCCGTGACTTCTATGTATTCCTTAACCGCTATCGCTACATCTTCGTCTATCTCTGCTGTTGCTTTCCTTGCCTCCACCGATCCCTCTGCGCTTAGGAAGGCTTGTGCTTTGGTTCGCTTAACCTTGTAAGCGTGGTATTCAATAGCGCCTTTTAGTTGCCCATGACGTTCCGCGTTACTATTAAGAAAATCTAAAGCGTTCTCTGCTCTGTTGTCGTCTATCACTTCAAAGCCTCCAGCAAGTTAATAATCGTTCCGGCTAGTAAACATAAAGAGCCGACCATGTAGAGGATGTTAGCTAGCATTTCTAATGGCCTCTTGCCTCATGCGCTTCCAGTAATCCCGGTTGGCTTCAAATACCGCCATTGCAAATCCTTTTGGTGTTTCACTTCTAAAGTCTGCTCTGCCTTCTCCAGGTGGTGCTTTGTGAATTCTGTCGTCGGGTTCTTCAATGTCTTGCTGGATGACGGGTTTAGGCATAACGAAGCCCCCCCTGTCCATAAGCAGGTTTTTTTGGTGTAGTTGTCTTCAAGGCAGTAGCCGGTGTATTGGTAGGGGTGAAATGTGTGGTCTGGTTTGCGCCAGTAGGTTGAGATAGTTGACACTGGGTTTTCAGCCATCCATGGGCAATCCATCGTTTCCGCTATCTCTACGGTTCTGGCAAACAAACTGATAGCGTTTTCTAACGCCCTTAAACCTTTATGCTTAAACCATCTCGCCCCACTAACCGATAAGTCTGTACAGGGCGGAAATGCCGCCATAAACAGAATGTCTCCGCGTGGTGGTATCCAGTGCTGAATATCAGCGCCCACTTTGATTATGTTCCCTTCTCTCGTTTCCCCCTTGGGGTGCTGAATGTCTACGCAATAGCAGAGATAACCAGCCTCCGCCCAGGGCTGCGCCATATTGCAAGACTTCTCGAAAAGGAAAATGGCAATATTCATGCCGCCTTCCTCGCGTGTTCCTCACAGGCTGTCTTTGCCTGGGCTAAAGTTCCCATGCTCTTTTCAACCATTTCCCATTCACCGTTTAGCTTTACCCAGCCGCAATACTTATGGCCGCTGATGGTTTTAGCCTTTGAGATTGAATACGGGTCACAGGTGATATAGTTGGCATCTCTTTGTTTCCATTTCATTTCAAAACCCATAGAGAAATTTGTTAATCGACGCTTGCTCTATCGCCCTTTTCTTTTTTTGCTGAATGATGTTTTTTGCTATCGGCGTACACTCCGCGATTAACTGGCTGATCGTGGTGCGCCCGTTTCGCTTTGCCCTTGTGCCTATGTTTTTATGATCCACCCCCATAAAGTCACAACAAGCCCTAATGCTGGGAAAGCCAAAACCTAAAACTTCTACTGGTATTTTTTCTTTCATGCGGTTTCCTCTTTTTGTGATATTAATTTTCTCTTGCTTTCAAGGTCGGCGGAATAACACCCACAACAACGTGTAATCCATCCAACAAAGTCGTAGCCATCGCGTAAAACTTTTGAACCTGGTGATAAATATTTACCACTATTCCCCGTTTCAATATTTCCACCCAGATTTTTCACTGAAAGGAATGTAACGAGTGTCCCGTTACCCTCACAGACAGCCCCGCACTTTCCGCACTTGCTTGGATACCACGGAATCTCTTCTTTCATGCTGCCCTCGATATTGCTGCGGCTAACATCTGCCTGTATTCAAAATAGGTCTTTCCCTGTGGTGGTGATGGCAAACCATTTTTTGCTGCAAATGCGGCCAACTGGTTATCGTCTGCGGGTAGGGTTTTCTTAGTGACGGATTTCTTTTTGTTCATCTTGATTACTAACTGGTCGAATTGCTCTCTTAGCTTTACCGGGGATAAAATATTCACCTGCCAGAAATCATCTTTGTTCGCCCACCTGAAAACGTTGTACATTTCCTTCAGCTCTCTACCGTCCCTCTCTTGCATCAAGCGAACGGTATCTGCCCACCGTTCAAAATTTGGTTCTTTTGTGTTTGGGTTTAGCGCTTGGATTTTCTTAAAAAACCATTTTGTAAACTTCAAATGGTCGTCAGAGATTTTTCTCTGACTAGATTTATTTATAGAAGAAGAAGTAGAAGAAGAAGAGCTACCGTTTGCTACCTGTTTTGCTACCCCTTTTGCTACCGTTTTGCTACTACCATTGCTACCAGCTTTGCTACCGTTTTGCTTGGCTTTACCGCCCTTAGAGCCTGCTATACGGCGCTTTTCCCTATTTTCATCTTGTTCTTGTCTAGTTTTCTCTAATCTTTGGTTTCTTAATCGCCCATCTTCACCCTCCTCAAACTTGTAAGCTATGTGCTGCCAAACCGCTAGCACGCCGGTAGCAATGCTACCGAGTCTTTCTGGGTCTGAATTTATAGAACCATTTACCCATTGATGAGATAGTAAGCGGATATAAACGCCTACTTCCTGGTCTGTCATTTCCGCCGTATCCGTTAGAAAATCTGCGGCGTAGAATTGAAAAGCTGGTGATTTAGCCATAACTCCTTTCTTCCCTTGCCCACTCCGCCTCCTCAAGCGTCGATTGTTCTATAGGTGCTAGTTCGCACCGATCCTCTAAAGCCAGCCATTGAAGGACAGCTTTATTTCCAGCGAGTCTTTGCATTTCTTTCCATAACTCAGGCTTAACTGCCCTGCCTAGTTTTGGATTCATTAGTTTGGAAAACTCGCCTTTAGATTTATTCAGCATCTTTGCCCACTCTTCATCATGGTAATAAATGAGAGAGTGTTTAACGCAAAGCGCCATAGCGTCTTGAATGTTGTCGCAGAGCGCCACTACATCAGTAGGCAACATCGTTGACTCTGGATATTCTTGTAAACCAAGCTGTAAAAAATGTTGTCTCATAGATAATTTCTGTGCTGGTTTCCTATCGTTTCCTATTCAAACGGTACTAAAATTTTTTTAAGTTAAAAAAGCCACCCGCCCCAAAGGTTAAACGATTCGACCTGGGGGGATGGTTGGGAGGTAACTGGTCATTTTTGTGCAGCGAGGTAGTCATGAAGAGATTGAACTCTATGAACATCGCCACCGGGGATAGCGCGGCTTTTGAACTTATCAAGCCAGCTTTCACTGACCCCGGCTGCCTTGGCTATTTCCTTGTTTTTCTTCGCTGTTCTAGCCAATAGCGTTTGTGTTTTGTTGTAAAGATTCATGCTCATCCTTTATCTGTTAACACCCATCGTAATATATTACTACGGCAATAGCAAGGAAAATATTACGATTTATCTCAAATATATTCTGGGTATATCAAGGAATATTTAACGACACATATGGTTTATAGTGATAATATGAGCGAAGAAACAGAGAAAGAAACGGTTGTCGGCGTAAATGTCCAGTTCTTGATTGATGAAAACGGACTGTCATTTGCGGCTGCTGGTAGACGGACAAAAGTTAATGACCGAATGCTGAAATTTATCGCTGTTGGGCGTAATTCCCCCTCGATGGATACCGTAGAGAAAATAGGTCGGGCGTTTGGGGTTACGCCTTGGCTACTGCTCCACCCAGACTTCCCCAAAATGTACGTTAAAAAAACGGCCATTGCGTCATTGGTTAGAAAGTACGCAGCATGTAGCGCAGAAAGTCGCTCCTACATAGAAAGAGCCGCAGAGCAGGAAACCCGGTATGACCGGATTAACCACGTTGTAGAGGATTTAACTAAAGAATAAGGGGAACTATGGACATAACCGCCCATCTAGCAGACACGGCAAACGCCCTGCTATTCTCGTCAGAAATGGCAATCGCTATTTTTAATATGACAGTTCTTGTGGGTGGTAGATTGGATTCCCGCACCAAAGAGGTTCTGATCGCTTGGCTAGTCACCGCCCTGGGGTACGCATTCCGCATAGGATTCTGGCTAATCGCCATCAAGACCGCCCCAGATCAATTAATACAAGTTTGCCAATACAACGCCGGGGTTATATCTGATTGCGTCGTGAAGGCTCAGGTGTTCCCGCTGTGGGCATTAGAGAGCCGGGGCTGGATTATTATTGCCGCCTGTATGGTTGTTTGGGGGAACGTGAAATATTACTGTATCGTAAAGGGCTGCTCGAATCGTGCATTTTATGGTCAATTTTTCGGATTCATTCTGGTTATTTCTGCTCTAAACTACTTTATTTAAGATTTACCTCGTTTTTTTCTCTACTTATTTTCCTAATATCGTAAAATATTACTAGACATACCGCGTAATATATTCCATACTGTCCTCAAGCTAACAGAGGAAAGGACAATGGAACAGGTAAGAAAACAAATTGAGAAGCTAGTGGCTGAGTGGTTTGTTTTTGTTGAGAGCCACAACCCCGTATCGTTTGATTGGGATGCCGAACTTCGCCGGTTTACTGACCGCATAGACAATGAATATGGCGAAAACTACGGGGAGGCGGTTCTTTACCAGATAGAAAAAGAAGCGGACTCTCGTTACCCGGAGTGTGCCTAATGCCCTCTCTCTTAATAGGTTCTCCCCGCTGTCAATGTTCAGCCTGCGGAGAGTATTTCAAATCCCCAACTAGCTTCGATATGCACCGTATTTGGCTTGCCAACCGAACTAGGGGGTGCGAAACCGTGAAAAGGATGCTTGGTAGGGGGATGTGTAAAAACGCAGCAGGATTTTGGATTAGCAAGCAATTTCAGGAGGCAGCATGAACCAATTAGAGTATGAGCAAAAAGTCATTGATTCGGTGGTTAGTAACGTCAAGCCAGAGACAGAAAAGGAACAGTGTCGCAGAGTCATTAAGGCTTTGAAAAAGAAAGCCGAGCCAGATTTAGTCCTGTTAGACAGTATGGACAAGGTGATTGAGGACATTGAGGGCGACGGCTACCCCTACATGATGGATGACCCCTTGGAAGAGATGCCTAAAGACGATTTTATGAAACTGTTATGGGCTTCTATCTCAGACGAACCCGGCGAGGCGGAAATAGGCCGGATGATATTAGGTCACGCTAAGGCATGGGTGAAGATGGTCGCGGAGGGGCAGTTGTGAAAGCTTGGTACTTTTCCTCTGACGACTGCCGGTTACGCTACGACGACAACCGAATCATAAAGGTAGGCAGGACGCACAAAGTTAAAGGTGAGCCTAAAATGTGTTCTCACGGGTTACACGCCTCAAAGAAGATTATAGATGCGCTTGATTACGCGCCAGGTTACATATTATGGCGGGTTGAGTTGGGCGGAAAGATTATCTGCGGCGATGATAAGTGTGTAGCTACTGAGCGAACCTACCTCCAAAAACTAGACACCACACCCATTCTGAAAAAGTGGGCGCGACTATGTGCCTTGGATGTAATTGATTTATGGGATGCGCCTGACGTTGTTGTTAAGTATCTAAAAACAGGTGATGAGAGTTTAAAGGCTGCCGCTTGGGATGCCGCTAGGGCTGCCGCTTGGGATGCCGCTAGGGCTGCCGCTAGGGCTGCCGCTTGGGATGCCGCTAGGGCTGCCGCTAGGGCTGCCGCTTGGGATGCCGCTAGGGCTGCCGCTTGGGATGCCGCTAGGGCTGCCGCTAGGGCTGCCGCTTGGGATGCCGCTAGGGCTGCCGCTAGGGCTGCCGCTTGGGATGCCGCTAGAAAGAAACAACAACAGCGCCTGCAAAGAATGATTATGAGAGCAATGAAATGAAACAACACCACGCCAGGATAACCATTGTCATGTTAGCCATCCTTTCAGGTATAGCGATTATCTTAATAGCTACCGGCTGTGAGACTGTGGAAAAGCGCAATCCTTACCAATCCTCTCTCATTACTTGGGACAGAACCACCGCTATTGCTGAGAACTGCCCCAAAGCCGAACAGGGCTATGAAACCAGAGGTTGTGCCAAGTGGACAGAAGTTAGAAGCGGCGATGAGCTAAAAGAATTATACGACTCTGGGGCTTTAGGTCGAACGAGTATATGTAGAACCTTCCACCCAGACGTAAACCGATTGTATTCAGGTGCAGGAGAAACAGCCCTGCATGAATTTGTTAAGCATTGTTTTAACGGCGTGATACACGGAGAGACATTATGAAATTTATCTACGAGCTATGGGGGCTGGTCATCGCTGGCACTCTAGCCTTAATGGTTCTAGGTGTTGTTTTATATATAGGAGGTGTGAGATGAGTCCTACAGACAGACTAGATTCTATCCGCTACTCATTAATGAGAGAGATGGATAACGACAAAATACCAGCGAGATTATTAGATCATTGCTGGTCAGTCACCCATGACATGCTAAAAGCGGGTATGGGATCATTTAACGCGATTCAGGAAGGTCTGATTTATGGCCGGGAATTGCAGGAGCGTATGACATGAATCAAGTAGCACATATTAACGATGGTAAAACGCATTACCGGAAGGCTTTTAATTCACCCTACCTCAGTAGCGCGGATATTGTAGAGCCAACCGTATTAACGATTAAATGCGTGAAGCTGGAGGCCGACAAGTCAAAGAAAACGAAAGACAGCTTTAATACAGCTTACTTCACTGACAAAGAGATTCGGCCTGGAGAAGTCCTAAAGCCGATGATTCTTAATGCGGGTAATTCCAAAATACTCAAAGCACTCACCGGATCGGCGTTTATTGACGATTGGAACAATGTATCAATTACTGTCTTTGTTGACCCTAACGTAAGGTTTGGGCGCGACACGGTAGAGGGTTTGAGAATCAGTAACGAACCACCTCAAGTAAGAAGGCAGATTGAGGAAGGTACGAAGCAATGGGATAACGCGATAGTCGCCTATAAGCGAGATGGTAATTTAGACGCTGTCAGAGCGCGTGTTGATGTTTCCACGGGACAAGAAGCTTTGATTAAGCAGGCCGCAGAGTGATTTTCCATGACGTAGAACAGAATACGGATGAATGGCTAGACCTGCGCTGCGGAAAGCTAACCGGGTCGGCTGTTAAAACTGTAATGGCTAACTATGGTAAGGCGTTTGGCGATCCGGCTAAAAAGCTGGCTATCACACTCGCCAGGGAACAAGTCACCGGGAAACGGAGTATTACAGAGCAGTACAGTAACGCACACATGGAGCGAGGGCATGAACAGGAGCCTATAGCTAGAGCGTTATATGAAGGTGAATACTTTACCGATGTAACTAATGGCGGGTTCTTTGAAAACGGTCACTTCGGTTGCTCCCCTGACGGTCTTGTATTAGACGATGGAGTGATAGAGATAAAGTCAGTTATTGACCACGTTCACTATAACAACATTAAACGGGGCGGCGTTGATCCGGCTTACAAGTGGCAGATATATTTTAACCTCAGAGAAACGCAAAGAGAGTGGATTGACTTTGTAAGTTACTGCGCCGACTTCCCGCCTCAGACCAGGTTATATGTTCACAGGGTCTACGCTAAAGAAAGCAATGAATTCTTTGACCAGATCAAAGAACGGACAACAGAGTTTTTCGCTTTAGTGGAACAAAGTAAAACCATTATCCAGGGCAGCGCTATTAGAGAGGCCGCGTAATGGAAACCTACTCTACTTGTTGCGGTGAACCCAATAGAGCTATGGGAGAAGATTCAGCGGATTACTCAGACATAGGAATATGTCCTGATTGTAGAGATAACTGTGAGTTTGTAACTTTTGAAGAATTACAAGAGCAAGATATTTAACCAACGGAGAAAAGAGAATGAGTAACGATATTGAATTTGTAAACGGGCTGTATTTCAAGCCAAAGAATGAGAAAGCCCCTGACTTTGTATTGGGTAGTATCTCAATCAAGCCAGCAGACCTAATGACATGGCTCACAAGTAAGCAGGGTGAGGATTGGGTGAATATTGATATTAAGGAATCTAAGGCGGGGAAGGTTTACTGCGCGGTATCTACCTGGAAGCCTAACGAGCAACCTCCGGCTCAAGCAGCGCCACAGCAAGACGGTTTTGATTCGGACGTCCCTTTTTAGCCTATGAAGTTCAGAATTAAACATTACGAGGGCGAGTACAAGGATGTAATAGCGTTCCTTGCCGATGGTCGATGGCATAAAGCGCCAGAGATACAAAAGGCAACGGGCGTTAATACTCGCTTGATTCGTTCTATAGGCGAAAAGACGGGGGCTATTATCGGTAGTGGTGAAGGGTACAAGAGAACCGACCTAGCAAGCTCGGATGAGATAGACCACGCCGAGAAATCCCTACAATCCAGGGCATCTAAAATGCTGGCGAGATTAAAAGCTATGCAGGAGTTTAGGGGTGTTCCTGAATAAAGATGAAGTGGAAGAGTTGACCGGCTATAAGATTAAAGCCTATCAGATTAAGGCGCTTAGAAAAATGGGTGTCCACTTTAAAGTTCGCGCCTCTGATGGTAGGCCGGTTGTCCATGAAAGCGAGTTTGTGGTAAGTAAGAAGGTTACTTCTACACAACCTGATTATAGCTGGATGAAAAATGGGAAAACGCAGACAATCCAATAAACACCTACCAGAGAGGATGTACTTTAAGGGGAAGTCCTTTTATTACGTCACTATGGGTAATAAGTGGGTCAACCTGGGGCGAGACTACTCAGAAGCCCTAATGCAGTACGCTCAACTTATTGAGTCATCGGACATAGTAACGGTAAACGACCTTATCACGCTGGAGATAAAAAATATTAGTGGCGATTATATTAAGGATAAAATGGCGCAATTAGAAAACTTAAATAAGTCTTTTGGTCACATGAAGCCAGACCAGATAGAGCCGCACCATATTTATAATTACATGATTAATCGTAATGCCCCAGCAAGAGCTAATAAAGAGAAGGCGCTGTTATCTCATGTTCTACAGAAGGCGGTAAACAGGGGGCTTAGAAACGACAACCCGTGTAAGCAAGTTAAGCAGTTAAAGCTAGAAGCTAGAAAGCGTTATGTGACAGGAGAAGAGTTTTGGGCTGTTCATGACAAAGCACCCATCCAAGTACAATTAGCCATGAGGCTTGCTATAGGTACTGGCGCAAGACAACACAACATACTTGATCTACAGCGCAAGCACTTAAAAAAGGATGGTATAGAAATAGACACAGGCAAAGGCGGTAAACCCGTATTGGTGGAGTGGACAGACTTTTTAAGAGAAGCGGTAGAAGAGTGTAAAAAACTACCAACTAAAAAACTAACAGGCTATCTGGTGCATACAAGATCGGGAGATAGATATACCAGGATGGGTTTTAGTTCTATGTTTCGCAAGACTGTAAAGGAAACGGATGTGGAACATTTTACATTTCATGATCTACGCGCCAAGGCTGCAAGCGATAGCCAGGATGAACACCTGTTAGGTCATCAAGACCCCAGAACGTTTAGAAAATATTACAAGAGAACTAGAAAAGTAGTGAGAGGAAAGGACTTTAAACGTGAATAGTATTAGAAAAATATGAGTTTATTAGAACAGCTAGCTCTGAAATGGTGGCTATGGGTGGACTTGAACCACCGACCCCAGCATTATGAAAGAGTAAAAATACTGTGTTCTATCAGTAGCCTGTCTAGTTATTTTTCTAATATATCTGTTTTCATCCCCCCTTACAAATCAGTGACTTGTGTTCGCCTATTAGAACACCCCCAGGCCAATAGTGGAGCCTTAAATGACTGATGCACGATTAATGAAAGATGCGGTTAGGGAAGAATGGAATCTAGCCTGTGATGGCGATGAAATGGATATGGCTAACTGGGCTATCAAGTGGGGCAATCCTTTAATGGATGCGCTAGAGCGTCGAGTGCTTAATAAAAAGCTAGAAAAAGAAATCTCCCTCCTGAACCTCGCGCTTACTATGTCAAAGGCTACGAGTGATGAATTATCAGAACGGCTAGCCGCTAACAGAAAAGCCTATAAGCAGATAGAACAGCAGCACCTAGAGGAAAGAACTCAACTGAGGAAGGATGGCTACATAGTCAGTATGCGCTTACTACAGAGCGACATTGTTCTTGACGATGCAGAGCAAGCAGCAAGGGATATGTTTATTAACCAAATCCAACAAGCATTGGAGAATACGGAATGAGTCAAATTGATAAAGACGACAACGCAGTAGAAAGCGTTGTACCTGTGCGTAAATCCCAACACAAGCGACTGAATATACAGAAAGCCGAGAATGCGAGACAGGCTGTATTAAGCGCACCATCTGATGACGACCAATGTCATTGCTCTATGCGTATCAAGTTAGTAGGTGATGGTTGTTATATCTGTAACCCTGAGTTTTGGGAAGATATGTTGGAGGAAGAAGATGAGTAGACAACAGAGTGAGTTGAAGCCTTGTTCTAAATGTGCGGCACTACAAGCCCGCATAGATGAGCTAATGCAAGAGTATTGCCCTGATGAAATGACAGAAGAACAGTGGGCTGAGTGGGCTAAACATCAAGTGCCAAGTCCCCGCCCCTCTGAGTGGGTGGATGTGAGGGATCAGGCTTTGAGTGAAGTCGTACCAAAGATTCAAGAGATGGTATCAGCATCAATCGTCATAGCTGGATGCGTTAGCTTCGACACCATTCGTAAAGCAATCGAAGATTTGAAAGCCACACCACCGGGAGAGGGATAATGATTTATAGAAGAGTAACAGACGGATCACTAACGCCTTCGTATTCAGATGAAGAGATTTTAAAGCAAATTGATTTTCAATTAAATCAACATGGTAAAGGTTATCAGCAATCAGAGAAGATGCTGCAATGCTTAAAATTTGAACGATCTGAGTTCTTTAATAAACTGGAAGAAATCGCTGATGGTGACGGTAATATTGATATGAATGAGTTAAGAGATTTCGTTGATTACTACCGCGTACTGTTCAAAGAGGCGGCGCAGCCTACCTATGATGTTATCCCTACTATGGATGCACCACCGGGAGAGGGATAGATGGCTGCTTGCGAGAAATGCTGGCGTGATGCTGGCGGAGACCCAGATAGATATGACTCTCTTGTTAAGCAAAGGAATGAGTCTGGTAATGAGTGTACACCAGAGCAACAGGCTGGTAGTGAAGATGCTGAGATTTGTCCTTCATGTAAACGAAAGACTATACATCTTTATACACATAAATGTATGAATACTAACTGCGCCATAGCGGTGCTAAACAAAGGAGAAGTAAAATGAGTAAACCAGAAACAATGATGATTGATGATGTTAAATATATCCGTGAGGATGCTGTTAAGGATAATACCGAGCATACAAATACTGATGGATTACCGATGGTAGCTGTACGTTCAGCTACAGCCAGTCCTTTCTTTGGGTATCTCGTTAAGCATCAGGATAAACAAGCCGAGTTGCTTGAAGGTAGACGTATTCGCGAATGGCATGGTGCGATGGACTTATCGCAGATGGCAGTAGAAGGCGTAACTGAACCCAATAAATGTAAGTTCGGGGTGGCTTGCCACATTACAGTAGATAACGTAAGCGAGGTTATTCGCTGCACAGAAACCGCTACTAAAATCCTGCAAGGAGTTAAAGAATGGAAAGCATAAAAAATAATATTGGCTATGGCTCTGGCTCTGGCTATGGCTCTGGCTCTGGCTATGGCTCTGGCTATGGCGATGGCTATGGCGATGGCTATGGCGATGGCTCTGGCTATGGCTATGGCGATGGCTCTGGCTCTGGCTATGGCGATGGCTATGGCGATGGCTCTGGCGATGGCTCTGGCTATGGCGATGGCTCTGGCTCTGGCTATGGCGATGGCTATGGCGATGGCTCTGGCTATGGCGATGGCTATGGCTATGGCTATGGCTCTGGCTATGGCTCTGGCTATGGAAACTAATCAATTAGCGGTGCTAGGAGAGAGAGGGTGATTAGATTTATATTTTGGATGTGTCTCTGGGTGCTTTCCTTTGGAACCCTAGAGGGGAAAATAGTGTACAAAGACGGATTAGAAATCAAGCTCCGTAATATTTGGAAATCCAGTGTTAGGAGAGAGAAATGAAGGACGCAACTAGAGAAGAAGTAATTGACTGGTGTATTAACAATAAGGTTGATTTTACAAAGCCTTTATTCCCACCACCTGAAGGTTGGATGTGGTTTGATACTGGTGTACCAGCACAAGGACTAACGGCAATATTTACAAACGGAGAATACGAAGATATAGAAAGTATTGATGTATTTTTCAAAGTAGCAGCCGCTCAAAACCTGAAACCAGACAGTGGCCCTCAATGGTGGCGTGTTCTTTGGCACAGAATCAAGGTTGTGTTTTATAGAAAGCATAAAAAACCGGAGCTTACATGACCCAACCAACAGAACAACAACTCAGCCTTAAGGTGGCGGAACAGGAGGTTTTTATCTGCCACTTTACGCCAATGGAATATTGTTGTGGAGATGCAGACGGGTTCGGTAGCTTTGAAGATTGGTTTGAATGTAAGCATTGCGGCCATGTGAAACAACTTGACGAATGAATGCTACCTACTTATAGAGGAATAACGATATAGCTGTACTGCCTGCGGCAACGAAACCACGGAGATAAATATGGGTGATGATTACGACATTTTATGTAGAGACATGCTGAACGAAATACAGCAGCTTCTTGATGAATCAGAGGTAAAGGCTGGTAAGAAACTCAGGGTGTTGCGGCAGTTGTACACAGGATGGAGAGGCAGGATTGTTAGCTTTAATGCTTATCGAAGACCGTCAGAAATTAACTACTGCGAGTGCGGTGCGATGCACGATCAGGAAGAAATGGACTCTGGCCGCTGCTCATCTTGCGGCGGGATACCCTGAGTACATAACCCAAAGCTAACGGGCTGCGCTCTTTGCAGTCCCGTTCAGCGTAACAATTATGGAGGAATGAAGGATGAATGAAAAAACAAAGGCGTATTTAGCTGGTTTATGTCTCGGTTTGTTTGCCGGGTGGATTCTTACTTTTATGTGGCTTACCGGTCACAACTATTATGAATCCGGGCAAGCCATCGGACAATGCGAACGAGCTAACTTAGGCCAACATTGCAAGATAACCGCCATACCGGAGGATGAGTGATGGAATTAAGATACATAGAAGGCAAAGCATACCCGCATCAAATAATCCGAGAAACGGATAAAGGTAAAGAACAAGTTATTGGTATAGGCAAGAATGAACAAGAAGCATGGGAAGCGGCTGCGCTCGAGTTAGACAATAGGCTGTTCACAATAGTAGACGCTATGAATAAAGTATGTGGTGCTAACCAATGACCCCCGATAAACTACAGACAGACCTCAAGATAGCGCGGTTGCTGTATAAGAAAGCAGCTATAAATAAGCAGGGTGAGATATGGAAAAATGAATATCCAGAAGATGAACCATTCAACCCCCTCGCACCGGCAGTCACTGTGGCGTTGATGGAGGTTATTGATATGAATGTTTATTGTAGAAAGGGTATGCACACCGCGCATGGGTTTACAAAAGATGAGAACGATGAACTACACACAACCCATGCAGAAACAATCAACGAAGCCGTTTACAACTGCGTAGCTAGGATTGTGGAGGGATAGATTATGGATGCATCAGAATAGCGCTTGTGGTACAATAAGGCATGAAAAGACGAAACTTCATTAAAACAGTAATCGGGTTGTGTGCTATTCCTTTTGCCGGAGCAGCTAAATCAAAAGAGCCTGAGACGGGTGGTTTTACGTTGGGATCACCTGACGGCAAAACATTGAGGGAAATAGATGGCTCTATTCTGTTTGATGGGGTGGATGATTATTTAAAGCCGTTCACACCTGCCGACATAGATGGGCTGACGAGATGGATAGATACCAATGATAATCTATCTAAGATGACGGATTCAGAAGGCAACCATATTGGATGGATAGATAAGTCGGGGAACGAGAACCACCTTTATTTCCCTACAACTGAATAACTAACTCAGATAAGCATTAACAATATTCCTGACCCTGGCTGAGTATTTATCCCGTAAAGCTTTTATTTGGAATACTTTAGAATGGCCTCTAACATCGGGCATTTCTATATTCTCTATTCTTTGATCCTTGGTAGTTAGTCCTGATTGCCCCGCCCTACCCCAAACGTGAAAAGGTCGTAACCAAGCGCCCCATTTTAATACCATGTCTTTCTTAGCGTAGAAGTTAATTATCTTATCTACGGTGTGGGAAAAGTTAGCGTCTACGTTAAGCGCCCCATTGAATGAAATGATTACCTTAACCCTTGAGGTGTGTTTGATACATTCATGGGCTACTGCAAAGCCGTTAGAATGACAGAGTAGACATATACGAGCATCAGAGGGAAAGTCTCTGTTTATCTTATGCGCCAGGTCTTGACCGATTCTCTT
>Ga0316207_10003122_pt1 | contig 15854 bp, 21 predicted proteins | sample 6weekpyrite_MG_FD_204943 | JGI IMG/M metagenome (GOLD analysis project Ga0316207, IMG submission 204943) | Microbial mat bacterial communities from mineral coupon in-situ incubated in ocean water Damariscotta River, Maine, United States -... | ecosystem: Environmental > Aquatic > Marine >... | reverse complement strand
AAACTGGATTTACTGATTCGCCCCGATGACATTATTCACGACGATGACAGCGATATTCAGCTAGAAATTACCGAAAGACTGTTTCGCGGCTCGGATTTTCTTTACACCTTACGACTGCCTACCGGGCGACAGGTACTGTGTATAGCCGGCAGTCACCATGACCATGCATTACATGAAAAAATCGGCATTAAACTCGATGTCGATCACCTTGTCATGTTCCCGCAACAAAGCAACGACAGCACTGAAGCCTTAACGCCATGATTCAACGACTACTAGACTTTTTTAATCAACACTTAAATGCTGACGACAAATCAGTCGATCCAGACCACCAACTAAAACTCGCTAGCGCCTCATTGCTGATCGAAATGATTCGTATGGATCATAAAATTGAGGCCGCTGAACACGACATGGTAAAAGCCTTAATCCAAAAAGATTTTAAGCTGGGCGATGAAGAAACCGAAGAGCTGTTTGAGCTGGCGGAAGAGGAAGCAAGCAATGCGATCGACTATTATCGCTTTGCCAAACTTATCAATGAACAATACGATAACGCTAAAAAAATCCAGATTATTGAAAATCTCTGGCATATTGCCTATGCCGATGGCGAGCTTGATAAATACGAAGAGCATTACCTGAGAAAGGTTGCAGAAATCCTGCACGTGCCTCACAAAGAATTTATTAAGGCCAAGCATCGCGTCACTGAAGCAAACTGATAATGAGCTCATCCCCAGCCGGTGAAAAAATTCATAGCCAGGAACTTTATTTACACCAGAAAACCATTACTCCTGTCTTTGGCCCTACGATAATCGCCGATAATTTACGCACCCCCGCGAATATTGCCAGCGTCTTCCGGCTGGCAGATGCAGTTGCTGCGAAACAAATATTGTTTTTACGCGATGACAATGGTGAAAGCGATTGCGCACCAGATCATAATAAAACCATTCAGAAACTATCACGCCATACCACGACAATTAAAAGCTGTTATTATTCTCGCGATGAATTTTTATCCGATTATCAATCACTATCACCGTTAATTGCGATTGAGCTCACGGATAAAGCCAGTAATGTGTTTGCAACACGCTTACCGGCCAGCTGCAGCTTTGTTATTGGTTCAGAACGTCATGGCGTATCAGAAAAAATACTAAAACATTGTGATTCAGCTGTCTGTATTCCGATGTTTGGCAACAACGGTTCCATGAATGTCAGTCATGCACTGGCACTTTGTCTTTACGAATGGCACCGGCAACACACGCCAGCATTAACAAAAAGTTTAACAGGAGACTAAACATGCGCTTTCTACACACGATGTTACGCGTAGGAAACCTGGAAAGATCGATACAGTTTTACACCGAAATTCTCGGCATGCAGTTGCTGCGCCAGAAGGAATACCCGGATGGAAAATTTACCCTCGCGTTTATTGGTTACGGTGATGAAAAAGAAAACACCGCGATCGAGTTAACCTACAACTGGGATACAGACAACTACGACATCGGCAACGGTTTCGGCCACCTCGCGATTGAAGTTGATGATGTTTATAAAGCGACTGAAAACATTCGCAATAAAGGTGGAAAAATTATTCGTGAAGCCGGGCCGATGAATGCCGGCCAGACCATCATCGCATTTGTTGAAGACCCGGATGGTTACCAGATTGAATTACTAGGCCCGAAACCATGAGTTATACCGTCGTTACAACCGCTGATGAATTAACACAATGCTGTGAAGCTTTAGCCGGCAGCCCGTTTCTCGCACTGGACACTGAATTTCTACGCGAAAGAACCTATTACCCCAAACTTGCCCTGATCCAGGTGGCCAATGACACCAGCACTTATGTCATAGACCCGCTGGCACTCGATAATCTCGATGTGTTTTTTAAGCTGGTCAACAATCCAGATATTACTAAAGTTTTGCATTCTGCAAGACAAGATTACGAAATTTTCTATCACTTACAGGGAAAGTTACCAGCGCCTATTTTTGATACTCAAATTGCTGCTTCATTACTTGGCTATGGTGAACAAATTGGTTATGCCAACCTAATTAAAAACCTGCTGGATATTGAAGTCGATAAGTCGCAGACCCGTACCGACTGGACCCGGCGCCCGCTGAACAACAAGCAGCTATCTTATGCTGCCAGTGATGTGATACACCTGGCTGAAGTCTACCCAATGATGCAGAAAAAGCTTGAAGAACTCGGGCGTACTGACTGGTTGCATGATGACTTTGATCAATTAACACGGGTCGAAACTTTCCAGGTCGACAAACGCACGATGTGGAAAAAAATAAAATCGGCAAATCGCTTACCGGCGAAAAAGCTCTCGATCGTTCAGGAACTGGCTGAATGGAGAGAAACTCGTGCGGTAGAGCTGAACCGACCTCGTAAACATGTGCTCTCGGATGATGTCATTGTCGATATTGCTAACCAGCAACCCAGCTCTGCTGCCGAACTTAAGCAGATCAGGCAGATAAATCCTCGCCTCAATGATCACGAGCTGAAACAGTTACTGACCTGTATCGATAACGGGCGCAATAAACCGGAAGCAGAATGGCCACGATTTGAACGAGCACAGAAACCATCAGCAGAACAGGCTGCCATCGTTGATGTGCTCTCGGTTATCGTGCAAATGAATGCGGCACAGAACCAGATTAGCCCGGCGTTCATCTGCAATAAGAAAGACCTGGTACGCATCGTCACCGGCACGACAGACAGTCCACTTTACCAGGGCTGGCGGCAGAAACTGGTGGGCCAGAGCATCCGCCAGTTCCTTGAGGGCAACTCCAGCATCCACTTACGCAACAATCAGCTTATTCTAGATTAACTAAATGCTATAAATTATTGATTTTTATAGCTTCGCATGATACAAACTGGGTATAGCAGCCTGTTTGGAGTCATCTCATGAATAACGTTCACCCTCTTTTTAAGAATTCTCGCCCTGTCTGGACTCCACCTGTCGAAGAATTCGAATGCGAGCTCGATGAACTGATCGAAATACCATTACTGGGTACGATTACTGCTGGCTCTCCGATAGAACGCATCATGCTGCAGGAAAAGGTCCGCGTTCCGGCCAATATGGTGAGAAAAAACACCTATGCGCTGAAGGTCAGAGGCGAGTCAATGATCGATGATAATATTGAAGATGGCGACGTTATTATCATCAACAAAACCGAAACAGCTGAAAGCGGGCAGTCAGTGGTTGCCCTGATTCACGGTGACCAGGTCACGCTAAAGAAATTTTACATTGAAAAAGACGGCATACGCTTACAACCCGCCAACCCTGATATGAACCCGATGTATTTTAAACACGACGAGGTCAATGTGCTGGGTATTGTTTCAGGTGTTATTCGAAACTACGACTAATAAATCTATTAAGCACCCTGCTTAGTCAGCATTCTTTATCTGCTCTGTTTATCAAGTCCAATTATTGAGCCTTTATATAAAAAGCATCTTCTCCAACAGGTCGACAAAGTACGGAAGCTGCACTTTCAATACTACATGTGATTGTATGTGAGCTTTTTTCCCAACCAAGGCTTAATTGCTGACCACTTCCTGCCTGCTCATCAATATCATCATAACCACCGACCGATTCTTCCGGCACCGAAACATAGAGCTTTCTGTAGACAATCTGAATATTATTAGCTGAACCAGGCTGACTAATTATCGATCTGACTTTATACTTATAAAGCCCTGTCTTATGCAATCCCTTAATTTTTCCGGATGTACAGTTAATTTTTTTACCCTTATTCTTACAGCTGGTTAATGTTGAGCTCATAAACTCAGAAGGCTTTCCGTTTTGGCTCCAGCTATTTGACAGAATAAAATCCGGGAAACGAGCTGCTGTTGTTCGCTTAGCCTTGTTCTTTTTTACACTAGCCGAAGTAGTTTCTTTAACTTGTATTATTTCTTTTTCTAATTTTTGCACAACCGGCTCTGCTGTCCTTTCACCACCGCGCTGTTTTATAAACTCATCAAGTGACTGCAATTTCGAACTAAAGGCCTGTTCATACCAGTAATCCGATAAGACTTCACTTTTATCTACGCCATCGCCATTTTCATACATTTTAGCCAAGTGCGTCTGCGAGCGTTTATGGTTGCCTTTAGCTGCCTGGGATAAATATTTAAATGCTTTTTCTAGATCAGTTTTATATCCACCAATACCTTTGTAATAAATCAGGCCAAGACGGTAGCTGGCCTCAAGATGTCCCTGATCCGCCGATTTTGAATACCATTTAAGTGCTTTCTTTTTATCGCTCTTGACTCGTTTACCCAACTCATAAGAACGTGCGACTGAATACTGCGCCTTGGCATCACCTTTCTCTGCCGCTTTCAAAAGATCCGCTGGAATTTCTGCATTTGCACCTAGAGAAATAAGAAACGATAGCAGAAAAAATATGCTAGTTTGATTAATCAGTTTTTTCGTTTCAGTCATACCTAGATCCGCAAGCCAACAAGTCTACATCCGAGTCTATACCCGGAAAACTATTATATATTTATAAATTTTATTATAGACTATATCTTATTAATTACAGCCCGACCTGGCTTCAGTGTTTAGCAGATCTTTATCTGCTAATTCTATTAATATCAAATAACTGCATTAAAACTTAATTCAATATACAATTGGATAAAACGAAAACAGACTGACGGATCAAACCATGAACAAACTGCAATCCATTTTACTATTTAGTTTGCTTGTTAGCGGTAATACCGCCTTTGCCAATCGACCAGCAGAAGACGATCCGGCATCTGCTTATCAGCCTCCAGCTGAAGAACCACAATCTAATATTCCCGCACCTGAAAGCAATTATAGCAGCGACATTCCTGAAGCGCCTGAGGTCATCGAGCAAACACAGCAATCCGGTGATGTGATTGAAATGCCAGCAGAAAACCAGCAACCACAGGTTATATTATTTGATTTCCCGCGTCGCGGAATGAATATGTCGAAAGTTCTCAATGAAATGGGCGAACCGACAATACGACACCCTGCAGTTGGCCAACCGCCGATTACACGCTGGGATTACCCTGACCGCTCAGTTTTCTTCGAGCATTCACACGTCATTCACGTCGTTGCACGATAGATATACTCTCTTCATTCGCTGATACACCTATCCAAACCCTAAGCGATCCATTACTGGATCGCTTTGGTGTATCAGTTTCCATTAAACGCGAAGACTTAAACGACCCTGAGATCCAGGGCAACAAGTGGCTGAAGTTAAAACCAGTACTACTGGATGCTCGTGATAAAGAAATTAACTGCCTAGTAACCATGGGTGGTTGTTATAGTAATCATATTTATGCCACTGCAGCTGCTGGCAAACGATTTAATTTTGAAACCATAGGTATCATTCGCGGCCCTGAACCAAAACAATATAGCACCACATTGCGCTTTGCGAAACAGGCCGGCATGCAACTGGTTTTTGTTTCACGCAAAGAGTTTCGCCAGCTTCGAACACAAGAAACACTCAACACTTTTCTCCAGCGCTTCCAGCCTGCTTACTTTATTCCAGAGGGTGGGACCACAGCTCTTGCTGTTGATAACTGTGCTAAATATATTAAACCACTAAAAAATCAATACGATGTATTCTGTTGTGCAACAGGCACCGGCGGTACAACAGCCGGTTTTATCAAGGGCATAGAGAATCAGTCAGCAGTTTTTGGTTTCCCTGTTCTAAAAAACGCTGATTATTTGAATCAGGAGATTATTCATATACTCAACGACGAAAAATCACCACATCAATACACCAGATGGCAACTGATTCACGATTATCATTTCGGTGGTTATGCAAAAAGCAGTGATGAGCTTGAACGCTTTATAATAGATTTTTATCGACAACATAAGGTTCCGCTCGAACCTGTTTACACAGGAAAAATGCTATTTGGTCTTTTTGATTTAATTCAGCAGGGTTACTTTAAAGAGGGCAGTAAGATTTTAGCAATCCATACCGGAGGACTTCAGGGGCTGGAAGGATATCCAGAACTTAAAAAAAAGCTGGAGAATTTACATGAGTAAGAATCAGCCCGCCAGATTAACTAGCAGGCCAATTTAGTTAGAAGTTTCTTTTGTAATTAATATTTATACTCATCTACAAAATCACCGGCAAAACTCTCCATATCCGAAAAGTCATCACGCAGCTGCTTAGAGATTTCGTCTTCATCGACTCGATTACCATTAAAACTGATCATTTTATCCGGCTGCATAGTAAACTCTTTAACATAAGAAACAAATTCTTCCTTTAGTTCTTTTTTATATTCATCAAATTCGTCTTTTACTTTCGCCGCATCTTGCTGCTGTTGTTTCATGAATGAAGAGAAATCATCATCCTTAGGTTTTTTCTGGTGTAATTCAAACTCATCACCGGGAGATTCTACATTCAAAGAACCTTCCTGTAAGGCTACTGTTTCACTACCTTCATTTGCATCGACTATAAAACTGGTGCCACGAATACCCAGAGTAACAAAACTGGTTTTTATCTTTCTGGGTTTCTTACCAAATATTTTCTTAAAAGCAAAATAAATTTTTCCACCAATCTGTGATAGCCATTCTGATTTCTCAACCAGTAACGAACTCTTCTCATTTAACACTGCCATCGAACCATCACTAAACTGAATAACAGCTTTGCTCTTTTTATCAGTAGTAATTGTTTCGGATGCTTTAATCAGGTTATTAAGCTTTTCAGGTTTAAATTTCTCACCACTGGCTGAAATAACCGAAACTTCACCTTCGGTTTTTACAATACGCCCACGAAAGCCTTCTGCATTTACAGAAAACGAGACGAACACAGTGAGTGCTACTAATATATGTGTGATTTTCATAATTTCCCCATTTAGATTCATGAGCAACATCTTGTTTCCATAGATAATCAGTCAGGCTAAGTTTGCTTTTAGTATAAGACGCCTATGCAGATCATTTTGTGAGATAATTCACTTTTCTATCATGTATTGCCCTGATTCAATAGCAATGATTATAGCTTATCAAACTGATGTTGTATTGCTCAGCCAAGAACCGAGTTAACAATGCTTAGCACCCACCTGATCATCGGACGCCTTGGCAGCGGTAAATCCAGCCTGATACAGCAGCTTCTTAAAGATAAACCTAGCAATGAGAAATGGGTTGTTGTGGTCAATGAATTTGGCCAGGTTGGTATAGATGCGGCCTTGCTTACACCATCAGCCGGCGAAGATAACACACAGATCGCTGAGATTGCGGGCGGCTGCATCTGTTGTGCTGCACAATCACAATTACGCGTTCAGCTCACCACGCTTATACGCCAGTTTCAACCACAGCGAATCATCATCGAAGCCACTGGGCTGGGACACCCTGCTGGTATTGTCGACTTACTGCGTGATGACTACTTTAAGAACATCATTACCATACAATCAATAATCACAGTTATAGATATGAGCCTGTTTAACCAGACGTACAATAAATCAGATCCACAGTCACCGCTTAATACCCCAGCTTTTATCCAGCAGGTACAACTGGCTGATATAATTGTGTTCAATAAGCAGGACCTAGTGACCGTGTCGGGCAAGCAACAGGCCAGAAAATATTTTCAGCAGATATATCCAGAAAAAATTAAATTTGTCCAGGCAGTTCACGGCAAAGTTGATAGTGATTTATTAACACTAGTAGGCAACAAGCCTGCCAGATTCTCTTTCACAGATAAACCAAAAAAATCCCTGCAAGTTGATTCCGAAGAATTACATTTTCGAGACCTGGTCATCAAACGTTATTTTTCTGATAACAATGAAATGATCAGTATTGGCTATATTATTCCTGCTGAAATGAATTTTAGGCGTAAACAGATATCTGAAGTTTTTACTCAGCTAAACATTCAATGTCAGCCCTTATTACTCAGAATTAAAGCTGTTTTAAACACAGGTAAGTTCTGGCACAGTTTTAATGCCATTAACCAGCAAATAGAAATTCAGGAATCATTTTATCGACGCGACAATCGTATTGAAATTATTACAGCTAATCGAGACGTTGATATTGATGAGCTGACAGAAAAACTTCTTACATGCATCCGTTAGTTATTGGATATTTTCTGCCCTTAAACGCTCAGACAAATCAGCTTTAAACTGATAATCGGGAAAATAATAATTCATTTTTTTATAAAGCTGACGCGCTTTATCGATATCACCCTGATCAAGATAACGGCTCAGCTGAACAGCCATATTCTCAATAGAAGCAGGCTTTGAACGCTGTAACATAAACATCGGCTTCTTACTATCGGCGCTTATACCGGTGTCCTGTAACACTGCTGTATCTTGCATCATCAGGTTTAGCCCAACAACACTGGCCAATAAAATTGAGGCTGCAATCGATACTGGAACAATATAGCGTTTTTTTTGCGTAGATGGATGACTATCAATACTCTGCATAGCCGCTATTTTTATCTTTTGATCGATCTCACTCGGCGGTTCGCAAACCTGCTGAGTTTGATTCATCAGATGATATGCCTGGCTAACTTTGGCTTCATCGCTTGATTCATTATTTGCCTGATGATTCATTCTATAAACCTCACTTCAAAACCACTTTCAGTCGTGACACTGCGTAACGCATTCGGCTTTTTACCGTATCGACACTCACCTGTAACATCTCTGCAATCTGCGCTGATGTTAAGCCCGCTTCTTCACGCAACAGAAATATTTCACGCTGTTCAGTCGGCAGTGTATTGAGGGCTTTCTGAAACTTCTCTCTCAACTGATCCTGTTCTGCCTGCTGATCTGGCTCTGCCTGGTTGTCCCGAACCTCATTATCATCTTCTAACGACGTAACAATTTTTCGTACCGACTCACGCCTGAAATAGTCGCGAATGGTATTTATCGCCACCTGGTATAAAAACGTTTTAAAACTCGCCTTTACCTGGTATTGCTTCCTGGTATTCACTAGCTTCAGCCAGACATCCTGATACAGCTCATTGAGAATATCTTCCCTCACCGATATCTGACGCTGCATAAATCGGTACAGCGGAATACGGTAACGTGCATAAAGCGTATCGAAAGCCAAACTGTCATCATTCGCATACGCCTGCATTAATAATTCATCACTCATCTCATCCAGCGCACGTTCCTGCGCTGATTCCGATAAATCCATATCGCCATCATCCGACTTCACTTTGACGGTGTTTTTGCTGATGAGTCCTGACTTACTAAACATTAAACGATCCAGATTATTAAAAGGTCTAAATTAATCTAATACAAATGTAGTCGGTAATTTAAAGTCCAATACACCATCTACCTTATTGTGTTTGCGATCAAGAACCAAGGTTTTCTTCTTCTCCAGACAAAGAAACGGGTAGAAGCGCCAGTCTGGGTTAACTTCTTCAAAATTTGCCATAAATTCATTCCATTTCTGCTTATCATGATCATTCTTGCTCACTACTGTTTGTATATCGGTCTGATATTTTCCAAGCTCTGCAGTCATCTCTTTACTGACCGACACATATTTTTCTCCATGACGAAAGACCACGGCTTTAGTTAAGTCACCGGTGCTAAAATATTCCTCTAACATTTCCATTGTCTTGGGGAATGGCAAAATAGCAGATATCTGGGCTTTCATTGGACTCTGTGCATACTTCTTATCAGCTTTAGAATCCTGAACACCAGTTCGATCCAGGCAATAAACTGCGTTGTCATAAAGTACTGTCATCTTTGGATGAATCGACCAGGCGTTATAAACACCCCAGCTTAATGCCGATATTTGCAACAGCAAAATAATCGCCATATCCATTTTTAATCTGGGCTTACCCGGTTTAAACACAATCAACGTTAATACCGGACCAAGCACCACATCAACAAAGGCAATAATTTTTATCCATCTCATCCGATAACTAGCATCAAAATAAGGTGCCGGATACCAGACATAGACAATCAATAACAACAGGATTAAAAAAATTAAAAGACTTAACCCCAGGTGGATTAAAAATGCATTACGTTTTGTCATCATCTAACTCTTTTCCATCCTCTCAATTATCACGTTAACCACAACAGCTTTCGGCACAACAATCATTGGAAGTTTTCACAGCCTGAATATAAGCCGATAATACAAAGTCCTCGATATTGGAGCCAGGTGCCCAGTCTTTAATAAATGAACGTGATTCGTCTTTTGGTGTGATATTGATTTCTCTAAAGCCACTTTGTTGCATCATCTCGATCAAGTCATCAATGGTTGATGCACCGGCCATACAGCCTGATAATAACTCTTTGTCATTTTTAATATCTTCGGGCAAAGGTGCGCTGGCGACCACATCTGAAATCGCCAAACGACCACCTTCTTTTAGCACCCGAAAGGCATCATCAAACACCTGCTGTTTATTCGGTGACAGGTTGATCACGCAGTTCGAAATAATCACATCAACAGTCTGGTCAGCAACCGGTAAATGCTCTATTTCACCAAGCCGGAATTCGACATTGGTGTGATCGGTTTTTTCAGCATTTGCGCGCGCTTTACTTAACATGGCTGGGGTCATGTCAACACCCAGCACTTTACCTGAGCCCTTTAACTCAGCTGCTGCCAGAAAGCAGTCAAAACCGCCACCGCTGCCTAAATCCAGTACGGTTTCCCCTGGCTGGATACTGGCGATGGCTTTTGGTGTACCGCAACCCAAGCCCATATCGGCACCATCAGGCGTTGAACTGACGTCATCTTCTGAATAACCCATGCGGGTAGATACCACGGTATTAATATCGATGTCAGTTGAAACACCGCAACACGAGCTTTCAACACCACAACAACCACCTTCATTACTCGCCTCAGCCACCTTGCTGTAACTTTCACGAATATGCTGACGTATCTGATCTTCTTTTACACTCATCTTAATCACCTATTACTATTACCAACCAGCTTAACCGGCCGCCTGACCCAGAAAACCCGCTAACAGTGCAACCCGTTCGGTATTCACCCAGCATTCGATTTGCTGTCCCTTTCTCTCCATCATAATCAGTTCTGCTTGGTGCAGCTCTTTTAAATGATGAGACAGGGTTGAAGGTGCGATTTCTATGTCTTTACCTAATTCTCCGACAACGACCTTCATACACTGTTCAACTTCACAGCTAGTGCCGGTTTCACAACAATCCAGCAGGCGCTGGAAAATAGCGAGCCGATTCGGGTTCGACAGGGCCTTAAAGGCTTTTGATATTAACTGGCTTTCATTTCTATAATTCGACATATTTCGAACTATAGAATATTGAACGATTGACTGCAAGCCCGCTTAGTATCCGACAGGCCTTAAAATGACTCACATATAGTAATCACTCGGCTGGATGCCATAGGCACCGGGATCCAGCCCCTGCAGGATCTGCAGCTTATCATCACCCGATTGCTGTGAAAGCTCGATCACTTTGAAATCGCGCATGGCTTTTTTGTCCTTATCCAGCAATAGCATCACCCTCGGCCGAGTATGTTTCTCGCGGTGTTGCGCCAATACGATTCCGACCTCTCCCGATTTCATTTCCAGTAACGAACCTGTTGGGTAAACACCGAGACAACGCAAAAACTGCTGGATAATCTCATCCTGAAAATAGACATTACGCCAGTTATAAAGCTTCTGCAGGGCTGTGTGACCTGAAATAGCATCGCTGTAACTGCGCTTACTGACCATCGCGGAATAGCAGTCAACCAGACCAGCTATGCGCCCAAAGACAGGTATATCCATAGCGGAAAGTTTGTTGGGATAGCCGCTGCCATCAAAACGCTCATGGTGGGTTAATACCGTGTTAATCGAGTCTTCGTGTATATCATCAAACATACGCAGATAATCAACACCATCATCAACATAACGTTGCAATTCAGTATATTCTTCTTCATTCAGCCGCGTCCTTTTACCCAGCAATTCTTCGCGCACATTAATTTTGCCGATATCATAAAACAGCACACCAAGCGCCAGGTTGAACATATCGTCTTCCGGCAATCCCATATGCCGGGCAAATGCCAGCGCTAAAATCACATGGTCGATCGACTGCGCAAACAGTACCTCTTCTTTATCGCGTAATTGAGATAACCAGAGCATCGCGTCTGGATTGCGTAAAATACTTTCTGTTAACGGTGCCAGCATCGCACGAATTTTTTTCAGATCGAGTTTTTTACCCTGTCGAATATTGATCAGTAACTTTTTATGCTGATCAAGTACCTCTTCAAGCGCCGCATGTGCAATCGGTATCTCGGTTGATACATCGTTTTCATCAACGTATTCAACCTCGCGGCTTTTATTTCTTAAAAACCGTTCCAGATATTCATTGGTGGGCAGGTTCATCGTCTCATCCCAGTAAATATCGGCACCGGGACCGCGATCTGTATCTATATAGACATAGTCACAATACTTATCGAGCGCTTTCAGCTCTTCATCATCAGAAATAAAAAAACCCTGTAGTAGAAAAGGAGTATCCAGCCACGGGCGATCTAGATTCGAAACATACATGCCTTTTTTTAACCGGCCGGTTCGAACTTTACGCTCCATTATTTAAAACCATCATCATACAACTCGTTGTTATTCATTATTTATCTATAAAAATAGTATAGATGTCTGAAACTGCCTAATTTTATTTTTGATTTAGAATAATAAAGCCTGCTAACTGTTATAATTTCGGCTCACAATTTAACGATAGAATTCAGATGCTTCACTACTATGTTATGGCCATTTTGCTGCTGATCGCGCTGGCCGCCTTTAAAATTGATGGCTGGTTATCGACCCTGTTACTGATTATGGCGATGATTGTTAGCAGCCCGGTCGTGGTCTTCCCACAAAAAGGCATAAAATGGCTACTGGTCGCCATTTTATTTTTACTGGCACTGTGGCAGTTCCCCGATATTGAACGCTATCGTCAGGCATTTGAAGAACAGCTCGAAACCCAACCATTACCTAAAAAGGACGCACAACCCTGATGGCCGATAAGGACGAAAACTTTGAAGAGCTGATTCTCAAGGAAAGCATTGTCGGTGCCGCCGGGCTGAATTCTGATCACTTACAGATTGGTATTCGTGGCGACCCGTCACTGCGCGAAACCACTTTTGATCGCAAGCGCTACCAGAGCCCGGCTGATCTGGTGATCGATCAGTTACAGGAAAACCTGACTGAATTAATGCTCAACCGCAGCATCTACCGTATTTACGTGGGCATGAACAGTGGTGAGATTCGCACTCACTCGGTGTTTGATCCGCTACGCCAGGAAGTCCATACCGCGGAGAAAATAGCCGACAAGGCTTATATTGAGCGCCAGTTCCCCGCGGTGAAATACGATGAGAAAATCCAGTTAATGCGTGAACTCTATCAGGCATTACGCGAGTCTTCTGCTTATCAAAATCTACCCTCTTACTGGCAAAATATTTTGAACAAGCGTAGCGCCAACTGGAAGCCAATGAACTGTGATGAAATTGAGCCTATTATCAGTACCTTTAAAGTGCTGCGCGAAATGCAGCAGTATTTCCTGCGCAACGTCACGCTGTGCGTGGTGCAAAGTCTGGTCAGCATGCAGTTTAACTGCGATGGCACGCAAATTATCAGCGCTGAAAATTACCAGGCCTTTCTCGAAGAAAACCTGCCGTAAACCAATTGTGAGTGAGCCATTTCCCGAGATCCTGTTTCAGGATGAGTACTATATTGTGCTTAACAAGCCAGCAAACCTGCTTTCGGTTCCCGGCCGTGGCCCCGACAAGCAGGACTGTCTCTCGGCTCGTGTTCAGGCACGTTTTCCATCAGCGCTGATTGTTCATCGACTGGATTACGATACCTCGGGCCTGCTAATGATGGCGTTAACCAAACCCGCACAGAGCGAAGCTGGAAAACTGTTTCAGAATCGTGCTATTGATAAAACCTATATCGCTATCGTTGCTGGCGCGCCAGAGCAGACATCAGGCAGCATCAATTTACCGATGCGCTGCGATATCGAACGCCGGCCGCTACAAATCATCGATCATGACCAGGGTAAATCGGCGCTGACCCACTGGCAGCTGATCGAGAGTTACCCAAACCAGAGCAGCCGAATCGAACTTAGCCCGCATACCGGGCGCTCACATCAACTGCGGCTACACATGAAAGCCCTGGGCCACCCGATACTTGGCGATAACCTCTACGGCACTGCCGAGATCCATGCGATGAGCCCGCGCTTACTGCTACACGCCTGCCAGCTGCAGTTTATTCACCCGTTTACCGACGAGAAAATTGAGCTTAATTGCCAGCCTGATTTCTAATCTACTTCTCTTTAATTTGGCCTGAAATAATAAAACCCTGCGAAATTAAAGAAATAATTTCATTAATACCTACCCATAAATAATATTTATTGATGTAGAAATATTCTTGTTATATTAGTTTTTTATAATATAATACTTTACAGTTTTACTTGGTTATTCATTATTTAATATGGAGTATTTATTATGTCTTTAATCGCAAACTTCCCCCACGACGGCATTGTTACTGTTAACACGGTTATTCTTAAAGATGGCTATACCATCGATGATTTACAGGAACGCGTTGCAGAACTGTGCGAAAACGTTAAAACCTATCACTCAGAAACTGGCTTTGTCGGCGGTTTTGTTGCATTAAACAGTGGCCAGGTTTCTAACGAAGGCTCAACAATCGGCCAGGCTGTTGAAAGCGACCTGAAAGGTAAAGAAGCTATCATCACTACTTTCTGGAACACCTTCGAAGATCACGAGGCCTCACATCGCAGTGAAACTTTCCAGCCTTTATTCCTCAAAGTACTGGAGCTTTGTGAAAACGGCAACGAAGAAATCGCCTACGAAATGCTCTGGTCAGGCAAAATGTACGATGCCGATGAAGCTAAAGCAGCTAAAGAAGCTAAGGCAAAATACGCCGCTTAATTGTATTTTAGCGTCGTACTGAAAGGCCAGCATTTGCTGGCCTTTTTTTGCTGGTTATTTTGAGGGCAGGCGATTTACATAATAATGCGTTATTATTAGCTCATAAGTGTTGAACCAACGAGACCTTATGAGCGATATTCATTTTCCAAAAGATCACCTGCCGCCGAAACCGGTAAGCAAACAAACGCAGACACTGGATTCAGTGCAGCACGCTGATGCCGTTAATACTGACCCCGATCCGCAACAGAATCCCTCAGCTCAAAAAGATCAGTCAGAACAGCCTTCCGCAGAACAGGATCAAGCCCAGCAAGAACGCACTGCTGTTGAACGCGAAGCTGCAGACCGTCGCCAGCAAGACAGACGCCAGCAGGATCAACGAGTGCTACTGAATACCCGCAGCGGCCACGACCGACGTAAAAGTGCCGGCCAGCGTGAAGACGATACTAAAACCACCACCACTACTTTCGGTATCGATACTGAAGCCTGAAATCAATGAGCATTAATGGCACCTGCATCGCCACCTCAGAAGATGAGTTTGGCCCTATTTATGTTTACCAGACACGCAGCAGCCGGATTTTAAGTTTTGATGGCCACGTAGAACAAAGCTGCATGAACCTCAATAACCCAGTACAGCTGATGCACAAATATACCCAGGCAATGATGGCCGGGCTGATGTTTTTGCCGGAAATAAAATCAGCAACCATTATGGGGCTTGGCGCAGGCTCACTGGCAAAATCATTATTGCAGCATTTTGATGAACTAAAGGTTTATGCAGTGGAATACCGCCAGGAAGTCATCAACACGGCAAAACGTTTTTTTCATTTACCCGAGGATGAGCGATTACATCTAGCTGTGTGCGATGCGGTTAAGTACATGAAAAAGCCGGCAGCTAAAAGTGATATTATTTTTTCCGATTTATATAACTCACGCGGCATGGAACCGCGACAGATCCAGCTAAGTTATTTAAACAACTGTAAAAAAGCTTTGAACAAAAATGGCGTACTCGTGCTCAACCTCTGGCACCAGGATTTCGAATCCAGCCATGAA
>Ga0316207_10003121_pt1 | contig 15855 bp, 16 predicted proteins | sample 6weekpyrite_MG_FD_204943 | JGI IMG/M metagenome (GOLD analysis project Ga0316207, IMG submission 204943) | Microbial mat bacterial communities from mineral coupon in-situ incubated in ocean water Damariscotta River, Maine, United States -... | ecosystem: Environmental > Aquatic > Marine >... | reverse complement strand
CAGCGAGAGAATGGATTTGAGACTCTATTTGATGATCTGGATTTGGGAATGGTGCGTTGGCCAGGTGGAGGCGTTGCGGAAGGCTGGCATCGCATCGAGCCAAATGGGCAGTTCTCCTTCGATCCAGCACTCCCCTACCTATATGATCTCAGCTATCCTGACCTGCTCCACCCGGATGCTTTGAACGGACGGATGGGCTTCCGTGAGGCCCTCGAACATGCCATAGATGCAGGTGCCGCATTTGAGTTGATACTACCAACTGCAAGGTACAGTGAGTCGCCAGGAGATGCATACAGGGACACAGTAAATTTTCTCGAAAGGCTATATGTAAGTCAGGAGTTCGGACCTACTCCTGAGAGGTTCATTCTTGACGTTGGAAACGAAAACTATACTGATCCTGCACAAAATTACGGGCCTGTATCAGCCGAAATTTTGCAGGCCGTCCGAGACTTTAGAACTAGTAATCCGTTGGTTGAATTTGAAGTAGGTCTGCAAGTAATGCAAACACCAGACGGAACAAGCGAGTTAATTAGATACTTCGAACAGATCGAATCCACAACCGGCCTATCCAGCCTCCTGATGGAGGTCGACATTGTACGTGTGCATGCGCTGCAACAAGGGCTGTTCTTCGGAAGTAATATTGAAGAACCTGGCCGTAATCCAAGGGAATCATTGGATTTAATGATTGCAGCGATTGAAACCGCAGGCAGATCAATCGATGATATCGATATATTTTTCTCCGCGTGGTCATCAATTTCGAATCCAAATCGGACTGTCGGGCTGAGCCCAGATCCATCAGAGGGTGGAATGGCTCTCTCTTCGGTCAGTTCCATGTTGTCGCTCTTTACAGGGATGCTTGAGCTTGGTGCTACCGGAGCGTCTGTTTGGGGAATTGGAGTTTCCGAAAATCTGAGGACAGCTATTGCATACATTGAACAACTAAATGGTGAGGATTCAACCGCCCTCGCCCCCGTAGGTGTCATCTTTGGAATGATGGCCGAATCTCTTCCAGGAATGAACCTTATCTCCACAACGAGTCTTGATTCAACGCGTGGCTCCTCTGACGCCTTCCTCTATGCTTTCTCAAGCGACCACCAGACAGTTTTGTTTCTCGCAGCCGACGATTTAGATGAGAAAATGACTGTAGATATTGAAATTGAAAATGTTGGAGAAATAGATCGTGTCTGGGTGGAATACGTGCATCTGGATGGCCTTTATCAGGGCCAACCCTTTGTCGAAAGAAAAATGATCGATTGGAATGGGGGCTCCATTAGCCTAGACTTAGAACGAGATTACGACGTTGTAAGAATTATCGTGGATCTTGTACCCCCTGTGGCGACATATACTTCGCCTCAATTATCTGATAATGACGATTTGATCTTCGGTGATTTTCAGGCAGACTCTATTTTGAGTGGCTTGGGCGACGATACGGTTAGAGCTGGTGCTGGTAACGACACGATCAACGGCCAAGGAGGCTCAGACAGACTTTCGGGCGGAGGCGGCAGTGATAGCGTTCTCGGCGGGGCTGGCGATGACTTAATTAGCGGCGATGCGGGAAAAGATACTTTAATTGGCGGGGATGGTGCTGATACAATTTTTGGGAACAGTCAGGCAGACTTACTTAATGGAGATCTGGGTGATGATATATTATGGGGCGGTACCGGAGATGATACACTTGTTGGCAGCGCTGGAAGGGACCATCTACTTGGCGGCGATGGATCTGATTACCTTTTGGGGGGCGATGGGCGTGACATAATAGAAGGGAACAGGGGAGATGATCGAATTCTCGGTGGGGACGGTGCTGATCACTTAGCTGGCGGGGTCGGAAATGATACAATCCTGGCCGAAAATGGAGATGACAGACTGCTGGGTGGAGGAGGCAGTGACTACCTTCATGGAGGACAAGGAGACGACACATTATACGGCAATGGTGATTCTGATAGGTTGCTCGGCGGTTTCGGAAATGACGTTTTATACGGGGGATATGGAAACGACGTACTAATTGGGCATGCCGGCAACGATTGGCTGTTTGCGGGAAGTGGCGATGATTCCTTGGATGGCGGCAGAGGAGGTGACATCCTAGACGGTGGCTTAGGGATTGATTTCTTAGCTGGCGGCGAGGGATCCGATAGTTTGAGCGGCGGCGCTGGCGACGACATTCTCAACGGCGAGAGCATCGACGCAACCTATGACCCTGTTGCGGCACAGGTCTTCCGGCTTTACCAGGTGACGCTGGACCGCGCGCCCGATGCGGTCGGGCTGGAGGCCTGGACGGGGCGGCTGACCAGCGGCGCGATGAGCCTGCAGGAGGTGGCCGCCGATTTCGTCAATTCGCCCGAGTTCCAGAGCACCTACGGAGCCACCACGAGTGCCCAGTTCGTCACCCTGCTCTACAACAACGTGCTTGGCCGCAATCCCGATGCCACCGGGCTCGCCAACTGGACCGGCAGGCTCGACAGCGGTGCCATGAGCCGCGCCGAGGTGGTGCAGGGCTTTTCCGAAAGCCCCGAGTTCAGCGCCAACACGGTCGCGGGCGCACTCAATGTCAGCCTCGCGGGCCAGCAAGCCGACTGGTCGGACAACGTGTTCCGGCTCTACCAAGCGACGCTGGACCGCGCGCCCGATGCCATCGGCTTCGACCGCTGGACCGGGGACTTGGCCGACGGGGTCGATTACCTCTCGGTGATCTCGGGATTCGTCAATTCGCCCGAGTTCCAGAGCACCTACGAAGCCACCACGAATGCCCAGTTCGTCACCTTGCTCTACAACAACGTGCTTGGCCGCAATCCCGATGCCACCGGGCTCGCCAGCTGGACCAACAGGCTAGACAGCGGTACCATGAGCCGCGCCGAGGTGGTGCAAGGCTTCGCCCAGAGCGCCGAGTTTCGCGCGGACACCGCCGATGCGCTGGAGGCCTGGATGCGCGGCCAGGGCGGCGACCGGCTGGCAGGCGGATCCGGCGACAACATCCTCTTCGGCGGCATCGGGGCCGATACCTTCGTCTTCGACACCACCGATGGCGGCACCCAGGTGATCGCCGACATGGAGGCCTGGGATACGGTCGAGATCGACAATTCGAGCTATGCCAATGTCAACTCCCTCATCGCAAGCCTGACCCAGGACGGTGGCGATGTCGTGCTCAACGACAACGGCACAACAATCCGCTTCGAGGATACCAACATCAGCCAGTTCGATACAGACATGTTCGTCTTCGTGTGAAAGAAAGGGGTTGGTCGGGGCGATCCGCGCTGCTAGGCCTCTCAGGCAAGAGATCCAGCACCGGAGCCCCTTCTATGCCCGCTGCCCTGCCGCGCACAGCGCTTGTCACCGGATCGGCCGGGTTCATCGGCTTTCACCTCTGTCAGCGCCTGCTGGCAGAGGGCTGGCAAGTCATAGGCATTGATGCGCTGACCGATTACTACGAAGTGGCGCTGAAGCAAGCCCGGCAGGCGCGGCTGTTAGAACACCCTTTGTTTCGTACCGTAACATCCCGGATCGAAACGCCTGGCATGCTTGAGGCGCATTTCGCCGCGCACAAGCCCGATGCGGTGATCCATCTCGCGGCGCAGGCCGGGGTGCGTTATTCGATCGAGAACCCGGAATCCTACGTCGAAGCGAACCTTATCGGCACCTTCCGCCTGCTGGAAGCCGCACGCGCCCATCCGCCCATCCATATGCTGCTGGCCTCGACCAGTTCGGCCTATGGCGCAGGTGTCGAAATGCCTTATGCAGAAACACAGAAGGCCGATTTTCAGATGTCCTTCTATGCCGCAACCAAAAAGGCGAACGAGGCGATGGCGCACAGCTATGCGCATCTCTATGACCTGCCCACAACCATGCTCCGCTTCTTCACCGTCTATGGCCCATGGGGACGCCCCGATATGGCGCTGTTCAAGTTCACCAGGGCGATCCTGGCAGGTGACCCGATCAACATTTACAACCACGGGCAGATGCGGCGAGATTTTACCTATGTGACCGATCTGGTCGATGGGATCCTGGGCCTGATTGGCAGCCCCCCTGCCCGTCCCGCTGCGCCCGAGACTATCCCCGACGGCGACAGCCTATCCCCCGTGGCCCCCTTTCGCATCGTCAATATCGGCAATTCCGAGACCGTGCCGCTGATGGCGTTCATCGAGGCCGTAGAGGCCGCCCTTGGCCAGAGCGCCGAGAAAAACTTCGTGGACATGCAACCCGGCGACGTGCCCGCCACCTGGGCGGATACGGGCCTGCTGGAGCGGCTGACCGGCTATCGCCCGGAAACGCCGGTCAAAGACGGCGTGGCGCGCTTTGTCGACTGGTATCGCGACTATTACGATGTTTGATCCCTATGCTTTTTGCGCCGCAGATGCTAGGATGCGCGCAAAAAGCATAGGGGCAGTCACACGATGCGTATCGCAATGATCGGAACAGGCTATGTCGGCCTGGTCTCGGGCGTCTGTTTGTCCGATTTCGGCCATGACGTGATCTGCACCGACAAGGACCCGGCCAAGATCGCCCGGCTGGAAGCAGGCGAGGTGCCGATCTATGAACCTGGCCTCGATACGCTCATGGCCAAAAACGTTGAGGCCGGGCGGCTATCCTTTACCACTGATCTGGCTGCGGCCGTCGACGGAGCCGAGGCTGTTTTCATCGCTGTCGGCACGCCCACACGGCGCGGTGACGGCCACGCCGATCTGACTTATGTGATGTCCGCAGCAGAGGAGGTGGCGCGCGCATTGACCGGCTACGCTGTCATCGTCACCAAATCCACCGTGCCCGTAGGCACCAACCGCAAGATCAAGCAGGCCATCCTGAAGGCGGTGCCGAAGGCTGATTTCGACGTCGCCTCGAACCCGGAGTTTTTACGCGAGGGTGCCGCGATCGACGATTTCATGAAGCCTGATCGGGTGATCGTCGGCGTGCAGAACGCCCGCGCAGGCGACGTGATGCAGGATATCTACCGCCCGCTTTACCTACGCGATTTCCCGATCGTCAGCACCGATCTGGAAAGCGCCGAGATGATCAAATACGCCGCCAACGCGTTTCTGGCGACCAAGATCACCTTCATCAATGAAATCGCCGCCCTTTGTGAGCGGGTGGGTGCCGATGTGAAAGAAGTCAGCCGCGGCATGGGGTTGGATGGCCGCATCGGCAACAAGTTCCTGCATGCCGGCCCCGGCTATGGCGGCTCATGCTTTCCAAAAGACACCTCAGCGCTGGCCCGGATCGGACAAGAGCATGCGGTGCCACAAAGTATCGTGGAAACTGTTATCCGGGTGAACGAGGCCATCAAGACCCGGATGATCGAGAAGCTGCGCGATCTGTGTGACGGCAATTTCAACGGCAAGACAATCGCGGTTCTGGGCGTCACCTTCAAACCCAACACCGATGATATGCGCGCAGCCCCCTCGCTGACTGTGATCCCGGCGCTTGTGGGGTCAGGTGCCAAGGTGCGCGTGGTCGACCCACAGGGCCGACGCGAGGGCGAGGCGCTGCTACCCGGCGTGAACTGGATGGACGACCCTTACAAGGCTGTGAACAACGCCGATCTTCTGGTGATCTTGACGGAATGGAACGAGTTCCGGGCATTGGACTTGAAAAAGATCGCCAAAAAGATGGCCGCGCCCCGTATGGCCGATCTGCGCAATATTTATTCCGCGAAAGATGCCAAACAGGCCGGGTTCGAGGCTTATGATGCCGTGGGGCGGGGGTAAAGCTCAGGCAATTCCCGCCCGCAGGCAGTCATGCAGATGCAACAGCCCCACCGGCGCGCCCTGCCCGTCCACGACAAATAGCGCGGTGATCTTGTTTTCCGACATCACCGCCAGCGCCTCGGCGGCCAGCGTGTCAGGACTTGTCGTTCGCGGGGTCTTGGTGGCCACCTGCCCTGCGCGCTTTTCCATCAGATCCGCCATGTTGCGCCGCAGATCGCCATCCGAGATCACACCGACCAGACACCCCGCATCGACCACGCCGGCAATGCCAAAGCTCTTTTCGCTCATCACCAGCAGGGTCTCGGTCATGGCCTGATCGGGGCTGACCAGCGGCAATGCGTCACCCTCATGCATCAGCTGCGCCACTTTCGACAGTTGCGCGCCCAGTTTGCCACCCGGATGGAAGGTCCGGAAATGTTCGGCCAGAAACCCGCGCCGTTCCATCACCGCGACGGCCAGCGCATCGCCAAGCGCCAGCGTCAGCGTGGTCGAGGTCGTAGGCACCATGCCGATGGTGCAGGCCTCAGGCGCGGGCGGCAGGGTCAGGCGCAGATCGGCGGCTTGCATCAAGGTGCTGCCCGGCTTGCCCGATATGCCGATCATCGGGATCGAAAACCGCGCGACATGCGCCACCACGTCCTTCAACTCGGCGGTTTCGCCGGAATTCGAGATCAGGATGCACAGATCATCGGGCGTGATCATGCCCAGATCGCCATGGCTGGCTTCGGCCGGATGCACGAATGTCGACGGCGTGCCGGTGGACGCAAAGGTCGAGCTGATCTTGCGCGCGATATGGCCGGATTTGCCGATCCCCGACAGGATCACGCGGCCCTTGACCGACAGCACGGCCTCGACCGCGGCGGCAAAATCCTCGGGCAATGCGATGGCCATATGTGAAAGCGCCTCGGCTTCGGTGCGCAAGACGCGGGCGGCGGTGTCTCTGATCATGTCAGCGGCGGGTTTGGTCATAGCGCCCCCTTAACGGATGATGACGGGGAAGGGCAGGGGGAATGTTTCGCATGCGAAACGTTGTGTCAACGGCGGCGCAAAAGTCTGCCACTGGGGCAGAGCAAAAGCCGGCCAGTATTGGGTGCGCGCCTTGGAGCGTGCGGCCCTCGAATAGCAAGCACGTTCCAAGGCGCATTGGCCGTGACCTGCTCCCCTGAAATGTCCTCACCTTGAGGTTAGTCTGTTCTCAACGGAGGAGACAGATGATGAAGAGATCGCGGTTCAGCGAAGAACAGATCATTGGGATTTTGCATGAGCATCAGGTAGGCACGACGGCGACTGATCTGTGCCGCAAGCATGGCGTCAGCGATGCGACGTTTTACAAATGGCGCTCCAAGCTTGGCGGCATGGAAGTGTCGGATGCGAAGAAGCTGAAGGCGCTCGTAGCCTCTAAATCAGCGCTATTCCGAAGGTGTTTCGGCACGGAACTGATCCGCAACGCCATCATGAAATGACAGGAAGATCGAAAGGTTGACTGGCACTACATCGCCCCAGGCAAACCCATGCAGAACGGCTTCGTGGAAGGCTTTAATGGCCGAACCGGGAATCCCTTCTGGCAGGCGGCCAGCCCCAGCCCAAGAGCGACATGGATCTTGCCGGTGCCGGACGGGCCAAGAGCGATCACGTTCTCCTTGCGCTCGATCCATTCGCGCGGGCCAGGTCCAGCACCATCATCTTGTTCAACGACGGGATGACTTTGAAGTCGAGGCTTTTGACGGCCGGGAATCTTGCCGCATTGATCCGGCGCTCGACCATGCGCCGCTCCCGGTTGATCAGTTCGAGCTCAGCCAGCCGGGCCAGGTAGCGTACATAGTCCACACCTTCCGCGGAGCATATCCGGGCCTGTTTGTCATACTCGCGCAGGATGGCGGGCAGGCGCGGGGTCTTGAGGTGAAGGGCCAGCAGCAGTTCTGGTGCAGCTGTCATGCCTCACCGCCGGCCAGCAGGCTTATGTAGGACGCGGCGGAGGTTGTCGCGATATTGGTTCTGGGCAGGAAGGGATAGACATCTAGGGCCTGTTAACACTATTGCATAGCGCGGGTTTGTGCTAAGTATCTGTTATAAATGAGATAACAGAAAATCAGTACGCGCTGATCCGCACCTACTTGCCCGTTCAGCGCGGAAATGTACGGGTTTCGAACCTGACCGTGATCAATGCCATCCTCTTTGTGGCCGAAAACGGCTGCAAATGGCGGGCTTTGCCTCCACGTTTCGGCAAGTGGCACACGGTTTACACCCGTATGCGGCGTTGGGCAGATGCGGGCGTCCTGGACCGACTGTTTGATGCGCTTCAGGAACACCACATGATCCGCGTGTCCATCGACTGCCTTGGCCTGGACAGCACCAGCATCAAAGTGCATCCGGATGGCACCGGCGCGCCCAAAAAACGGACCGCAAGCGATTGGCAAATCGCGCGGCGGCCGGAATACCAAAGTCCACCTGATTGCCGCAAATGATCGGTTTGCACTGACATTCAGCCTGTCTGGCGGCAACGCCCATGACGTGCCTGAGGGCCGTGCCCTGTTGGAAAGCTGGCAATCCCCGCCCCATGGTGCGGCCATGGTCATGGACCGGGCCTATGAGGGTGACGAAACGCGCCAGTTGGTGTTTGATCTGGGAATGACGCCCGTTGTCCCGCCAAAGGCCAACAGACTGGTCAAACGGGATTATGACCGCTTTCTTTACAAGCGGCGCAACGAAGTCGAACGGCTGTTCCGCAGACTGAAGGGATATCGACGCATCTTCTCAAGGTTTGAAAAACTTGACGTGATGTACCGCGCATTCCTGAACTTCGCCCTGATCGTCGATATGATTAAGTGTTAACAGGCCATAGTATCATCGGCCTGGATTTGGCCAAGAAAGCATTTCAGGCACGTGGTGCCTCAGCCGACGGGGCGGTTTTGTTCCGACGCAAGTTATCGCGAGCGCAGTTGCTGAAGTTCCTGGGTGAGCAACCTCCTTGCATGGTGGCGATGGAAGCTTGCGCCAGCGCCCATCACTGGGGCCGCGCGATCGGCGATCTCGGGCACGAGGTCCGGTTGATCGCACCGGCCTACGTGAAGCCGTTCGTGAAGCGCCAGAAGAATGACATGGCCGATGCGGAGGCCATTGCGGAAGCGGCATCGCGTCCGACCATGCGGTTCGTGGCCGCGAAGAGCGAGGAAAAGTAAGCGGCGGCGATGCTGTATCGCACCCGCGATCTCCTGGTTCGGCAGCGCACGCAGACGATCAACGCCCTTCGGGCCCATTTGGCCGAGCAAGGCATCGTCGCGCCCGTCGGTCCTGCCCATGTCGGCCGCCTCGCCGCGGCCGTTGACGGCGACGACGGCGCTTTGCCTGCGGCGGTGCGGGACCTGGCGCGCTTGCTTCTGGACCAGATCGCAGGTTTAAGCGAGAAGATCGCGGGCCTGGATGGAGAGCTGCGCCGACGCGCGAGCGCCGACGACACCGCGCGGAGGTTGACGACGATTCCGGGCGTGGGACCGATCACCGCTGCGGCGATCACTAGCTTCGCACCGCCCATGGAGTCCTTCTCGAAGGGGAGGGATTTTGCGGCCTGGGTCGGTCTCACGCCGCGCCAACACTCAAGCGGTGGCAAGGAGCGGCTCGGGCGCGCGTCGAAGATGGGCCAACGCGACATCCGAAAACTGCTAATCGTCGACGCGGTCGCAGTGGTGCGATGGGCGGCACGCAAGGACACCCCTGAGGGCTCGTGGCTCGCCCGGATGCTGGCGCGCAAGCCGAAGATGCTGGTCACGGTGGCACTGGCCAACCACATGGCCCGAACAGCCTGGGTGCTGATGTGCAAGGGCGAGGATTACAGAGAACCGGCGATTTCGGCCGCATAGGTCGAGGTCGTCGGGGTGTCGCCGAGGATGTGAGCAGGACTGAGGAACGTAAGGGCAATCGGTCATGAGACCGGATCGGGAGAACCATCATTCCCCACGATGCGCAATCGAGTGCGGATAAGCGAACTGGACCCGATCTGCATATCTCCATACAGACCCGCGAAGCTTGACATGCCGCATCTTCGAGGCCGGACACACGACCGCACCTGATCACATGCCCGATCGTGCCAAAGAATCGCTTGCACTCATCATAGCGGAACTCCGTCGCACCAGATCGTAAAACCTTGCGCACCGTGTTCCGCAACACCCGAAACTCGCGGCATATCTGCTTGATCGATTTGTCTTGTATAAAATGCGCGCGCCCAATCTTCGCAATCGTTTCCACCACCAACATCCCCAACTCGCCCCCTCAAAACTGCGAGGAAGCATCTGAACAGAAATATCAGGGGGGTCACTTTTGGACGCCGGTTACCCCATTAATGGGGTCAACATTGCATGCCTATCCACACTCATATTCAGTTCCCTCTGATGAGCGACTGCAATAGCCATCAGTGGTTTTTGAAGTTGGCTTGGATCTGATTAGCGCCAATCTGGCGTTTTGGGTCAATCCAAAACGCCTCACATATTCGACGAGTGCAATTTCAAGCAACTCACTTTCTCGACCGTCTTCAATGTTTCCCAGCAATGAACAATCCCTCCTTTAGGTTGCTCATTGATCGCACTTTTAGGTTAAGAAAGCGTTACTGATGACCGTCGCTCATCTGATGCACCCACAATTTTGGGTCTGTCTTGACCTGCCACGGGATTTTTCCTCCACCGTCGATTAGAGTCCGCCCAACTTGAGGACGGACAATGAAGCGAACGAGATTTACGGACGAGCAGATCATCGGCATTCTGACGGAGCACGAGGCTGGCGCGAAGTGCGCGGACCTGTGCCGCAAGCACGGCATGTCGGAAGGCACCTTCTATAACTGGAAGGCCAGGTATGGCGGCATGACGGTGTCGGACGCCAAGCGGCTGAAGGCGCTCGAGGATGAGAACGCGAAGCTGAAGAAGCTGCTGGCCGAGCAAATGCTCGATCTTGCCGTGATGAAGGAACTGGTTGCAAAAAAGTGGTGACGCCTGCCGTGAAGCGCGAGGCGGTCGCGCATCTGAAGGCCCGGTTCGGGCTCTCGGAACGGCGGGCGTGCCGGATCGCCGGAGCGGATCGCAAGATGGTCCGCTACCAGTCGCAGCGCGCGCCCGATACGGAGCTGCGCGGGCGGTTGCGGGAACTGGCGAACGAGCGCCGGCGGTTCGGTTATCGGCGGCTCTTCGTGCTGTTGCGGCGCGAGGGCGAGGCGTCCGGCATCAACCGGATCTACCGCCTGTATCGCGAGGAGGGGCTGACCGTGCGCAAGCGGAAGGCACGGCGAAAGGCCATTGGCACCCGGGCGCCAATCCTGGTCGAGGCGCGAGCCAATGCGCGGTGGTCTTTGGACTTCGTCCACGATCAGTTCGCCAACGGCCAGCGCTTCCGGGTGCTCAACGTAGTCGACGACGTAACCCGCGAATGCCTGGCGGCAATCCCGGACACCTCAATCTCCGGTCGTCGGGTGGCGCGTGAGCTGACAGACCTAATGGAGCGCCGAGGAAAGCCCGGGATGATTGTCAGCGACAACGGAACGGAACTGACCTCGAACGCCACACTGCGGTGGTGTTCCGAGAACCGCATCGAATGGCATTACATCGCGCCAGGAAAGCCCTCTCTCGGCAGATTGCTTTGCATCGCCTGCCGGGCAATGGATGCAGAATAGTTTCGTCGAGAGTTTCAATGGGCGGATGCGCGACGAGCTGCTCAACGAGACCATGTTCCGCAACTTGGCTTACGCACGGGTCGTGATCGCCGCCTGGGCAGCCGACTATAATACCGAACGCCCCCATTCGGCCTTGGGTTATCAGACCCCGGTCGACTACGCGCGGACCCTGACCACCGCAATCGCCCGCCCCGTTGCGCGAGATGAAAGTTCCGCGCGTCAGGCGATTGCTCAACCTGCGCCAGTCGCGTAAACAGCAACCGGACTCCGGTCGCAGCTGGATGAAAGATCAGTGGCAGGTCACCTACAGTGCGATCGGATACAACGTCCCGATTGCCATGCATTATCCCGATGGCGTCACCAGCCCGTCATCGTGAAAGAACCGGAAAAATCCAGCTTCCGGTGATCCAAAGATGTGGAGCACTGCATAAAGCCGGAAATCTCTAGGCCCGGTTGGTCGAAGGTTGGGTAGCAGCGCAGCCGTGGCGCATTAGCGAAGTTTCCGTTGGTGGCTTGGCCTCTAGCCGCGCAAGATGCCGCCGCGCAATTCGCGCCTTCGCCTGTCGCTGCCTGATCTCCCAACGAATCTCCGGAACGCTCATCTTGTACTCGAGGCAGAATGCTGCAACCACCTCAGTAGCTCTGTTCAGATTTCCTTCTTCCTCTGTCCCGTCTCTTAGTTCTACGAGCTCTGAAAAAGTATCTAAGATTATCTCAGTAGGTGTCATATAGTTGTCCCTAGCCATATTTCCAGTCGCACTGTCACTTGACTAGGTTAACACTGGATTAATGCCGGGTTATAGAGGTTCACTGCACCGTCATGAACCGCCCCGGGTTTACCGGAGAGTTGTTGGTTCAATTGTTAGGCTGCTTTTTCTGCGGCATTCAAGGCATCATAGTAGTTCTCCTCTGCTTCTTGCGGCGTGATGTAAGCGATTTTGCTGTGTAGGCGTTTTGTGTTGTACCAGTTCACCCATTTCAGGGTTTCCCATTCGACCTGTCCGACGGATTTCCACGGCCCCATGAAGTCGATGACCTCGGTTTTGAACAGACCGATCGTGCTTTCCGCAAGGGCATTGTCGTAACTGTCACCGACGCTTCCCACGGAAGGATCGATGCCGGCTTCAGCCAGCCGCTCGGTGTACTTGATCGAGAGGTATTGGGCGGATTTAACTGGTCGCTGTGATGGATCAGGCTATCCGCCCCAGATGGAGCCCGCTGGCAAATCGCCTGGTTGAGGGCATCCAAGACAAACCCTGTTGTCATGGACGTTGAGACACGCCAACCGACAATACGGCGAGCGAAGACATCAATCACGAATGCGACGTAAACCATGCCCTGCCAGCTTGAGACATAGGTGAAGTCACTGACCCAGAGCTGGTTCGGCATGCTTGCTGTGAAGTCGCGATTGACCTTATCGTCAGGGCACGGCTGTGATGTGTCAGGATTGGTCGTGATCGGCTTCTGCCCGCGCACAACGCCCTGTATTCCCACGGCTTTCATCAGACGTTCCACTGTGCAGCGGGCAATGTCGTGATTGTTCCGACGCAACTCATGCCAGATTTTACGGGCACCATACCGCTTGCCGCTATCATCAAAGGAATCCTTGATCTTCTTTCGATCTATTACGTCTTGTTTGGCCCGGTCTGACGCCAGATCAGGATCACGGGCAATAGCCGCATGAGCATAGAACGTGGACGGGGCAATCGGCAGCACCCTGCAGATCGGCTCGACCCCGTGGACCACTCTGTGATCTGCGATGAAGGCGATCATCGCTTGAACGGGCGGTCGAGCTCCGCCTGGGCAAAATACGCAGATGCCTTCTTCAAGATCTCGTTGGCCGTGCGCAGTTCCCGAACTTCACGCTCCAGTTCTTTGATCCGATCCTTCTCCTGGCTCGTCAGCCCGGCGCGCTGACCCTCATCGCGCTCCGCCTGCTGACACCAGACACGCAGGCTGTCAGGTGAACAGCCAAGCTTCGGCGCAATCGCTTTGTAGGCAGCTGAATCACTGGAGTAATTGACACGGTTCTCTCGGAAAAGCCGGACGCCGCGTTCGCGCAGCTCGGCAGGATAGGCGGGGGTATGTTGTCTCTTCGTCATAGGGCTCACCTTCGGAGTGTTTTACTCTCCGGTAAACCCGGGGCGGTTCATGTAGAGTTTGCTCAACCTTTCGAAGGAGCAAACTGATGCGAAAGAGCCGATTTAGCGAAGCCCAGATTATCGGGATGATCAAAGAGCAAGAAGCCGGGATGCTGACTGCTGAGGGGCTCTGTTGCACAAATCCCATGAGGGATTCATCTCGTGAATCCAGCGTGGTAGCTGGGGTGCATGAGCAGACCTTCCCCCTTGTCCTACAAGACCAGGAACTGGCCAGCCTACAATGAAGCGCTCTCCTCCGCATCATTCCACGAAGTGATTTGGTCGCCAGAATAACACCCACACACCCTGCGCCGGATCAGCTCGTACTGGGGGAGATGACCATCGTGCGCGATGGCGTCGACAAGTGGGCCTGTTTCCACTGCCCCGGCCGGTGCGGCGAAACCATCAAACTGTCCCTCAGCAAGAACCGGAGGCCCAGGTGGACGTCCGTCCCGGATTGGCTGAAACGCCCGACGATCTCGCCTTCGGTCCGGCAGACGAACGAGTGCCGGTGTCACTTCTGGATCCGGCAAGGGCGGATCGATTGGTGCAAGGACAGTCCTCGCAAAACATGCGAAGACGCTGTCCAGCGCAAATAGGGTCCCAGGCATGGACGCTGCGGTTTCTGAACGTCTGCTTCACTGAACTGCCAAAGTTCTTTGCGCACCAGGGGCGAAGGTCTATCTTCCACCCCTTGCAGAAGCAGATCAGGAGAGTGTGACGCCGTCGAGATCGCTCGGTTTGAGGCGATAGCGGATAACGTTGCCCTCATGTAGGCCCGCGAGTTGCTCAGCCACGTATGCGACGACGCCTTCTTGGTCGGCTTCTGGGACACCTGCCTCGGCCGCCATCGTCATAAGATCCCCGTGCCGAAAGCCTCTGAACTCAAGAACGCTTCGTCGGACAGCGGCACGAACAAAATCTCTGTACGCAATCGCTGCTTTGTGCGGGCTTCCTACCTCCGCTCTGAGCACCCGGTACTTTTCCGCTGATGCAAGGTAGGCATCGATGTACACCTCACGAAAGAGGGACACATTGTTCAACTCATAAATGCCAATCAATCCATCAATGTAATCCCGGTCATCCATTGCCATGAAGGACATCGGCGCGAGGTCCGACTTCAAAAGCGGGATATTGGATGCGACGCGCGAGGTCCGTTTGTTGATGTCGGCGAAACCCTGCAGATAGGGAATATGGACAAGCAAAAAGAACGATTGCTCGAAAGGATCCGTGATCTGCGCTGCCTTTTGAAGCAGGATGTCGAACTCCTCTTCGATGGTGACGGCGTCATCAAGTGGCCTGTAGCTGGAATGCGAGATCCCCACTGGCATGGCCCGCAAACGTCCCGACATAGCCGGATCAGCTAGGAGGCCATCCGAGAGGAGCGCGTGGATTGCGAAGATGTCGGGGCGGCGAAGGCTGATCTCTTCCAGATTTTCCACGACATATTGGATGGCCTCCTTGTGGTTCAGGATCATCAAGGCTTCCTTGCGATCCTTGCCCTCAGCTTCCTCGCCGAACCGGATGAGCCGCTCCGTTTGCAGAATGTCGTAGGTGTTGCCCTCCATCCGCGAGGATGCCCAACTAAGATCGACCAAGAGCTGTTCGAGGATGCGCCGCGCATAGGTGCCCGCTGGCATTTCACCGCCTTGGGGCCGTCCTGCTTCCAGCATCCGATCTCGGTCTGCCAGTGGCAGATACCACGTCTTATCTGGTACATAGGCGTCCAGAAACTCTGGCTTGTAGGCAATCGGTGGGCGTCGGTTGTACGGTACAGAAAGATGGGCACGCACAACCGCCGAGCCTGCAATCTGATATCCCGTCGCCCTTCCTTTGCCAGATACCTCAAGGCGACCTTCGTCAACGAGCCTTTTGAGCGCGCGCCAAACGGTCGTTTCACTTACGCCCGTTGCTGCACCTTTGCGGATCGCGTCGCGCCCGGAGCCCGGGTTTTGGGCAACGAAATCAAGGATGTCTTGATCTGAGAGAGCCATGAAACGATTTTCCACGTGAGTGAAGCGATTATCGCATTGTCATACCTATATTTTCTGCAGATGCAAGTTTTCGTTTCAGGTATTTTGAAACGATTATAGTAGTTGAAGCCTTTCAAGGTTGGCGTCTCACAAACGAAACGATTATCCTCTTGAAATCAAGTGAGAAGTTCGTCCTTCGCGGCATACGTTGCATGTCGATTGCAACGAACCTCCCTATTCGAGAGCGACGGACATCAATGAGGTAAACGGGACTGTTGCGTTAGTTCGCACATGTCGCAATTTGGTCAATGCGGTGTGTTGGGTCATGCGGTTTCGAACAGCTCGCTTATGAACTGGATTTCGCCGCTGACGCCCGATGTTTTGTTGTGGATATG
>Ga0316207_10003120_pt1 | contig 15857 bp, 12 predicted proteins | sample 6weekpyrite_MG_FD_204943 | JGI IMG/M metagenome (GOLD analysis project Ga0316207, IMG submission 204943) | Microbial mat bacterial communities from mineral coupon in-situ incubated in ocean water Damariscotta River, Maine, United States -... | ecosystem: Environmental > Aquatic > Marine >... | reverse complement strand
GCGTTGTCTTTCGCCACCGGATAAGCGTACGCCGCGTTCACCTAGATGAGTGCGATAGCCTTCTGGGAGTTTGACAATAAACTGATCTGCATGAGCCAATTTGGCTGCGTGAAGAACCTCTTCATCACTCGCTTGTGGTTTTCCGTAACGAATATTCTCCATCGCATCGGCTGAGAATATGACGGTGTCCTGCGGGACGAGGCCGATGTTCTTGCGCAGGTCATGCAGGGCCAGCTGTTGCAGTGGTATGCCGTCAATGAATAAATTGCCATGTTGCGGGTCATAAAAACGTAATAACAGGTGAAACAATGTGCTTTTGCCTGCACCTGATGGGCCGACCAGGGCAACGGTTTCGCCAGGGTTTATCTTGAGTGAAAGCTTATTAATGGCTGCATGGGCTGGGCGTGAAGGGTAGTGAAAACGAATATTATCAAATTGCACCGCGCCCTCAAGGCTGGCGGGTAGTAACACGGGTGTTTGCGGGGACTGCACATCTGACTGTATATGCAGCAACTCCATCAGCCGCTCTGTTGCACCGGCTGCTCTTTGCAGTTCGCCCCATACTTCACTTAAGACACCGGCCGAACTGGCAACGATAACCGCGTAGAGAATAAATTGACCTAGCTCGCCAGCACTCATTTCATTATTCAGCACTGCCTGCGCACCTAACCACAGTAAAAAAATGGCGCTGCTGAACACCAGCATAATAACCAATGCTGTAAGTAGTGCGCGGGCTTTAAGTCGTTGACGCGCAGTGTCAAAAGCCTGTTCGACGGTATTAGCATAATGTTGTACGGTCTGCTTTTCGTAAGTGAAGGCTTGAATCACCTGCACGGCATTTAAACTTTCACCTGCATGAGCGCTGGTGTCGGCAACACGATCCTGGCTGGCACGTGACAGGCGTCGCACCATGCGACCAAAGAAAATTAACGGCAGCATGATCAGCGGTACAAGAACAACGATGAGTCCGGTTAACGCTGGGCTGGTGATGGTGAGCATAATGAGACCACCGGTCAGCATAAAGGCGCTACGCAAGGCCATTGAGACCGTTGAGCCAACCACGGTTTGAATTAAGGTGGTATCGGTGGTTAGGCGAGATAGCACCTCGCCAGTACGGGTTGTTTCAAAAAAACTGGGGCTCATCTCCATCACGTGGGCATAGACAGCTTTACGCACATCAGCGACAACACGCTCTCCCAGCCATGAAACGAGATAGTGCCGAATGGCTGTGGCCAATGCTAAAACAGATGCGATGGCAAAGAGGGCCCAAAAAAATTGATCGACCACCGTCACTTCGCTTTTGGAGAAGCCTTGATCAATCATGAAACGCACTGCAAAGGGAACGGCTAACGTCGCACTAGCCGCCAGTGTTAAAGCGATAAATGCGAGGATAATGACCATGCGATAGGGGCGTAAAAAAGGTGCGAGAAGCTGCAGCGGCCGCAATTTTTTAACGGGCTTTCGGTTGAGTGTCTCTGCGTACTGTCTGTTTCGTGATGTCATATAGGGTGATTACCTGAATATTGCAGTGAGTGGTAATGCGTTGTTAAGGTGACCGTTCAGTATAGGGTATGTTTTGTGGGTTTCAGTATAAATAATGGCGTTTGTCTTCCTAAGCTAGCGACTTGTCGTGCCTGTGAGTTATTCCCGCGAATTATTTGGGAATAAATAAAAAGGGAGAATAAATTGGCTTTAATGGCTGGTTTTATAGGTAAAGTTACACCTTTATCAGTAGCGATGAGGCATACCGGACTGACCTTGGTTGGCTTTCCTCCCGACTTTTCTAAACCAGCAAACCAACGCGGGCAGTAGAAAAATAGCGCCGAGCATATTCACCAGAAACATAAACGTGAGCAGGATGCCCATGTCTGCCTGGAATTTGAGTGGTGAAAAGATCCAGCTGGTGAGACCGATGGAGAGTGTGATGGCGGTGAAGAGCACACCGCTGCCGGTCTGGCACAGGGTTTTCCAGTAGGCTTCGTAGAGTGAGCTTTCGGTTGCCATAAATTCGCGCAGACGGCTGTAGATGTAAATGCCGTAATCAACGCCTACACCCACACCCAGTGCGACCACTGGCAGTGTGGCGACTTTGAGGCCGATATCCATGAGTGCCATCAATGCATAGGCAAGCAGTGATACCAGCCCAAGTGGCAGCATAATGCAGAGTGTGGCGCTGATGGAGCGAAAGGTGATCACACATAAAGTAAAGATCGCGCTGAAGAGGTAAAACAGAATGGGGAACTGAGCGCGTTCAATCTCTTCATTGGTTGCTGCCATCACTCCCACGTTGCCGGTGGCGAGTAAAAACCTTACTTCATCATGTGGCTGTTGTTCGCGGTAGTTTTTAACCGCAGTTACAATTGTATGGATGGTGGTTGCCTTGTGGTCATCGGTAAAAACCAGTACTGGCATCACGCTGCAATCGGTATTGAGTAAGCCGCTGCTGGTGGGGATATATGAGACGGACTGGGCGAGGGCCGATTCATTCCGAGGCAGTACGCGCCACTTCATCGCCCCTTCATTCCAGCCGGCATTAATGATTTTGATAATGCCCGGCATCGCTACGACTGACTGAACGCCTGCAATATTTTGCATATGCCACTGAAAGTTATCGATGGCGCTCATGACGCTATGTTTAATGCAGCCCTCAGCGCTGGTCTCAACAATCACCGTTAACACATCAACCCCAATCGAAAATTTATTGGCGATCACCTGAGTGTCGATGTTGTACTGAGCGTCGGTGTGCAGCTCTGGTACGCCGCGTTGCAGGTCACCAATGCTGACTTCTAGTGCTTTCCAGCCGCCGACGAAGGTGAGCAGCAGTGATAACGCGATAATGATAACCGAGACCCTGGTGGTAGCGGCTCGGGCAATCACGCGCCACACATTTTTCATCCGCTTTGCACGCTGTTGCAGTTTTTGCATCTGCGGTTCACGTGGTGTGATGTATGAGATCAGGATGGGAAGCAGTAGCAGATTGCTAAGAATAATCACCGCGATGCCGAGACTGGCGGTAATCGCCATCTCCTGAATCACGCGAATCTCGATAAGATAGATGGTGATGAAACCGAGTGTGTCACTGGCGAGCGCGATGGTGCTGGGAATCAGTAAGCGACGAAAACAGGTGCGTGCGGCCATCTCCGGATTTCTCCCCTGTGCAATCTCACTGAGCTGATTGCTCACCATCTGTACGCCGTGGCTCACGGCGATGGCAAACACCAGAAAGGGAATCAATACCGACATCGGATCAATCCCGTAACCCAGGATTGGCAGCAGGCCGAGTTGCCACACTACTGCTATTAATGCGCTGCTGAGTAGCGCAGTGGTAAGGCGTATCGAGCGTGTGTTGGCGTAGGCGAGCAGGGCGGTGATAAATAACGCGATGGCAAAAAACATCACCACACGTGATGCGCCGTTGGCAATATCGCCCACTGCTTTGGCAAAGCCGATGAGGTGAATGTCGAGCGAAATATCAACGTTGTCATTCTGGTATTTCTGGCGAATTTTCGATTCCAGCTGATCAGCCACTTCGATGTAATTGAGTGGTTCTCTAGTTTGGGGATTGAACTCCTGTAGCTGCACGCTAATCAAGGCACCGCTAAAATCATTGGCAACCAGGCGACCGACTATGCCGGCCTTAATAATGTTTTGCCGCACCTGTTGTAGCCCTTCGGGGGTCGGCTCAAAGTCAGCGGGAATCACATTGCCGCCCGCGATGCCATCTTCGACCACTTCGGTAAAACGAACGTTGGGGGTGAAGAGCGAGGTGACGCGGGTGCGATCGACGCCGGGAATAAAAAAGACCTCATCGGTTACCGCGGCGAGATGATCGAAGAAGGGTTTGTTGAAGATATCACCTTCTTTCACCATCAGAGCGATGAGAATGCGGTTAGCACCACCAAATGATTGTTGGTGTTTGCTAAAGGTCTGCATGTATTCATGCTTCATCGGTAGCAGCTTGGTAAAGCCTGCATCAATGCGCAGTTGCGTGGTGAAGTAGAGCATGACGGCGGTGATCACGACAAATAGTGCAATCACCACGACGCGGTGTGCGAACAGGATGCGTTCCAGAAAGGCGCTGATATTATTCATTAAGGCGTAAACCGAGTGATGCCGGATTCACCAATCAGAATGATGGCATCATCACCTTGCAACATGGCGGAAATGCCGCTACGCCCGGGTAGTTGTTTCAGCTCGATGTCACGTTCATCGCAGTGGGGTGCGATCAGCAGCGTACCGCTAAGGCCGCCGATGTAACAGCTTCCGTTGCTGTTTTTTATACCCGAGGTGAGCATCGCAGTGGTGTGGGTCGGCACTGTCTGCCATTGTTCACCGCGATCATTAGAGATAAACAGGTGTCCTCTCAGGCCAAATAGAAAGAGCGATTGTTCACTGCCCGGTAGTGAACCAAAAAAAGAGCCGTGATACGGAGAGGGCAGTGGCTGCCACTGTTTTCCATGATCATCAGAGCGATAAATTACACCCGCTTCGGCAGCAATGAAGAGGGTGCCGTCTTGCATTGCGCTGATATGGTTGAGGTGAAAATCATCCTCGTCGCTTTCGCTGGTTATATTTCGCTGCCAGCTGCGGCCGCCATCTTCACTCGTCAGCAGTAGGCCGTAGGCACCGATGGCAAGGCCGTGTTGTGCATCGCGGAACCAGATATCTAACAGCGGGGTCTCATCTTCGATATTGCTATAGACCAATTGCCAGCTTTTAGCGCCATCCTCAGTGCGCAGTATGGTGGCATCATGACCAACGGCCCAACCGAGTTGTGCATCATGCAGGTGAATGCCGGTTAATAATGTTCGTGTCGGGACTGTTGCCTGTAACCAGTTATGGCCTTCATCAACGCTATATAGAATATGGCCGCGTTCACCGACGGCAACCATTAGCCCGGCTTGCTGTGCACCGTCGAGCAGCAGGGAGTGAACCGCGAGTTTAGAGGGTACAGCCGATGCTGTATCTGCTGTCGCGGTAGTAGATAACGATGCGGTAAATAGCAGCGCAGCCGCGATGGTGGCATACGCTGTTAATTTTGATCGGGGTCGCAGGTAACTCATGCGTTGTGTGGCGTTCTCCCCATACAATTTTTCCTGTTAACGGCGGCCGTCACGTCGAAGTGCGGCCGGGGTGTAATCTGCTGCGGTGCGTTCAAAACCGAACTCATACATTTTATCTTCGTTGTCGAGACCAAAGACAAGGTAGCGTCCCGCCTGTAGATCGGTATGGACTTCGAGTGTGGTCCACAGCATTGGCATCTCGTAGTAGTTGATGACATGCCCTTCTGAAACACGCCATAGCTGATCACGGTTGTCATACTGGTCTACCAGAAGAATCTGCCACGAGTCTTCGTCGATATAAAAAGTACGGCGTTTATAGAGGTGACGTGTACCCTCTTTTACCCTGGCTTCCACTACCCACACACGGTGTAACTCATAACGCAGATGTTCTGGGTTGACGTGCAATGGTTTCAGAATGTCATCGTATTTAAGGCTGTCGCTATGCAGTTGGTAACTGTTGTAGGGGACATAAAATTCTTTCTTCCCGACTAACTCCCAGTTGTAACGTTCTGGGCTGCCGGTAAACATATCGTATTGATCGGTGGTGCGCATGCCGTCTGAAGCGGTGCCGGGATTATCAAATGCGACATTGGGTGCGCGTCGTACCCTTCGTTGACCAGGGTTATAGAGCCATGCCTTACGTGGCTCTTTAAACTGATCCATCGTGTCGTGTACCAGTAGAATGCCGCCGGCGAGACGAGGAGGGGCCAGCACCTGCTGTTTGAAATGGAGGGTGATGTTATTGAGCTTCTCTTCTGTCATACCCTCTTTGGCGTACTGCATGTTGAACTCATCATAAAACTTCACCAATGTGTAGTCGCCATTTCGGTTGGGTGCTGCCTGTGAAAAATGACGTGCTGTGGTGACACCTCGCCAGCGTAAAACATGATTCCAGATAGCCTCCAGCCCTGAAGCGGGAATTGGAAAAGGGATGGTGATTTCGGCACCGGTAACGCCATTGCCATTTTCGGTTAGCTTTGCGCTGGAGGCATTTTTAATCGCCGCGTCATAGATGCGTTGTGGCGCTGCGGCGCTACGGTGTGTTGGGTAAACATTGAGATAAAAGCTGTCGTAGGCTTCGAGCATCGCCTTGTGACCGGCAGAGAGTTTATTGGCATATTCCGCCATATTATCTTTGTTGATGGTGAAGCGTATTTTGTCGTCGGCAAAAGGGTCGGGGTGGTGGTCGCCCTTTTTATAGCCGGCCGGTGGTTGGGTGATGCCACCTTCCCATGGTGGGATGGTGCCATCACTATTGCCCGCCTTGATTGCCCCCATTGGGGTGAGGTCATTACCAAGGCGTGCCGCTTCGTCGGCACTTGCCTGGGCCGATGCAGTGGCCGAGAGGCTGCTGAGGCTCATCGCCAGCAGTAGCGAGGCGGCGCTGCGCGCTGAGAAAAATTTAGCGATTGGGTCTTGAGTCAATCTTGTCATGGCTCGGCTCCTTAGAAAGAGTATTTGATGTTGGCCGCAATGAAGTCGCGATCGTTAACAAGGTTGTAACGTCCTGCGCCGCTGAAACGGGTGTAGCTGATGTCAGCACTGTAGACATTTTGATAGTCGCCGCTCAGGCCGAGAGTGACCGCCTGACGATCTTCAATAAAGTTACCTGCCGGGCCAGGTGATACGCCGTCAACATCATGTTGCCATGCTATGCGCGGTGCCAGATTGATACTCCTGTATACGTTGTCGAACTGCATCCTCGCTAACAGCCGGTAGCCCCACGAGACCTGATCGGCAAAGTGCTCTGCCGTTTCATAACTGTTCTGATGCAGCGAGGCGAGGTTGGGGTTGCCGCTTACAAATGTGCCGGGGCCGTTAAGGCGCAGCACGTCTTTGTCTGGCATGTCGAGCACGGTGGTGACGCCCACTTCGCCCAGTAATACGGTGGCGTTAGCACCCCAGGCGGGGCCAAAGACTTTGGTGGCGGTGACCTGTGTCTGAGTGACATCGCGGCGTAGGTAGCCGGGGATGACAGTATCAAAGCCGACTAACCCTAATTGTCCTTCACTGGCGAGCAGTGCTGCATCGGTGAGGCCTGGACTCAGGTTATCCTGAGCACCAAGGGCCGCGAGTAGAATCTCGACGTCATCAATCTGTAGTGGTACATCCTGTCGGTAGGAAATTTCACCTTGCAGTGCAATCCCGGAACGCTCCAGCAGGGTGTTAAAACTGAGACCGTAGAGTTTGATATCTTCAGGGTAGCTGATGAAGTAACGCGATGTCTCAACATAACTCTGCCCGTCTGGGTCGACACCTGCAGCGGCAGCTGCCGAACCGGTGATCGCACCGATTAAAGGCAGGCGGCTATGGTAGTTGATGTAGTAAAAGCCAAACTCGCTGTTATTGAGCGCTTCTGAATAGTGGCGGAAGGCGAGGCCAAACTGGCCACTATCTTTCGCTTTTTGATCCGGTGCACGTGCCACCACTGCGGTGGTGGCGGGAGGTGAAATAACAGTGCTCGATGAGATTTGATCGGAGACGGCTCCCCAGCCGAGCATCACGCGGGTGCCGCCATCCGCAGCAAAGTCGTTGCTGCTGAAATAAGAACCGACCGGGTCTGCTCTGGTTTTCTCCCATTTAAGCTGATAGAAGAGTTCCATGCTGGTGCTGTCGCTGGTGTCCATTGAGGCGGATAGAATCGGCACCGGGATTAGTGCCTCACGCAGTTCCGCACCGGGTACGCGTATCTTTGAGACATCCACTGGGTTAATGGTGTTGATGCTGTTTTGTATAAAGGTACTCTCACCCCAGCTCAATAGTTGGTTACCGACACGAACCTCGGCGGGCTGGTTGTTAAGGTCAAACTGACTCCATAGGTAAGCATCTAGCAGTTTAACATCGCTGCCGGCTAGCTCCATTGTCTCTTCACTGAGTGGAGTACGTGCACGGTCACCATTTTCATTTTCAATATCATAGAAGGCAGAGGCGCGCACAAATGCGCCGTAGTTGCGGTAGCTTAGTTCCATTTCGGAGGTTATTTTGAATGTGTTGCTAACGATCCCTTTATCGTAGTTCAGGTTGCCGTCATCACTGTTGGTGCCAAAGGCAGTGCCACCATTGCCGATGCCGATAATGCTTTGATCGCGGCTTTCAACGCGACTGGTGAGGCCGTATGAGAGGGTAGTGTCCACCTGTCCCTCAATTCCGTTGTGGCTAAAACTGGCGGCGTTGCTCAGACCGCTGGTGAGCAGGAAGGTTGAAGCGGTTGTGGCGATGATGAGTCGATTATTCATTTTATGTTTACTGTTCATCAGTCTGCCCCCTTTATTCAACAACAGTGGTATTGCTAATGTTGACAGTGCTGCCATCCGTGGCCAGAAAGGTGGCAGCGGCTGTCTGCATCACGCTGGTAACGGTTGTGTTTGCTGTCGGGTCGAGCAGTGAGCGATGATCGCCCGCAGTAAAGCGAATCTGCGCTAGCTGATCGCTGATTGGGCCGGTAGTTGTACTGAGTTGAGTTAGCCCCAGCAGAGCGGCCAGTGGATCGGTGCCGGAGAGTGGTGCGGGTATCGTGCCGGTCGGTGCATCTGCCAGTACATTGTTCGGAATCACCTGGTCGGGCAGGTTGCTGGCGCCGTCACCGATCACTTCAAATAGCAGCAGGCCGCGTCCGGTCGCCGCTCCCGATGCATAGTTAGCCGGGTCACCACTGTCGACCAGCGTTTGTGCAGCTCCCATAAAGCTTTCGTAATCGGCGCTGCCTTTAATCACTCCAGCATCTGCCAGGCCCGCTGCGATCACAGGGCCAAAGGAGGCTGAACCATCGAGTAGTTTAGCGATGCCGCTGCCAGGCATTCCGAACACTGCATCTTTGACGCCCGGTTCCAGTGCGAGAAAGGGGGTGCCCACCATTGCTCCGAGGGAGTGGCCAATAAAATAGATGTTAGCGGTATCAAAGTCGCTGCCACCACCGTCGTAATCCATCGTGCTTAGCGAATCAAACAGCGCAAAGAGATCGGCTGTGCTCTGGCGTACATTGTCACGGGTGACGGCCAGGTTGCGTAAGTTGATGTAATGTGTGCCAGAGCTATCGGTACCAGTGATGCCATCGAGGTCGAGGTCAAAGGTACGCTCGATACCTGAGTATAGCGGGTTAGTAGGTGCCAGGCCGTGTAATGGCATATCAATCGCGATCGCTGCAAGCCCGGTACTGGCCAGCGCATCGGCAATGGCGAGCATGGCGGTACGGTCGCTGGTGATACCGTGTTGAAAAATTACCACAGGCCATGGCGCTGAACCTGTTTTGGGAATAGATAGCAGCAGAGGAATGGTTTCATCGCTGGTCTTAATTGCAGTGGTATTGAATTGCGTCAGATTAGAGCCGCTTGCACCCTGCCAGAATTTGTTCAAAGGGTCGGTCGGTGTTGTGCCATTGGTTAAATAGTACGGTAGGGTGAGTGAGCCGGCATACACATCCGCCAGTCCTGGGCCAGCACCAAGAAGGGCAGCGGTATCTCCAATAGAGGTTGGGTTTATCGCGCTTACCCCTACTGTACTGGCGCGAACAACCGTTAATACATCACCAATCGACTGGGTGGTAAAGGCCCAGCTAAGCACCACCGATTCGCTATTGATCCCCTGACCTGCGAGTGCAATTTCCTGCATGTTGGTGAGCTGGCGCAGTGGCTCGAGTGCGGTTGCCTGCGCATCGGAGAGTATCGGCACCTGACTAACACCGCCATCAATCAGTGGGGTAGTGCGCTTGGTTGTGAAATAGGTGACATCAGCCGTGATTAGGCGGCCATCGCGACTTTGAATGCCGCTGGTCAATGCCACCATATAGCTTGTTTTCGCTTTTAATGGTGTCAGCGGGGAGATGATCAGCGTTTTGCCTTCCGGGTCGAGCGATGAGACGCTGGCAACAAACTCAGTGCCGTAGTCTAGCGCTCGAACAACACTGGTGACCGCGCCGCCGACACCTGAGAGTGTGACTTCATACAGATGAACCGTTTGTGAGCTTAGCGTTGTCGGCTCTATCGGAAAGCTAAAGGTTGTCTGGATGGGTGCGATGGTGGAAAAGCCATCTACGATGTTGAGTGCGACCTGTGGGTCAGAGAAATCGTTTGGATCGTCAATGGGGATGTTGAGTGTGCCGTCGATTGAGCCGCTGAACAGCAGGTTTGAAGGAAAAGGAATAACGCTATCGGCTGGGGCAAAATATGCCACGAAGCCATCAGTGGAGCGCTCAATCTGGAGATCATTTTCAATGTTATTGTCTGTACCGCCGCATGATGTGAGTAGAAAAGTACAACCAACTGCGAATACAGAAAAACCACTGGAATAACGCATATTCCTCCCCCCCTGAATAAAATCCCTGTGTCTATACTATGCAGAAAAAATGTTGGTATCCTGTTTTTTAATCTCAAATTATCAGCAGTTGTATCAGCCTTTTAAAAGGCTTCGTTATTATTTTTTGTAGGCATGTCGATCATATAGACATAGGCCGAATGTTAGCCCCATTAGTACCTGTGCTGATAAGAAATATCAAGCCTCATTATTTTTATACGGCCTCTAAATTGACTGCCCCCTACATACGCATATGTGTTCGCTGTCGTTCGAGATGCGGCTGATTTTTTTGATATTCCCTCTTCTAGTTCAAGTATGGACACGTTGATGCTGATTCATATGCTTGTTTGATTTCTGTCATTCATTCGGCAGGGGCGTGTTTCATTTCCTCATGTAGCCGTCAATTCCTTGTCGCCTGGTTTTAGCTTGCTCTTATCTGATTGATTTTAAAAATTAAAAATTGATTTCAGCTTGTGGCGTAATGATTGCATAGAGAGCAGGGACATGCCGTTATAAATCGATTTGGAAAGGAAATCTGTTATGCCATTAGAAGAAGAAACAGAAGCAGTTGAACAGGCTGCTCCGGCTGCAAAGCCAAAAGGAGGAAGCGCGCTTAAGATTATTATTATCGTCCTGTTATCCATTATCGTTATTGGCGGTAGTGTGGCAGCAACACTTTATTTTGCGGGTGTCTTTCCGGCGGCAGAAGAGGTAAGTGACGATGATGACGAGGTGAAAAGTAGCTCGAAGTCAAAGAAAGAGAAAAAAAGAAAAGAGAATGATCCGGCCATTTATTTCATTTTTGAAAAACCATTTGTGGTTAATTTTCTCGACAAGAACCAAATTCGTTACCTGCAAATTAATGTAGAAGTGATGTCGCGTGATCAAGATGTCATCGACAGCATTGAGGCTCATCTGCCAAAAATTAAGAATAATTTTTTGGTGCTCTTTAGCGATCTTGATTTCGACATGATTACCAATGCGGCTGGAAAACAGAAATTACGAGACCTTGCCCTTGAGGAGTTACGAAAAATTTTGAAGGATGAAGGCGCTAAGAATGATGTTGAGGCGCTCTATTTCACCGGCTTTGTAATGCAGTAGCGCAGGAAATTCAAATGTCTGTAAATGATCTGTTAACACAGGATGAGATTGATGCGCTGCTTCATGGGGTTAGTGGCGGTGACATTGACTCAGAAGATGATGAGTTACTGGTTGATGGTGCGGCGCATGAATATGACTTTAACAGTCAGGACAGGATTGTACGTGGGCGTATGCCCACGCTGGAGATGATTAATGAGCGTTTTGCTCGTCACTTTAGAATTAGCCTGTTCAATATGCTGCGTCGGACCGCTGAAATCTCAGTCGGCGGTGTACAGATGCTGAAGTTTGCAGAGTATGTTCATAGCCTGTTTGTTCCTGCCAGTTTGAACCTGGTCAAACTAGAGCCACTACGTGGGACGGGGCTATTTGTGTTTGACCCCAAGCTGGTATTTACAGTGGTTGATAATTTCTTTGGTGGCGAAGGGAAATTTCACGCCAAGATTGAAGGCCGAGAGTTTACCCCAACCGAGCAACGTATTGTTCAAATGATGCTTGATCTCAGTTTTAAAGATATGAAAGAGGCGTGGAATCCTGTGATGCCTGTGGAGTTTGCTTTTCAGGGAATGGAAGTAAATCCTCATTTTGCCAATATCGTTAGTCCTAGCGAAGTGGTGGTAGTGACAACATTTCATATTGAGCTGGATGGCGGTGGCGGGGATCTTCATGTGACATTGCCATATTCGATGGTCGAACCGATTCGTGAATTGTTAGATGCCGGTGTGCAGAGTGATCGTGATGATAACGATGATCGTTGGGCTGTTGCGCTGGTAGAGGAGATCAAAGAGGCGGATGTCGAGTTGAGTAGCGTATTAACGGAGACTGAAGTGTCATTGAATGATCTGAATGAGATGAAGGTGGGCGATATTATTCCAATTGATCTGCCGGATAAGGTAACTATCCGTGTTGAAGATATCCCAGTATTTAGAGGTAGCTTTGGTGTAGCAGATGGAAAAAATGCAATCAAGATTACAGAGCGTGTAGTGGCTGAAAGTACGAAACAGCTGAAAACAGTGGCGGGGTAGTAAGCATGAATGATACGACTGATAGCAATGACGACGTGGGTGATGACTGGGCAGAAGCAATGAATGAGCAGGCCGTGTCTGAAGAGGCGGCGGCAGCCCCGGCGGACTTCCAGAATCTGCAGCCTGATGTGGGTTCGGTAAATTCGATGGAAGAGAGTATTGAGATGATTCTTGATATTCCAGTCACGGTGTCGGTGGAGATTGGGCGTAGCAAAATAAACATCCGAAACTTGCTGAAATTAAATCAGGGTTCGGTGGTCGAGCTAGACCGTCTGGCAGGAGAGCCGATGGATGTGATCGTAAACGGTACGTTGATCGCACATGGTGAAGTGGTAGTGGTAAACGAGAAATTTGGTGTTCGTTTAACGGATGTGATTAGCGCCGAAGAGCGTGTCAAAAAGCTTAAATAGTCGTAATTTAAGGTGGTCCTCTTGATTAAGCATTTCCTCTTACTAACGTTGTTGTGTCCGCTTTCAGTGATGGCGAACGAAACGGCGGCTGTAGAACTTCAGAAAGTGCCAGATGTGATGGGCACTGGCAATATCGTGCAAATTGTATTGGGATTGTTTGTGGTATTGATAATGATCTTTGGTGCTGGCTGGATTATGAAAAGGTTTGGTGGTTTTGGTGGGGTTTCAAACGATAATTTGAAAATTGTTGCTGGGATTAGTGTCGGTCAACGCGAGAAAATTGCGGTGGTTCAGGCAGGCGACGTGCAAGTACTCGTGGGGATCGCGCCCGGTAATATTCGTACGCTACATGTGCTCGAAAAAAATATTGATAATGAGAGTGCGTTAACGGTTAAATCAGCGACCACTGTTGAGCCTGGTGGTGGTTTTATGGATCAACTTAAACAGCAGGTTAAAAAGCGGGAAGTTTCATGATGCGCTTATTAATCACAGTTGGTTTCTTGTTACTTTCAATAGCAACGGCTGCAGCGGATACGGGCCTGCCAGCGTTAACGGTCTCGCCTGCGAGTAATGGTGGTGAGACATATACGTTAAGCATCCAGATTCTGGCGCTGATGACTGTTTTGACGCTGCTGCCAGCGGGCCTGTTAATGATGACGTCATTCACGCGCATCATTATTGTCTTTGCTATTTTGCGTCAGGCACTGGGAACGGCTCAGACACCTACCACGCAAACGTTGGTGGGGCTGGCGCTCTTCCTTTCTATCTTCATTATGATGCCTGTTTTTGAAGCGGGTTATGAAGCAGGTGTTAAGCCTTATCTGGAAGAAAAAATGGAGGCTCAGGAGGCGGCTGAAAAAGCGATTGAGCCATTTAGAAAGTTTATGCTGGCACAAACGCGTGATAGTGATCTTAATCTTTTTGCGAGCCTTTCGGGCAACGAACATATTGAGGATTATGATGAAGTCCCACTGTCGATGTTGTTGCCTGCTTTTGTGACGAGCGAATTAAAAACAGCTTTTCAGATAGGATTTATGATTTTTATTCCATTCTTAATCATTGACCTTGTAGTGGCCAGTGTGTTGATGGCGATGGGTATGATGATGTTGTCACCGTTAATTATTTCATTGCCATTTAAATTGATGTTATTTGTGTTGGTCGATGGCTGGGCGTTGATTATGGGCACGCTCGCATCAAGTTTCTATATGTGATGGTGCTGAGAGGTAAGTAGTATGGGACCAGAAGACGTATTATCACTAGGACGAACCGCACTTGAAGTGACCATTGTCATTATTGCACTGCTGTTAATTCCGGCTTTGGTTGTGGGTCTTCTGGTGAGTATGTTTCAGGCGGCAACGCAGATTAACGAGGCAACACTTAGTTTTATCCCTAAGCTCTTTATTACCTTTATTGTGATGCTGATTGGTGGGCCGTGGATTCTTCAGGTGATGACAACCTATACGAAGAAGCTGATTGAAAGCATTCCGATGATGATCGGGTAACGGCAGTAACTTTCGAGCCTGAATCATAGTGAATTTCACCGATGAACAATTAGTTTCCCTAGTGACGAGTTATTTTTGGCCGTTTATTAGAATCGCCGCCTTTATTGCTGTTATTCCTGTGTTTGGTGCGCGTGTTGTACCCGGCCGAATTCGCATGATGATTGCCATTGTGCTAACGATGGTGATTGTTCCGATTCTTCCACCGCCTACAGCGATTGATCCACTGGGGGTTGATGGCATGTTGATCACGATTGCGCAGGTAATGATTGGCCTGGCAATGGGGTTTGCAGTGAAGTTGATATTTGGTGCGATTGAAACGGGTGGCCATATTATGGCGCAAACCATGGGGCTTGGTTTTGCGCAAATGAATGATCCTGCCAATGGCGTAACTGTGCCGGTGGTTAGTCAATTTTATATCATCATGGCCACCTTGCTGTTTCTGGCGCTTAATGGGCATCTGGTTGTGATTGATGTGCTAGCCGAAAGTTTTACCATGCTACCGGTCTCAATGCAGGGGATTAGCCCCGATGGCATCTGGATGTTGATCTCATGGTCTAGCTGGATTTTTACCGGGGCTGTTTTGATGTCGTTACCGGTGGTGGTTGCACTGTTGCTGATTAATGTCGCTTTTGGCGTGATGATGCGTGCGGCACCGCAGTTGAATGTCTTTGCGGTTGGTTTTCCATTGACGCTCACATTTGGTTTTATTTTTATGTGGGCATCACTGGAAATATTCTTACCTCAGTTCAAGGGTTTAATCGAGCTTGCCTTGATGACTGTTGGCAATATGCTTGCTGCGAGATAGGCGATGGCAGAGAGCAATTCAGGTGCAGAAAAAACCGAAGAGGCAACGCCCAAGAAACTCCAGGAGTCCCGTGATAAGGGGCAGGTCGCGCGTTCGCGTGAGTTGACGACGATGAGTTTGTTGCTGGCATCGGGCGCTGGTTTTTTGATGTTAGGCGAGCAGCTGGTCATCGATATTATGGGGCTGATGCGTGAAGCGTTTACTGCAAGTCGCGTGGATTTGATGGATGAAGAGAATCTCACGCTACTGCTCGAAGACTCAATCATCAATGCATTGATTGCACTGGTTCCTTTTTTTGTAGTGGTTGCACTGGCGGCATTTTTTGCGCCGATGGCACTGAGTGGCTGGTCATTCAGTACTCAGGCCGTTGCTTTTAAGTGGAGCAAGCTTGACCCGATTAAGGGAATTAAGCGTGTTTTTTCAATGAAAGGGTTGATGGAGCTGTTTAAGGCGTTAGCAAAATTTGTGTTGGTGATGACAATAGCTGTACTCATTCTCTGGAGTCAGTCGGAGATGTACATGATGCTGGGCGTCAAGAGTGTTGAACCGGCAATCGCACAGGCAGGCAACCTGCTGATGTGGGCCTTTATTTTATTGAGTTGCGCGACTATTTTGGTCGCGGCGATTGATGTGCCATTTCAGCTATGGGATCACGCCAAGCAGCT
>Ga0316207_10003119_pt1 | contig 15858 bp, 10 predicted proteins | sample 6weekpyrite_MG_FD_204943 | JGI IMG/M metagenome (GOLD analysis project Ga0316207, IMG submission 204943) | Microbial mat bacterial communities from mineral coupon in-situ incubated in ocean water Damariscotta River, Maine, United States -... | ecosystem: Environmental > Aquatic > Marine >... | reverse complement strand
CCTATAGACCCCCCGGCACCCGTTACCATTATCGACTTATTCTTAATGCAAGCATCAAATAGAGCTATATTTGGAGATACAGAGTCTCTTCCCAGTAAATCTTCCAAATCAATTTCTTTAATATCTTCGAGTTTAATCTTGCCATCAGCAACTTCAGTCATACTAGGTAAAGTACGAACATGAACCGGATATTGCTCAAGTAATTGAATAATTCTTTTTCTACACGTTCTTGATGCAGATGGTATAGCTAGAAATATTTCATCGACATTTAATTTCAATATTGTATTATCAAGCTCTTTAACAGAATAAACCCGTAATGCATTTATCGTATTATTATGAAGCCCTTTTTCATCATCAATAAATGCTACTGGCTTATATTCTTTGCTATAACCCAACACCGAAGCAAGTTGCATGCCGGCCGTACCGGCTCCATATATAAGAACATTGCGTTTTAATTCCTTTTTCTGTACTGAACCAACAACATCGATACCCGCAAACCACCAACGGACTATCATTCTGCTACCACCAATTAACAAAATTGCAGATAACCAATTTATTACAGTTATCGAACGGGATATACCACCATATTCTACAAAATATAATATAATGGCTGACCAGATAATAGCGTATATCGTAACCGCTTTTACAATTGTCCACAGTGCTCTAAAACCAATATACCGAACAATTGCACGATATAAACCAAAGTGGATAAACAAGGGAATAGCGATAAGTGGCGAAATAATAAACAGCCAATATTCGGATGCATGTGGTACATATGGATGAGCTAAGCGCATAGAGAATGATGCCCATAATGCAAAAAATAGCATCATCACATCAGCCAACAACATAATAAGCTGTTTTTGAAACCTGGATAAACTTAAAAATTTTTTTACTAATTTATGCAAAATATTTTTCTTTTAATTGCCACTATGGTTATTACTTATTGCGGCTACACCCGCTTGAAACTTTAATGCCAATATAATTAAAGGTATATAAGCTAGCAAGGTTAATAATTCGGCATCACTTTTGTTTAAATATACCAGATATGCGATTGGAAACAACCAACATAAGTTTATTAAAATTGTGGTAATTGTTACCTTTTTGTGCCCCCACTTTCTGGCTGCATGCTGGTAAGCATGACTGCAATGTGCCTCATACCACCTCTCACCATTTAATACTCGTCTAATTAAGGTAATACCAGAATCAACGAAGAAAACCCCCAATAAAACTATCCAAATAAAAATAGACACCCCCTCTAATACAGCGGCATAAACAATCACACCTAACGTTATACCAAGAAAGCCGCTGCCGACATCCCCCATAAATATTTTAGCTGGTGGCCAATTTAGAACTAAAAACCCCATTGTTGACGAAGCAAGAATAAGTGCGATAAAGCTAAGGTTTTCTAAACCACTTAACCAGAAAAAAAATGCGCTACCACAAGATACAAAAATAGCTTCAGAGGCAGCTATACCATCAATACCATCCATAAAATTAAATAAATTAAGCAACCAAACCAGCAAAAATGCAGCGCTAATAGTGCCTATTATGCCTACATTAATATTAACCCCTAATAATTCAAACTCAGCAACACTTCCCAAGATAAACAATACCCAGAAAGCTGCAATAAAATGAAACAATAACCGCCACTTAGCTGCGACATGTCCTAGATCATCCCAAAACCCAACAATAGCAATTAATACCCCCGAACCAACTAAAGCAAAAACAATATCTTTAGCTAATAAATCACTCATCCCTATGACAATAATAAAGATTAAAACAATAGATAAACCTCCACTACGTGGTGTTGCTACATGATGTGAGCTACGTTTATTAGGGGCATCAAGGAGATTATTTTTTAAACTGTAACGACGGATCAGTTCTGTAAAGAATAACGATGTTAATATAATAAAAATATAGAAAAAAAAATCATTCATAAATATTGAGACTCAATAAATTTTTGCGCTGTAATTTTCAAACCATCGTCCATATTAACTGGTGGCGTCCAATTTAATAATGTTTTTGTTTTCCTGATATCAACCTGCAGTGATGAACACAATCGTTGAGCCAAATCTTTCTTTCCTATTAGCTTTAAACTCAACTCAAGTAGTTGTTGATTTACAGATAACAACCTTGATTTTTTACCTAGCGCAGCCGACACACGGTTTAAAAGCTCAGACGTTGACAGATCTTCACCATCAGACACTAAAAATATTTCATTAGCAGCCCCAGGGTGTTCAATACAGGTAATAATTAAATCAACCAAATTATCTATAGCTACTAAACTACGTTTATTATTAATTCCCCCAAAGGGTAATGGAGTACTTTTATACAACCACTTCATCATATTTTTAAAGTTTGCTTTTACATTTGGACCATACACCAAAGGTGGCCGAATAATAACAACCTCCATATTGGTGTTCTCAGCAAGCTTCAACAACCCTTGTTCAGCTTCATATTTTGATAAAGCGTATGGATCCGTAGGAATAAATACGTCATCTGCAGTAAATGGGCCCTTGTGAAAAGTTACTTCACCATTCACCTTAATGCTACTCAAATAGATAAAACGTTTTACACCGTATTTTGCTGCTTGCTGTGCTAATTTCAATGTACCTGTAGTATTAACTTTTCTAAATTCATCCAGAGGATTATTTGATGTATCTGACATAACATGAACACGGGCAGCAGTATGAATAACACAATCTACGCCTTGCAAGTATTTATCCCAATTTGTACTTGAGGAAATATCATCAATTTTCAATTGATTGATTTCAGGAGGGAAGCTAGCAAATAACTTTCTCACAACAGCGTAAACTTGATAGTTACTATTATTTAACAATTGAGAAATCAAAGCTTGCCCTATAAAGCCTGAAGCTCCAGTAACTAACAACCTCATCCAGAATCCCTTTCATTCAAAATTGATAACACATCATCCACCATCGACTTCATAATATTTTTGCGCGCATATTTTGATACAAACTCTGACCGCTCTTTATCGATCAACTTTAAAGATTCAAAAACTTCAGTAGCTTCAATAACATTACACGGAGAAAATACAGCAGTGTTGTCAATTTCACTTTTGGCAAATTCTGCTGCATAGCCTGAAACGCCAGCCCATATTGGTTTACCAAGTGCTGCATACTCAAAGAATTTTGAAGGTAATACCTTATGAAAAGCAGCATAATTATTTAAATGTAAAAAAAGCACGTCAGCATCAAGATAAGCCTTAATCAATTCCTTACGATCAACAGGTTCACGTAATTCAACATTTTTACACTCTGTCTTTGTTAAAGCCGACTGTAGTTCAGGCTTTCGTCCGCCGTCACCAATTAATATAAACTTTATTCTATCTTGCATTTTTATTGCAAGAGGAGGAATAACCATATGTAGTCCCTGCCCCTCCCCCATGTTACCCGCGTAAAGTACTTTAATCGATTTATCAGTAGCTATTTCTTTAGGACGGTTACTGGCCACATCAAGAAACTCATCATCAATTCCATTTGTAAAAAATGATAACTTTTTATTAGGATAACGCGACTCAAAATAATTCTTAAAACCTTTAGAAACAAGGTTAACTTTATCAGCTTTACTAACCGCCCAATATTCCAAGAAAGAAAAGATCGGCAAAATAAAAAAGGTGACCATGCGAGGTAATACATCTTTAATTGTATCAACAAAAATATCTCGTATATCAAGATATAGCCGTGCTTTTTTACGTACAGATATCCACGCTCCTAACACTGCTGTCATGAGCCGAGATGAAGTCGCATATACCAAATCGTATTCTCGATCAGACACAAGTACATTCGCTTTTCTAAAGAAGTTTATAAATGCCTTGGTTTGATCTAACATTCCGCTCTGATGGGAAGGTAATTTAATCCTGTGAATTTCCAAGCCATCACTTCGTTCGTGTTCTGGAGCCGCTGTACTGAACGTTTTATACCGATTCGGTAAAGTTGTAATAACATCAATATGTACATCATCTGGATATTTTTTCAAAAAGGCTTTAACTAATGCCGTCGTACGAAAAGAACCCGCCGACAAATCAGGTGTAAAATAAAAGCTCAGCACTAATATTCTCACCATGCTACACACACATTTAATTCTGGAGAAGTAAAACCAACCGAAATACACATATTATCTAATTTTACCCCAAACTCCGGATACCAAGTTGTAGAAATTAATTCAGATTTATCGGCACCAGCAACTTTTATTTGTGCTGTTTGTCCCGTAGGCATAGTTAAGATAAAGGTATCTGCCGTGCCATCCTTGATATAAACACTCACATCGGGGTGGATATAAAAATTTGCAACCGCATTTTTAAATACACCGCTAATGTTATCCGTAATGCAAAGTTGCGTATCCTCAAATTTCCATTCTCGGTTATGAATACATTTCCCAGGCAATCTTTTGTAACCATTATGGGAACAAGAAATATCATAGCCTTTTTGCGTTTTATTAATAGTTGCTACACTAGGATGCGCTCGTTTTGCTACTCTGAAACCAGCCCATATTTCAGAAGAGTCTTGTCCATCCACACAAACTGTATTATGTGATATCGTACCACGTTGAAAATGTCGAATTGAATCATTGCCATACTGTGAAATTCCGGAATTTACAAATACACGATGACCAAACAAACTAAGCTCAAAGCTTAATGTATCCGCATGGGCATGACCAGGCAGATAATCTGGCCCAATGGGAGCAGCATCAATAAACCCGACAGCAGAAGTGTTTTCTACTTTTATATAACCACTATCAGCAAGGTTTACAAACGGGTAATTTTTTTTAAAAAAACTAATTCCCAAACACTTCGCATACTCTTTTAATTGTTCAAAAGTCGCGGAAATACCAAAGGCGGCGTCATTGAAGAATGCAATTTCTCCATCTGGATGTTTCATATGACTTGACCACTGCAGCATTGTTTCACATACAGAGTACCATTCTGATAACTGCTCATCTGATACTCGACCTGACAATGCTGTGGTTGCGTTAAGTAAATCTAGCAAGTCTTCCAGCACAATATCATGATACATTGGGCTAAGCTCAAAATGACCACCATCTGAAAGTATCTGCTCAGGAATCTCGTGTTTGAGAATACGTAATCCAGTTGTTAACCATTTATTTGCTTCTATACCATCAAAGAACAAACCAGCAAATACTAAAGCTTTAGCATTTGCGAAAAGATGATTACCTAAAATATGAAACTCTAATTTTTTCGATAGCCATCTAACTTGTATAGCTAAACTGTGTACACATTCTGGGGTTAATTCATTCCCAGCCAAAGCCCACTTAATCCAATTCACAATACGAAGTGAAGTTGGATAAGGTTCCCATCCTGAACCTAAAGCTGGAGGGTTTTCATAAATCCATTTATTGAATAATTCTTTATGCCAATCAATTCGAGAACTTGCACCTTCAGCATTAAGATCATCAAAATAATGAAGGTTATATCGCCAAAGCTTGGGGAAATTTTTGTTATCCCAATCACTTGAACTATTTAGTGAATGCTCCTCATTAAGAAAACGAAATTGCCATAACCCAATCAATGATGCTTTATGTTGTATTGGTGTATGCCAATCATCACTCATAACACGGACAACCGGTGCTTCACTATTATCAATCGATGAGCGGGATAATTTTAGCTTTATGCGTGAATAAATTTGAATCGGACGCAAATAGCGAATCGTATGAAATAATAACAACAGCCGAGAAATCATTATTGTTAACTACAAAATTTCTGTTCAAGTATCGATACTATTCTGGCGCCTGTTTTACCATCCCACTTATCAGGTATATTTCCAGTTTTCCATTTTCCTTCAAAAAGTTTAGCAAGTGCAGGCTTCAGATTTTCAGGGTTAGTCCCTATTAATTCATTTGTACCAATAGTGACTGTTTCGGGTCGTTCAGTGGAGTCTCTCAGCGTCATACAGGGTACGTGCATTACAGTACATTCTTCAGTAATACCACCAGAATCAGTGATGACCGATTTAGCATTTTTAACAAGATAATTAAATTCCAAATACGGTTGTGGTTCGACAAAATGTATATTATCAGGAAGCCCTTTTAAGCCTGAAAGTGTTTTTGCTGTACGTGGATGAACAGGAAATATAACAGGTAGCCTTTGAGTCCCTTCCCCTATTACTCTTAGCATTTTATCAAAAGAATCTATCGCATCCACATTTGCTGGACGATGCAAGGTGAGAACAAAATATTTTCCTGATTCCAGTTTATAATCCTCCCAAAATGACGGCGCACATAACTTATCCATGTTAAAAAGTAATGTATCAATCATCGTATTACCAACAAAGAATATTTTTTCATCTGCTATTGCTGAACGTCGAAGATTATCGTTAGCACTGTCGCTAGTTGTAAAAAAATAATTTGTAATAGAATCTGTTACCATTCGATTAATCTCTTCGGGCATTGACCAATCACCTGAACGAATACCAGCCTCCACATGAGCTACTGGTATGCCTAGTTTCTGGGCTGAGATAGTGCAAGCCATAGTAGAAGTAACATCACCCACTACCAGACAAAGATTGCTTGGGTTTTCAAGAAGTAATTGTTCGTAGTGAATCATTATCGCGGCAGTTTGCTCTGCCTGTGTTCCTGAGCCTACCTCAAGATTTACATCCGGCTCAGGAATACCAAGCTGTTCAAAAAAATCACCTGACATACGGGCATCATAATGCTGACCTGTATGTACTAATCGGTAGCCAAGACAGCCACCTATATCTTGATGTTCTTTTATTGCTCTAATGATTGGAGCAATCTTCATAAAATTGGGGCGAGCCCCGGCTATGATATCGATTAAAAAAGAAAACTCTTTCATAGATCAAACAAGTTCATTAGCTATTTCAATGGAGATCCGCGAACTTTCCATAATCTCATCATATGGTATTGGTGAGAGCTGGCCATCACGTATAGACTCAATAAATGCTGTGGCGCATGCTTGTTGCCCCTTATCTTGACGAATTAGTTTCATTTTATTAAAGCCTTTCCAACCAAAGCCTCTAAGTATCCGATAGTTATCCATTTGCAGTACTGCATCATCACAAAAGACTTCAACCCTTTCCTTAGGAAAAGCTGAACCACCATTTGCCAAATAGTGAATAGCTCCAAAAGAACCGTCAGCAAATGATAGATTAATTGTGACTTTATCATTTCTGACTTCAATACCAGGTACATCACCCATCATCATCGCTTTGTGTTCTGTTATAGAAGAACCAACTAAAAAGCGCATCAAATCAATAAAATGGCAAGCTTCCCCAATAATCCGGCCACCCCCAACATTCAAATCTTGTACCCAGTGCTCAGCAGGGATTGAACCCGCATTAACCGTCATAATAATTGTTTTTGGGGAACGGTGAGCATTAAGTAATTCCTTCATCTTAACAATATGCGGAGCGAAACGTCTGTTAAAGCCAACCATTAACTGGCAACGTTTGCTAGCTTGCGCTTCTTGATACGAAGAATCAATGACATCTAATTCTTCAAGTTTAAGTGCAAGAGGCTTTTCGACAAATACATTTTTACCTGCGTTTAATGCTGCTATTACTTGACTTGCATGTGCGTCGTGACGCGTAACAACAGCAATAGTATTAATATCTTTATTATCTAGAATGTCATTGGTCTCAGTTGACGTAGTTCTAAAACCATTTTTCTTGCCGTGATGAACACCACTTATGCCACCGCTAGTTACTACTGTATCCAATACAGCTCCACCTGCTTTAAATGCAGGAATCAGAGTGCGAGAGGCATAATTACCTGCACCAATAAAACCAACACAAGGTGTCGAAGGCGGTAACTTTATTTGATCTTTATTTTCAGAAAGTAAATCAACTGATGATGCACGTAATTGTTGCTCTACCTTCTCGGGATACTCAAGAACAATTCCCAGAGCAGATGAATCATCGAGTAATTTGTATGCATCAATAGCGCTGTCGATTTTAAATCGATGTGTAATTAAAGTCTTTACTTCAAGTGTTCCTATGGCCATCATATCCAACACGGCTTCAAAATTACGTTGTTCAGTCCAACGCACAAAACCTACGGGATAGTCTTGCCCTTGCTCTTCGTATAAAGAATCATACCGACCAGGACCATAAGAAGCTGAAACCTGAAAGGTCAACTCTTTCTGAAAAAAATCATCACGCCTTAGATTTAAGCCAACAACACCAACCAAAACAATACGACCACGTTTACGGCACATCTCTGCTGATTGATGCATAATGTCATCAGATGGAGATGCAGCTGTAATCAAGACACCATCAACCCCCCTTCCTCGTGAAAAATGCTGTGCTGCTACCAAAGGGTCTTCATCTTTCGACAAGTCAACCGTTTCTGCACCAAATTGACGAGCTAACTCACACTTGTCACTGTCAAAATCAATACCCAAAACACGACAACCATTTGCGCGTAACATTTGAACACACATCAAACCAATTAAACCGAGTCCAGTAACAACGATAGCCTCACCCAAAGTTGGTTGTATTAAACGGATCCCTTGCAACCCAATAGCGCCCAGCACAGTAAATGCAGCAGATTCATCATCAACTTCATCAGGAATTTTTGCGCATAAATTTTTGGGTATACGAACAACTTCGGCATGATGACCATTTGAAACCACACGATCACCTGGCTCAAACCCATTTACACCCGATTCAAGTATTACACCAGCATTACAATAACCAAGGGGAAGAGGTTGATCTAACTTTGAGCGAACGGCATCAATTGTTGGCATCAATCCATCTGTCTTCACTTTAGCTAGTACTTGCTTAACCTTATCGGGTTGTTGTCTTGCTTTACTAAGATAATTTGCTTTACCAAAACCGATCAGCATGCGTTCAGTACCTGCAGACACAACCGTTGAACGACTAGCTATTAATACATTCCCGCTTATGATTTTAGGTGCTGGTACCTCAACTAAAGAAGTTTCACCATCGGATAAATTTTGTAAAATCTGTAACATGAATTTATATACTCATTTTAAATTTATTTATAAGTGAATGTATGTTCACGATGCAACTCTAAATTTTTAACCATATCTGTAACAACTAACATCAATTCAGTTGAAATTATTAACTCTAACCATTCTCTATTTCTATTATGGTTAAATGGTTGCAAAATTGCATTTTTATGCCCAACATTCTTTGGCCAATGTTTCTTACTTAGATATTTTTCATTATTCCAAATTTGCGTATGCCTATGATCATTTACCTTTGCAATTAGTTTACCTTGCTGAAAATTTATTGATTCATTTACACCTTCAAATGGTTCACTCCGAGCGCTAAAAGTAAGTGTAACCAAATCTCCTCTAGGCGTATTAATTACCACACTAAAATTATCTGACGGTGTATTTTTGTCACTATATGAAATTGTTATATCAACAGATTCAACACTTGTATTTGACCAACACATCATATGCACTGCCAAATCTAGCCAATGACCTAAATTCCCACATACTCGAGTCCCTTCTTTTGGGTCACGATACCAGTGATCTTCTGGAATAAAATGCCCTGTTACAAAACAGGATAAGCTGAAAGGAAGAGACTTATCGGCGGTGTTATTTCGTATTAAATCAATTGACGGTGCATGAGGTCGATTATATCCTACATAAACTTTCTTACCTGTTTCTCGGACAACTGCTAGTAAATCTTCAAATTGTTCTCGTGTCGTAGAAATAGGTTTTTCAATATAAACATCACAACCGGCTTTCATACTTTGTACTGCATATGACGTGTGAGTTGCATGATTAGATGCGATATAAACCAAATCAGTGCCTTTAAGAAAATCAGAGCAATCTTTCCCGTAATTTTTCATTCCAAAAGCGGCTGCCATTGACTTAGCAGCTTTTATATCAATGTCTGTACACCAAGATAATTTGCAATCCGTTGAGGTGCTTAAGAAATACGCAATTGCAGAATACGAAAACTGGCCACAACCAATAATACCAACCCGTCTACCTGAGCGTAATGGGTGAAAAAAACGAAGTAACCACCATATTGGGAACTGCACCCTAAGTCTTCCCGCTACTTTTACAAACGTCCTTATCACTCCGTAGATACTAATAAATCTTACTACTTTTTTAACACCAAATTTCATAACCACTTTCCAAAAACATATTAATTTATTATTACAATCAAAAATTAATTTTTCACTTTTGAATTAAACTCCAACAACATAAGTACTGCCCATAATAATGGATGCACATTTCTTTGACCTGACTGATGTAAAGCAAACAACGATTGCACAGCATCTTGCTTAAGAGGTAAACCATCAAAATATTGCGGATCATTAATTCTCTCTTGCGTCCATTCTTTTAGTTGATTTCGCAACCAACCATCAATGGGCACACCAAAACCTCTTTTAGGACGATCCAATAAATTTCTTGGTATATACCGATACGCCAACTTTCTAAGTAAATATTTATTAGTCGCACCATGCAACTTCCAATTTACAGGTAATTTCATCCCCCATTCTACTACACTTCGAGCGAGCATAGGTGCACGTGATTCTAATGAATAAGCCATGCTAGCCACATCGGTTTTTTGCAAGTAATCATCATTTAAGGTATATAAAGCATCAAGCCGCATACCTTGCTCGCTACCATGCAATCCTGAGGGGAATGATAAAGCAGCCTTATCAAAGAGGTCTCTTAATCCATAGGTACGCTGAAGCACGTCATCAGAAAGAATACTCCTGAAATCTTTTGCAATACTGCGAGAAAAAGCAAACGCCCTAGCAGAACTAGATTCTTTTAAAGCCGCACTTAATAATTTAAAGTTGTGTTTAGGTAGCATCCCCGATATTTGGGCAACTGCAGATCTTCCCCATGTAGGCATCGAAAAAAAAGCATCAAGCATCTTCGCTATACGGTAGTAATGATAACCACCAAACAATTCATCACCACCATCACCAGTCAAACTTACGGTAACATGTTTTCGTGCCAGTCTTGATACAGCCATTGTAGGGAATGCAGCACTATCAAAAAAAGGTTCATCATAATGGTGCAAGAAATCAGGAACAAGATCTAATAGGTTATCAACATGTAAATGTTCGCAATGATGTTCGGTACCTAAATATTCTGCGACCGCTTGAGCATCAGAGCTTTCATCATAAGCTTTTTCTTCAAAACCTATAGTAAATGTTTTTATTGGTGTATTTGTATGCTTGCCCATCATAGCAACCATCAATGAACTATCTATCCCACCGGACAAAAAAGCACCAAAAGGCACATCAGTAATCATTCTTTGTTTAACACTTTGAACCAACACTTCATCTAGTTCATCTAACAAATCACCTTCACTACGACGTTTCCAGCTCGTTTCAGGAGTAATTGTTCGGAGATCCCAATAGCGTTTAATTTCTAGGCCAGACTCACTAACTTCAAGAAAGTGTGAAGCAGGAAGTTTTTTAATATCTTTATGAATAGAATGTGGAGCGGGTACATAACCACTTTCTAAAAACAAACGAAGGGCTTGTTCATCATATTCAGTCGACAATTGGTTAAATAGCTTAAATAATGGATTTGGGCGTGAAGAAAAGCCAAAGCTTTTACCATTCCAATGATAATAAAATGGCTTTTCGCCCATTCGATCTCTTGCGGCAAATAATTTGCGAAGCCGTTTATCCCAAATTACAAAAGCAAACATACCATCAATACGATCAAGCATATTAATACCCCATCGAGCCCAGGACTCTATCAGTATTTCGGTATCACTATGCCCTTTCCAAGTGTGAGAATCGCCACCTAACTGGATACGTAACTCAAGAAAATTATAAATTTCTCCATTAAATACACAGACATAACGCCCATCAGATGAGTGCATTGGTTGATGCCCAGCTTCCGATAGATCTATAATTGAAAGGCGTCTGTGTGCTAATCCACAGCCATTTTCTTCCCATATCCCAGAGTCATCAGGACCACGCTCTGTTATTAAAGATGCAGCATTCTCTAATCTTTGTAACCCAACTTCCTCACCTGAGAAATTTACTCTTCCAACTATTCCGCACATAAATTATTTTACTTTTATTAAAAGAGTTTATAGTTAAAAAATATAGCTAAGATGTACTTCTAGTATTCGAAATATCACTATACTTTCTTTCCTCTACCTACAACACCATTATCCCCATACCAAACTTCCACATCAGTAAAACCAGCATCTAAGAACCAGCTTTTTACCTTTTTCATTGATTGCGGGTGATCATGTGCAGGTGAATACATATCAAATGTATCAAGAATTGCCCATTCTTTATTTAACTCTGGCTCTAATCCCAAATGAGAAAATTCAACAATAGGAACAAGACGTGCACCAGCTCGCCCAAAAAGTTTTCTCAGCAGTTTTGCTGGAGGAATAAATATTGGAACCATAATATTTAATAAACGAAATAAGGTTTCCCGATTCATTCGCATTGTAATTGGACGTAAAATATACTTCCAATGTAAATAGTGATACCAACTTTGGGTATATACATCAACATACAAATAACCTCCCGGCTTAACTTTACTTGCCAGACTAAAAAATGCCGCCTCCGGATCGGGAGTATGTTGAATCACACCTAAACAAAATACACGATCAAATGATTGGTCTTCAAAAGGAATATTGAAAATATCACCTTGAAACAAAGTCAAATTTTTTGCGCTACCATTATTCTTGGCATTAGCCTCAACAGCAGTTGAATAATCAAATGAAAATAGATCAGCTTCTGTTTCTACTAAAATTTCAGTGAATCTTCCCGCACCAGAACCAGCTTCTAAAATACGTTGGCCTTTCAAGGACTCCCCAGACCAGTTAGTTGCTGCCTTTACTCTATTTCTTGATATAGGTAGTCCACTATGACTATCAAGTTGGGTTTTTCGATAAATATTCCATTGATAGCCAAAGGATTCACCATAATTATCTAGTTCAACCAATCGTGGAATATTATCAATAATTGGGAAATTAGCAGCACAGTTAGAACACAGTAGATATTTATTTTTTTTACCTTTAGTAGGAGCATCTGAATTAAAAGACAACATACCATTTTTACATGTTGGACAGGAAAATTCGGACAAAAACCCTCCGTCCTTTATATTTTTAAAATTAACTACAACATCATTCATTTCAATAAACCTATTTCAAAAAATCAACATTTACTTTTGTAAATCCACTCACTATTCAAACTTAACTTATAATCTTGAGCATTTTAAATATTAAAAGATATGCTGTCACTTTTACTTCTTCCCTATATAACGCTGGTCGATCAAATAACTATCAAAATATCATACATACTTACTTGAATTCTCTATAACTCTATTCGCATCATGCTTTATTCATTAAAGCTAATTTCAATAAAGAAGAAACAGACCACATCATAAAAAATGCAATCAACGTTACTAAAATCATTTTATACGTTGCTAATTCACTATAATACATTAATCTGAAGAAACTCATAACAAAGGATAGATAAATAACTACTGATAAAAACCCACCTGATTGCATACCATTTTTTGTTACCTGCATTATACGTCCTATAATAAACAATATAATAAAAGGCCCAAAATAACTAAAATTCATATAGGCAGTTCCAGCTAAAAATGCACCACCTGATGCAGCAAGTGGTGTATGCAAAATATATTGAGCAGGAACAAGTGGTCTATCAGGATTAATCGAAGCAGGTAGAGTCTGCAAAATTATATCAAAATATGTTTTACCGTAAAAATAATCTGTATAACCTTGTTCAATTAGCTGAACTGCAGATAAATATGTAGCTGCAACCGCCTCAAAAGTTGAGAAATTCTTAAAGTCAACTGCGCCACCTGATCTTGTTTTTCCTATATAATATATTAGAGCAACTATTAAGGCTAAAAAGAAATACACACGCCTATTTAATTTAGCTTTCCTTCTTTCAAGTAACCGTTTAACCTTACTAGTTACATTCAAGAAGTTATCGTCATTAACGATATATGCAAGCATTGCTACAGCCAACCCTATAGCTTCAGAACGCACACCTGATAATATTTCAAGGTAAATTACGGAAAACAAAATAAAGGTAAGCACATAATATCGATATGGTAACTTATACCTTAACACACTTACAAAAATCACAAGAAAGATAGAATGACCTATAACTCTACCAACTTTGATACCTGGAATTTCTTGTTGTTGTGCTTTAGAATAAAGATATTCAGCATGCCATATTTTAACTGACGGCATAATATAATATATAAGCACAAATGCCACAAATAACCAAAATATTATTTCAACTCTAGACAGCTTCAATTCAAACCTTTCAGATTGAAACAACCTTAATCTACTGGGGTAAGAATAAGAAAGGGCTAACCCCATAAGACCAATTAAAGCAATCACCAATAATTGAAAAGTATTTTCTTGTGTTTGAAGATAAACCCTGCCTCCTCCCATTAAGTATGTTTCAGGAAATAACAGGTGAAGTATTACAGCAGTTACAGGACCAGTGTATATTAATAAAAAAAGAGTTAGGCCAAAATCTTTTTTTGACACCAAATATACAAATGTCATTATATAAACAGCTATTAATATATAAATCGTAAACATTTCAATCAATTCACATTATAAGTTCATATGCAATTATCAACATAAAGTTTGGTTCTACTACAGAACCATCAATCAAGTATAAACCCATATTTTGCAAAGAATATAATTTAGCAGTGGAACTAAGCAGAAAGTCGTAAGCAAGACCATATGTTATATAGGGTACCATAACATCTAAAATTTAAGTACCAACATGCAGTAATAATACATTTAATAAAAACCCAATATAGTTATCATCCGGATTATGTTTGTTTTTAAATCTTCATAAATATTTTATTCTAAAGAAAAAAGTTAGGCCAATACACAATACAGCCCTTGAATAAAGAGTTTCTTCCTCTGCTAACGCTTGGCGATAGATTCGAAAGTGTAATAATTTTTACTGTTTATAGGACTATGCCTTCTTTTGGCAACATAACTTTTCCTTTATAATATAGACACTATCAACAGGTTATTTCGAAAAACTTATAACAGTTTAAAAGTGAGGGCGAAAGTACGCTAATGTTTTCTCTAACGCAGGTATGAGAGACATCTTAAAATCCTGCCCAATGAGGCGTTCCAGCCTAAGCCCAGAAAATTCAGCAGAGCCAACCTCTATTGCTGCTATTTCCTTAGGCATAGGCTGTATTTCAAGAACGCCTTTCCCCGTCACTTCAATTAATTTTTGCGCCAATTCGGTCAAATTAAGTTCATTACCAGAAACATTAAAAAGACAGAATCCTGTTAAATTTTTATCAACAAGTCTCAGAATAACATTTGCTATATCTGACGCGTAGATACAATTTCTCCTACGTATTCCATCATAAACGATTATTGGCTCATCACTCAGTAATGCTGTTATAAAAGTGCCAATTAATCCAATATCATGGCCATTAACAGGCTGATTAAGACCAAAAGTATTACCAAATCTCAAACTTATAATGTTTAATTGCTCATTCCCTGCCAGTAACTGATAGTGACGTTCAGCCGCTAGCTTATGAATTCCTTGAACATCTACTGGGTTGCAACAGGTAGATTCGGTAATTACATCATCAGATACCCTACCGTATTGATGTCGTGATCCAAGATAGATTACTAATTTAGGCCTAGCCAACCGTATAGATTGAATTGCATAAATATGAGACTGCAAATTAAGCTGACAATCATAGACGGGATCTTTTATTGCTTCCAAATGACAAGTCCAGCCCATAGCATCAATCACCAGATCTACATTTCTGAGAATATCTGCTAGATCAATAGTCAATTCTACTGGGGTATCGATAAAAGTAACAATATCAAGTAGACCATTTATGTTGCTTCTTTT
>Ga0316207_10003118_pt1 | contig 15865 bp, 15 predicted proteins | sample 6weekpyrite_MG_FD_204943 | JGI IMG/M metagenome (GOLD analysis project Ga0316207, IMG submission 204943) | Microbial mat bacterial communities from mineral coupon in-situ incubated in ocean water Damariscotta River, Maine, United States -... | ecosystem: Environmental > Aquatic > Marine >... | reverse complement strand
CGCCAGGTGAAGCGGTGCAGGCAAAGGACGAGCCGCCGCGGTTGAATTCGATGCAGGTGCCGGTGGTGACCATATTGCCATTCTGCTGCAGTTCGAATTCCGGGGTACCGGTACCGGCATAGGACATCCGCAGCGAGCCGTTTTCCAGCTGCAGCTTGACATCCGGATCAACGTCCGAGGTATCGGCCAGGGTGAGGCTGACAGTGCCGTTCTGTTCGACCAGGATATTGCCGCCCTGGACATCCAGTTTGGCATCCGGCGAGCTGTCGCCCAGACCGACATTACCAGCAGCATCGATATGGATCGAGCTCGCCGGGGCGCTGGGTTCGATGCGGAAGGACAGCAGGCTGCCATTGGTGGCGTCACGGACAAAGAACCCGGCTTCGTTACCGGCCACATCCCAGGTCTGCGGGGTAAAGCCGGACGAGCCGTCCTGTTCCAGCCGCAGGGTTGGGGTATTGCCTTCTACCGCATGCAGGGTGACCACCGGATTGGTGGTGCCAAAGCCGATGTCACCGTCATTTTCGACATAAAGCGCATTGCTGCGAGCAGAGGCCTCGATGGTAAAGGGGGTGCGGCCGCCATCGATATCATCGATGGAGAATTTATTGGCGCCGCCATTGGCGCTGTCGTTGAAGGTGATCTGCCAGTCATTGGTCGGGAAGGAACTGGTGGAGGAGGTATCCACGGCGCGGATGCGCAGGTTGTTTTCCTTCAGCCGCAGGGTGTCAAAGCCAAAGCTCTCGCCGTTGACGCAGTCCTGGCCGGCACAGATACTGCCATTGACGATCACATCATCCAGGAACACCTGATCGGCCAGGGCCAGGCCCGCACTCAGGCCAAGCGCGCCGGCGCTCAGGGCAAAGGCGGTAAATGTCTTGCGCAATGTCATGTTGGACTTCTCCCTATGAGATCTGTTTGCGCCCGGGGTTGGGCCGGGTCTGTTGGTCAGTTGGTGTCATCTTCGCGGATCTCCTCGGGGGTGATGATGACCCCGCGCGAGACCGTGAAATGACCCGTGGTATAGAAGGGTTCGGCCTGGGTATCGCTCTGCGCGTCGCCGCGGCCGTTGTTCTGCGGATTGACGATTTTCACCTGGGTGTCGGTGGCCGCCTTCAGCTCGTAGCGATAGATGCCATCCGCCACTTCGGCGCCGCTGAGCTGAAACACCGGGGTGCCAGCCTGGGCCTGCACGGTGGTGAGCTGGCCATCAGGCGCCGCCACGGTCAGGGTGGCATTGCTGAGCCCGCTCCAGTTTTCAAACCACAGGGCGTTGGAGTTGTGTTGCTGCACCGGGTTGGCCGCCAGCGCCGTCTGGGCTGCGGCCAGGAGTCCAATGAGAAAAACAGGCAGCATCACTGTGCTCTGTATCTGCCGGAAAATGTGTTTCATTCAAAGACCCTTTAACGCGCCTGTGCAAACTTTCAAGCCGGAGTGCCTGTTATCTCAGGCTTCCCCAGCGTCAATTGAGTCTACATCAATGTGCCGGCGCATTTAAAGAATATTAATGGTTTAGCAGCCTCCGGGCTCGCCTTTTTTGGGGACATCAACTCAAAAGAGAACTCACCCTCAATCAAAAATAGAAAATATTTAAATTAATACTATTTTAACGAGTTCAACCCTTGCCAGATCTGCAGCGCCCGATTCTGCGCTTCGGTGATCTGCGCCGCCGTCATGCGCTGATGCAGGGCCTGGGCTTGGTCCATCGCCTGTGGCGCCCCGGCCGAATTGGCCAGAGTCAGCCACATATAGGCCAGCACATAGTCCTGAATCACCCCGCGACCGTGACTGTAGAACAGCCCCAGATTGGCCATCGAGGGGCCGTGTCCCGATTGGGCGGCGGCGCGAAACCAGCGTGCTGCCTGCTGCGGGTCCGCAATCGAAGCCTCTGTGGGGGTGCACAGCTGCCAGCCCAGCAGGAATTGCGCCACCGGATCGCCCGCCGTGGCGGCCTGCTGGCGTTGCGCCGCAACCTCAGCGCTGATCTCGGCCTGCGGCACCGTCAGGCGCGGGTCGAACAGGCAGCCGTCAGGGGCGGCCAGACCATGGGCCGTTTGCTGTTTCAGCTGGCTGGCTCGGCGCGCCCAGACTTCGGCCTCGGTGTCGCTCTGTACCACCCCATAGCCATTGGCATACATCACGCTGAGATTGGTCATGGCGATGGCCAGCCCCTGCTCGGCGGCAGCGGTAAACAGCGTGGCGGCGCGCGCATAATCCTGCGCCACCCCGGTGCCGCGCACATGGAGCAGACCAAGATTGTTCTGCGCCCGCGCCAGACCGGCCTCGGCGGCGGGGGCAAACAGCGCCGCAGCGCGCTGGAAATCCTGTTCCACCCCGGTGCCCTGCTGATAGAGCACCCCCAGATTGATCGATGCGGTTTGATGGCCACCGTCGCTGGCCTGCTGATAGAGCGTGGCCGCCCGCGCCGGATCGCTGCTGCCATCAGCGCCCCGTTCCAGCGCCCACGCCAGATCAAACAGATGCTGCGGATCGCCCTGATCCGCCGCCGCCTGCAGCCAGTGCAGCGCCTGCTGCTGATCCCGGGTGCCACCCAGACCGGCATGGAAATACTGCCCCAGCCGGTTCTGGGCGCCGGCATGGCCCTGGTCTGCGGCCTGGCGATACAGCCTGGCCGCAGTGGCGTAATTCTGCAGCACCCCGGTGCCATTGTGATAGGCCTCGGCCTCGGCAAATTGTGTCTCAGCTGCCTGACCCGCCTGTTGCGCCAGGCTGGCGGTGGGTAACATCAACAGGGCTGCAATGCAGGCAAGCCGCCGGGCAAAACCCCTCATTGGTCACTCTCTGCAGGCGCGGTTTGTGGAATTGGCGGCGGGCTTTCAAAGAAGCTGCGGGCGGCACTCTGGGCCTCGGCGATCTGCTCGGGTGTCATCAGCTGGGCAATCACCTCGCGGGTGTCTGCCGCCCCGGCTGCTCCCGAAGCGGCGGCGATATTGAGCCATTTGTGGGCCTGCACATAGTCCAGCGCCACCCCGGTACCGGTGGTGTAAAGCTGCCCCAATGCGGCCTGGGCGGTGGCATCGCCCGCCTGGGCGGCACGGTCCAGCAACTGGGCAGCTGTGGCGGCATCACCGCCCTGTTCCAGATAGAGCTGCGCCAGCGCCAGCTGCGCCGGGCGGATGTCTTCGCCTGCGCGCGACTGCAGCCAGCTCAGTGCTTCATTGGCCTCCTGATCTGCATTTTCCTCAGCCTGCTGGCGGGCAGCGGCAGCAACCCAGGGCACCATGTCATGCGGCGCCATCAGCGTCTCCAGCTGGCCCGAGATGGCCAGGGAGGCCAGCTGCGCACTGGCCCCGGGGGTGTCCTGCTCGGCGGCCTGGCGATAGAGCTTGACCGCCTTGGCCAGATCCACTTCGACCCCGCGGCCGGTCTGATAAAACAGCCCCAGCGCCAGCTGCGCGCGGCCCAGCCCGGTGTCGGCAGCACGATCGTACCAATGCGCTGCCAGCGCGTCATCCTTGGGCAGCACCTGCCCCCGGGCATAGCCCCAGCCCAGATTGGCCATGGCACCGGGATCGCCGGCCTCGGCGGCGGCGGTCAGCCAGTGCAGCGCCGTCTCGGCATCCGCCGCGACGTCTTCGCCGCGCAGATAGCGGGTGCCCAGCCGCCGCTGTGCCAGCGGCAGCCCCTGTTCGGCGGCGCGCAGGTACCAGCGCAGCGCCTCGGTCTTGTTCAGCGGCACGCCCTGGCCGTTGTCATAGGCATTGGCCAGATAAAATTGCGCATCGCGGTGATTATTGGCAGCGGCCTCTTCCAGCCAGCGCCGGGCCTTGGCCGGATCCTCGGCGGTGCCCGCACCGCGGGCATAGGCCCGGGCCAGGGCATATTGTGCCTCGGCGTGCTGTTGTTCTGCGGCCGCCAGCAGCCAGCTGACCGCCCTGGCCTCATCCTTGGGCACCCCGTCGCCAGCGCTGACCAGCAGCGCCAGATAATACTGCGCCTCGGCATCGCCACGTGCCGCCGAGCCGGTCAGCAGAGCTGCCGCCCGGGCACCATCGCGGGCGCCCTCCGGCGCACTCAGATAGACCCGGGCCAGCAGGGTGGCGGCTTGGATATGATCCTGCGCCACCGCCTTTTCCAGCCACAGGGTGGCGCCGTCCAGATCGCGCGGTCCGCCGCGCCCTTCCAGCAACACCCGACCATAGCGGTACTGCGCCAGCGGCGTGCCGGTCTGTTCGGCCAACTGCGCCAGCGCCTGACGGACAAAGGTGAAATCTTCGCGCTCCCAGGCCTGTTCCACCTCGGCCATCGGCACCAGCGGTGCAGGCACAGCGTCTGACCCCATGCCCGAATTGGCGGTGCCGTCTGACTGACTCTGGGCGCTCAGCGGCGCACTCAAAGTCAGCCCGCCCCCCAAGGCAAGCAGGGCGGCAAGGGGCAGGGCAGCGGCGAGGCAAGGGGCAGAACGGGGAATTGCAGGCATGTAATGATCTTTATGAACCTTGAGTGTTGCGGCGCAGCTTAGGGCGACAGGGGGGGTGAAATCAATTCGCTAAACGTGCCAGCAGCCAAATCAGGGCGGCTGCGGCAGACAGCGCGGCGCCAAAGGGCAGGGGGTGAGTGCGGCGCAACCGGCGTCGGCGCATCAGCACCGGACCCAAGGCGCAGGCCAGCGCCAGCAGCGCCGCTGCCAGAACCAGATGTGGCAGCAACCAGGGACCACAAAGCGCCCCCAGCCCCACCATCAGCTTGACATCGCCCAGCCCCAACCCCTGACGGCGGCGCAGCAGATAATAGAGGATCCGGATGACCCAGAACGCCGCCGCGCCGATCAGCCCCCCGGCCAGCGCCTCGCCTGGGCTCCAGGGCAGCAGCGGGTGAATGGGCGGCGGGGTCAGCAGCGCCCAGCCCAGGGCCGCCAGCGCCAGCATCCCGGTCAGCAGGTCCGGCAGCCGGAACCACAGCAGATCACAGAGCGCCAGCGCCAGCAGCAGCCACAGGATCAGCGCGCTCAGCGCCATCTCGACCCCCGAACCACCAAGGGCCAGCGCCAGCACCGCCACTCCAACGGCCGCCAACTCCACATAGAGATGCCAGGGCGCAATGGCGCCGCCGCAATGACGACAGCGCCCGCGACTGATCAGATAGGACAGCACCGGCAGCAGGTCACGCGCGCCCAGCCGGGTCTGACAGCTGCGGCAGGTCGAGCCGGGGCGGATCAGGCTTTCGCCGCGCGGCAACCGGTCAATCACCACATTCAGAAACGAGCCCACCGCCGGGCTGAGCAACAGCAACAGCACCGGAATCAACACTGGAAGCAGCACAGGAAAAAAGGCGGGGTCGGGCACGGCGGGATCCGGGGAACAGCAAGCAGAGGCGCGACTCTGCCCGCCCGGGCCAGCAGGTGCAAGGTCCTGATCTCTCTGATCTGTTCGCCGCCTGAATTCCCTGGCGGGTTTCTCTGTCCCTTGCGTGGTTCGCACATTGTCAGCGCGCCGCCGCGCTTCTATCATCCCGGCAACACAGGATTTGTCATGCCCAATATTTCTCTCCAATTGTCCGCCCGGCGCGCCACCTCCCACCGGGACGCCGGATTTTCACTGCTCGAGCTGATGGTGGTGGTGGTCATTCTCTCGGTGCTGGCGCTGGTCATCGTGCCGCGGGTGATCGACCGGCCCGATCAGGCCCGCATGGTGCGGGCGCGTGCCGATATCGGTGCCATCGCCAGCGCGGTGAAATTCTACCGGCTGGACAATCTGCGCTACCCCACCACCGAACAGGGGCTGCAGGCGCTGGTCAGCCGCCCCGGCACCGAGCCGCTGGCCGCCAACTGGGCCGAGGGCGGCTATATGGACCGGCTGCCCAAGGATCCCTGGGGGCAGGTCTATCGCTATCTCTCACCCGGGGTGCATGGCGATTTTGATGTCTTCAGCTATGGCGCTGATGGCGTGCCGGGGGGCAGCGGCACAGAGGCGGACATCGGCTCATGGGCGCTGGAATAACCCCTCGGCAAGCCGGGTTTTCACTGCTGGAACTGGTGGTGGTTGTGGCGGTGCTGGCGGTGCTGGCCGTCGGCGTCAGCCTGGGGGCTGGCCTAGGTACTGGACCGGGACGTTCAGGAGCAGGCAACCGCGGAGATCTGGCCACCTTTCAACAGGCCTATGATCAGGCCCGCAGCCTGGCCATCCACGGCGCGGCGCGGCGCGGGCTCAGGATCACCCCGCAGGGGCGACAGGTGGCGCTGTGGCAGGGCGGTGACTGGCAGGTCTCGGATCAGCTGCAGCGCTGGCGCGGTCAGGTCAGTTATCTGGCCAGGGGACCACAGGCACAGACCTCTCCCGAGGCGCCCAATCTGCTGTTCCTGCCCAATGGTCAGACCAGCGCCTTTGACATTCAGTTTGACGGTACCCATTGCCGCAGCGATGGCTGGACGGGGCTGACATGCGACGCAGGCTAGGGCGCAGCACATCCCAGTCCACCCGGGGGCTGACGCTGCTGGAACTGGTGGTGGCGGTGCTGGTGCTGGCCATCGGCAGCCTGGCGGTCCTGAAGGCGATTGATCAGTCGCGGCTGGCTCTGGGCGGCGCGCAGCCACGGCTGCTGGCGCAGATTGCCGCGGCCAACCGGGCCCAGGCGCTGCGGCTGCAGGCGCTGGCACAGCGGGACACCGCAATGCAGGCGCTGCCCGATGTGGTGGTGATGGGCCCCTATCAGGTGCAGCTGTCCCAACACAGCCAGAGCACCGCCAGCGGCGTGGTCCGGGTCACCGTCCAGGCCCGCATCCCCGGTGCCCCCGGGGCAATGCTGGTCACCTATCTGCCGCCCGGGGGGGGGCCATGAGGCAGCGCCCTGAACAGCGCCGCAATAAACAGGGCTGCGACAGTCTACACCGAGATTCTGGGCTGACCCTGATCGAGCTGGTCGCCGCCATGGCGCTGTTTGCGCTGCTGGCAGTCATGGGCCTGCAGGCGCTGACCACCGGCTTGCGCCAGCGCGATCATCTGGCCGCCCTGGACCAAGAGGTGGCGGAGGCCAGCCTGGGGCTGGCGCTGCTGCGCAATGATCTGGCCGCCATGGTGCCGCTGCTGTTTCACCCACCCGGCGGCGGGCGGCGCTCGGCGCTGCACCTGTCGCGCGATGGGCGCAGCCTGGGGCTCTCAATCGGCGGCCAAAGCGACCTGCCACCCCTTCAGACCCGTGGCTTGCACCGGGTGCAATGGCGGCTGGAGCCGGGCTCGGGTCGGCTGCTGCGGCGGGTCTGGCCGGTGCTGACCCCGGCCTCAGCCAGTGCCGCCCAGCCCGAGGTCGCCTATTTCAGCACCGTGCGCAGCTTCACCCTGCGCAGCCACTGGCCGCAGCTGGGCTGGGTTGATGGCGCCGACAGCGGTGTGCTGGACAGCGCCCCCGAACCGGAGGCCGGGGATAGCGACGGGGGACTGGTGGCACAGTCCAGCCTCTATTCCGACACCCTGCCGCAGGCGGTCGAGCTGACCCTGCAGATCGACGGGCTGGGGCCGGTGCGGCTGTTGCAGGTGCTGCAATGAAACAGGCTGCAACCCGCGGCTTTGTGCTGCTCAATGCGCTGGTGCTGGTGGCGGCTTTTGCGGCGGTGTCGGTGGTGGTGCTGCAGCGTGCCGAAGCAACCCGCCAGCGGCAGGCCAGCCTACAGGATGCGGTGCAGATGCGGCTCTATCTCGATGCCTTCGAGGCGCTGGTGCTGACCCAGCTCAGGCGCGACCAGCTGGGCGGCAGCCTGGATCACCTGGGCGAGGCCTGGGCCGCCATCGGCGATCCCCGCGCCCCGGCAATGATTCTGGATCGGGCCGAGGCACGCGGTCAGGTCGCCGATCTGCAGGGCCGCTTCAACGTCAACTGGTTGGCCAACCCGGGGGATACGGTAGCGCGCGACAGCTTTGCCCGGCTGCTGGTGCAACTGGGGCTGCCATCGCGGCTGGGTGGGCAGATCATCGGCTTTCTGGATCCCGGCGGCCCCGCCAATGCCGCCGCCTATGGCCGCCTGCAGCCTGCCGTAGTTCCCCTGGGCGGACCGGTGCAGCTGCTGGAGCAACTGCAGACCGTACCGGGACTGAGCCCGCGCCACTATGCCCGGCTGGCCCCCTATCTGGCGGCCCTGCCCGGGGACAGCCGGCTGAACCTCAACACCACCTCCCCCGAGGTACTGACCAGCCTGCTGCCCGGCAGCAATCGCGGCGGGCTGACCCAGGCCCTGGCCAGCCGGTCCCGGCAGCCCTTTGTCTCACTCGAGGATTTTGCCGCCCGCGCCGCGTTATCCCTGCCCGAGGGGGGGCTACCGGAGACTATAGAGCCGCGCCTGGCGGTGGGCTCGGGTTGGTTCCACGCCACTATTGCGGTTGCGCTGGGACCCCGTATTCTGTCACGTCAAACCACCTTTCACCGCCGTCCGCTGCCCTATGGGCCGCAGGTGGCCCACCGGCTGGAGATCCCGGAATGACCAGGCCCGCATGAACAGCTCTGCCGCTCCCCTGACCCCGGCGTCCGAGTTTCTCTGGCTGGAGCGCACCGCGGGATCCCCCGAAAGTGACCTGTCCGGGCAGGTCGTGCTGCTGCCCGGCGCGGCGGTGCCGCTACTGCCGGTCACCCTGCCGCGGCGGCTGCGCGGGGCGGCGCGCGAACAGGTGGCCTGGCGGCAGGTAAAGGATCAGACCGGGCTGACCCCCGCTGCGGTCGAGCTGCGCCCCTACAGCGAGACCGGGGGCGAGGACTGGCAGCGGGTGCTGCTGCTGGATGCAACGCAGATGCAGGGCTGGCGCCAGCAGGCGGGGGCGGATGTCCGCGCCCTGCTGCCGGATTATCTGGCGCTGCCCGCCGCCAGAGAGCTCTGGGTGATGGATCGCGGCGAGACGCAGATCCGCATGCGGCTGGGGCTGCAGGACGGATTCACCGCCGAGCCCGATCTGGCACAGCTGATGCTGACCCAGATGCTGGCCGAGGCCAAAGCCGCAGAGACCCTGCCAAAGGCGCTGCTGCTGCAGGGAACACCTCCGGCCTGGCTGGAGGCGCTACTGGAAGCGGCCAAGATCCCGCTGGTGCAGGAGCTCGCGGCGCTGACGCCGCTGGGGCTGGAGACCCCAAAGATTCTGAGCCATGGCGAGCTGGCCGCAGATCTGCGCCGGGATCCGCGCGCCGCCCGTCAGCAGCTGCGCCGCCGCCTGCTGCCCTGGCGCTGGCCGCTGTTGGCCGGGGCGCTGGCGCTGGCGCTCTGGGCCACGCTTCAGATCACCCAGACCGAGCGGTTGCGCCAGGACACCGGCATCTTGCGCGGCGAGATCGACACCCTGGTGCGGGATCGTTTTGTGCCCACCGGACCGCTGCTGGATGTGCGCCTGCAGGTGGCCCGTGCCCTGGCGCGGCAACAGGCGGCCGAGGTCGATACCGAGGCCCAGATGTCACCGCTGCAGCTGCTGGGGCAGGTGGCTGATGTGCTGATCGCAGTTCCGGTGCAGCCGGATCTGGTCAGCTATGACAGCGCGGCAGGGATGACCCTGGACCTGCGGCTGGCCGATTTTGCCGCAGTCGATCAGCTGGTGGCGGTGCTGCAATCAACCGGGCTGGCGGTCGAGCTGCGCGACGCCCGGGTGGCGCCCGACAATCAGGGGGTGCAGCTGGAACTGCAGCTGAGACCGGAGGGCAAGCAATGACAGAGCGGCTGATCACCCTGCTGCTGCGGCTCAGCTCGCGCGAACGCCGCCTGCTGGCGCTGCTGGCCCTGGTGGTCACCCCGGTGCTGGTCTGGCTGGCGCTGATCACACCGCTGCTAGACAGCCGCGCAGCGGCACAGCAGCAGGCCGTCGAGACCCGGGCGCTGGCCGACTGGCTGCTGGCGCGCGCCGACGAGCAGGCGCTGCTGGGCCAAAGCGCCCCGACGCAACGCCAACCGGTACCCGAGCGGGCGCCGATTGGCATCAGCGGGTTGGAGCAAAGTCTGGTCTTGGCAGGTCTGCGGCCTGCGGTCACCGCGCTGGCCGCAGCGACCGAGGGCGGCGTCGAGCTGCAGTTCGACCAGGTTGAATTCACCGCCCTGGCCGCCTGGCTGTCGCAGAGCCAGCCCTCCTGGGGCTATGAGATCCAGAGCTTCCGGCTGCAGCCCGTGACTGCGAGTGAGGGCGGTTTTGGAGTGCAACCCGACCCGACAGCCGAGGCAGCAGCGGATACGGCGGGGATGATTTCTGCGGCGCTGACCCTGACACCCGCCATGCAATAATCCACTCCGGGCACAAGACTTAGCGGCAGCACATTGGATTCAGCGGCCACATGATCTGACGGCCCCAGCTTTGGGCGGCCCAGATTCTGGCAGCCCTCTTGCGGATTGGTGGAATGGTGCCAACGATGCAGCGCATTGGTGTTGAACAGAGTTCAGGATGCCGAAATCGAACCGGATATTACTGTGCTGCAGCAACAGCACCGGCAGCGCCGCCAACGTCACATAAAGCTCCTGCGCCTGTGACCCCTGGGTGGCGATGAACAGCAACGCCATTGCCCCAGCAGCGCCAAAAGGAAGACCTGTGAGAGCAATCGCGTGGCTGTCATGAAGGGCTCCTGCTGTGGGGGCCTGCCGGGGAGGGATATATAATATCCATTAAACGAGGTTATTGGCTGATTGGAGCAAGCCAAAATATGCCTGCCCCGGCCCGAGACAGCAGCCTGAATCTGATCTGTTGTATTCTGGTGCTTAGCCCAGGTCCTTAGCTCAGGGCCTTCAGCCGCACCTTGATGCTGGCCAGACGTCCGGCCAGTGCCCCCAGCGGATCCAGGTCGGGGTCGGCTTTCAGCACCTCGGCAATGCTGCTCTGGGCGGCGGCCAGATTCTGACGACCTGCACCCGGATCGCCAACACTCAGCGCGCTCAGCCCCAGCTCGTGCTGCGCCGTGCCCAGCACCGCCAGCGCCGCACTGCGATCGGTGCCGCTCTGGCTCTGGCTCAGCGCCCGGGCCTGGGTGGCGGCGGCATCGTAGGCGCCGCTGCGCAGCAGGCTGTGGGCATATTCCAGTTGAATCCGCGGCTGCAACGGCCCGGCCTGCGACAGCATGCGGGCATAGATCCGGTTGGCCTTGTCAAATTGACCGGCCTCAAGCGCCCCGCGCGCGGCGGTATAATCCTTGCGGAAACTGTTCGACCCGGCACCGCTGCCATCCTCGCAGGCGGCCAAGACGGTCAGCAGCCCGGCGACCCCGGCTGTCAGAAGAAATCCTGCCTTCATGTGCTGCTCTTTGCCTGTTTTATATTTTCCTTTTCATTAGCATAGGCGCGCTTGTGCGTCCATAATGCGCCCTGCAGCCGCGGTCAGCCTGTGACCCGGTTGCACTGAACAGACAGCTCAGGAGCGCCCCCGCCGATGCGTTTGATTGCCTCTCTCATGACCTTCGGGTGCCTGGCTCTGGCGGCCTGGCTGGGCCAGCAGCTGTGGCAATTGCACAGCACGCTGCAGCCCGCCCCGCCAGCGCTGAGCGCGCAGCTTGCCCCCGGCCCGGCCACAACCGGCGCCGCTCCGGCACGAGCGCGGATCTGGCCGGCGCTGTTTGGCACCCCTGTGACCGTCGAACCGCAACCGCCAGCGCCACCGCTGCCCCCCATTGCCAGCCTGGGCTATCGGCTGAAAGGCGTGGTGCGCAATGGCAGCGCCGACTGGGCCATCGTCACCCATCCCACCGGCGATCTGCTGCTCAAGGCCGGCGACATGCTGACCGAGGGGGTGGAGGTGCTGGAAATCAGTGCCGAAGGCCTGTGGCTGGGCAATGCCGAACAGCGCCAGTTGCTGGAGTTTGAGCCACACAGCCCATAATCTGCGCCGCCCGCGCGCAAAGACAGGTGCCAAGGCGGCAAGGATCCGTTAAGCTTGGCGGCAAAACAACAGCCCGCATCAGCGGCACCGCAGCAAACAGGCAGACCATGTACCTCATCTCCCGACTCCACCGCTGTGCCATCTGGGCCCGGACCGGGCTGGGCCTCCCCGCCGTGCTGACCTGGGCGCTGCTGCTGGCCTGCGCCTCACCGATGCTGCTGCGCCCCGCCCCGGCGCAGGCTCAGGTGGCGCTGGACCTGCGCGACGCCGACCTGCGCAGCTTTGTGCAGATCGTGTCTGAGGCCACCGGACGCAGCTTTGTGCTGGACCCGGCCGTGCGCGGCACGGTGACCGTGCTGGCAACGCAAGAGATGACCGCCGAAGCCCTCTACGAAGTGTTCCTGAACGTGCTGGAGCTGAACCGGCTGACCCTGGTCGAGGGTGCCGGCGCCGATCGCATCGTGCCGATGAATGTCGCCCGCGAGCTGGCCCCGGGTGAGGGGGAGAACGGCATCATTGGCGGCGATGGCTATGAAACCCGGGTGATCCGCATCCAGTATGCGCCGCTCTCCGAGGTCATCGAGGTGGTGCGCCCCTTGCTGCCATCCGAGGCGGTGATCACCCCGGTGCCCGGCGCCAACCTGCTGATCCTGTCGGATCGCGGTGCCAATTTCCGCCGCATCGAAAAGCTGATCAAACGGCTGGATGTGCCGCGCGTCGCCCCGGTCGAGATGATCCGGCTCAATTCGGCCAAGGCATCGGAGGTGGTGCAGGTGATCCAGTCGCTGAATATCATCCCCCAGGGCGCCAGCGTCACCGTGGATAGGCGCTCGAATTCGCTGGTGGTGACCGGGTCGGCGGCACTGCGCGATCAGGTGCGGGTGCTGGCCGGGCGGCTGGACACCCAGGGCGACCGTATCGATTCCCGGGTGGAACAGCTGAACTATGCCGAGGCCGCCACCCTGGCCGATGTGGTGCTGCGCAGCTTTGCCAGCGGCGGTGACAGCAATGGCGAGACCGTGCGCATCGTGCCCGAGCCGCGCACCAATGCGCTGCTGATCACCGCCCCGGCCCAGACCATGCCGCATATCGTGGCGATGATCCGCCATCTGGATCAGCGCCCGGTGCAAGTGCTGATCGAAGCAGTGATCTTTGAAATGTCGGTGCAGGGGTTCTCGGATCTGTCAGTGCAGTTTGGCGCGGTGCTGAACAATGCGGTGGTGGGCGGCGCCCAGTTCAGCCTGGCCGGCCGCCCCAGCCTGACCAGCCTGGTCACCAGCGCCATCAATGACGCAGTGCCCGATGTCGGATCGGGCGGGGTGCTGGGCGGTGCCAAGATCAACGGCGACAACGGCTTTGTCGGGCTGCTGACGGCAATTGCCAGCACCAACAGCACCCGGCTGCTGTCGACCCCCTCGATCATGACCCTGAACAGTCAGGAGGCCGAGATCGTGGTGGCGCAGAACGTGCCCTTTGTCACCGGCAGCTATTCCACCGTGGGCGACAATGCCATTCCCAACCAGCCGTTCCAGACCATCGAGCGCCAGGACATCGGTCTGACCCTGAACGTCACCCCGCAGATCAATGCCGATGGCACCGTGCGCATGGAGATCAAGCAGGAGGTCTCGAATCTGACCGCCAGCACCTCGGCCTCGGGCGGCGAGATCACCAACCGGCGTGCCCTGTCGACCACCGTGCTGGTGCGCGACAAGAATGTGGTGCTGCTGGGCGGCTTGCTGGAAAACGGCTCGGGTGCGGTATCGCAAAAGGTACCGGGTCTGGCCAATCTGCCGCTGGTGGGCGGGCTGTTCGAGGGCAAGAATGCCTCGCGTGATCAGCGCGTGTTGCTGGTGATGCTGCGCCCGCAGGTGGTCTCTTCGGATGCCGAGGCCGAGCGGCTGACCCGCCAGGCCGCCCGCGAGGCCCGCGAAGCCAGCCTTGCGGCCCAGCCCCTGGATAGTGGAGGATACCCCCACGCACCCGCTCAGGGGCTGCCGTTTGACGGGGCCGACCTGAACCAACCCTTTGATGCCGGATTCATTGATGACCTCGCCCAGAGCCGAAACTTCCCGCCGCTCCCCAGCCGGCTCAGGTTCAACGGTCAGTAAGCCGGCCGACAAACCAACCCGTGACCTAGACAGTGACGTGGCCGACGATCCCGCCCGGCTGCCCTTTGCCTTTGCCCGCGACCAGCAGGTGCTGCTGGATGGGGAGTGGCTGATTGCCGGCCCCGGAGCCAGCCAGTTGGGCCTGCGCGAGGCGCGCCGCCGCGCCGGACGGGCGCTGCAAGTGCGCCAGGACAGCCAGACCGGCTTCGAGGCCGCCCTGGCCCGGCTTTATGATCAGAACGGCGGGGCCGACAGCGGCGACGCCCTGTCCTTTGATCTGGAGGATCAGGCTCAGGGCGCCCGTCAGCGCGACCTGCTGGAAGACAGCGAAGACGCACCGGTGATCCAGTTGGTCAACACTCTGTTGCGCCGCGCTGTCAGTGCTGGCGCCTCGGATCTGCATGTGGAACCGCACGAGGGGGGCCTGCGCACCCGGATGCGGGTCGATGGGTTTCTGCAGACCGCCATGGACCGATCTGATGTGCCGGTGCGCAAGATCGTCTCGCGGCTGAAGGTGATGGCGGGCCTGGATATTGCCGAGACCCGGCTGCCGCAGGATGGCCGCATCCCGCTGCGTCTGGGCGGGCGGCTGATCGACACACGGGTGTCGTCCTTGCCGGGCAAATACGGCGAACGTATCGTGCTCAGGATCCTGGACCGCTCGACCGGGCTGAGGCCGCTGGATGATCTGGGGCTCAGCCCCGCCCAGGTGACCCTGCTGAACCGGCTGTCGGCGCTGCCCAACGGTATCATCCTGGCCACCGGCCCCACCGGATCGGGCAAGACCACCACGCTCTATTCGCTGCTGCAGCTGGCCAATCGCGAAGAGCGCAATATCGTCACCGTCGAGGATCCGGTGGAATATGATCTGCCCGGCATCAGCCAGAGCCAGATCAACGCCGAGATCGGCATGAGCTTTGCCGCCGGGCTGCGCGCCACCCTGCGTCAGGATCCGGATGTGATCCTGGTGGGCGAAGTGCGCGACGCCGAAACCGCCAGCGTTGCGGCGCAGGCCGCACTGACTGGCCATCTGGTGTTCTCGTCCCTGCACGCCAATGGCTCGATCGGGGCGGTGGTGCGGCTGCGTGACCTTGGACTGGACAACTTCCTGATCGCCTCGACCCTGCGCGGGGTGATTGCCCAGCGGCTGCTGCGCCGCCTGTGCCCGCAATGCAAAAGCGCCCATGTGCCATCCCCGGCCGAGGGCGCGCATTTCACCCGCCACGGGCTGGCGGTGCCGGATCAGATCCACGCGCCACAGGGTTGCACCTCCTGCGAAGGCAGCGGTTATGCCGGCCGGGTGGGGATCTTTGAAATGGTCGAGGTTGGCGAGACCCTGCGCCAGGCCATCGATGCCGGGGCTTCGGAAACCGAGCTGACCCGCCTGGGCCTGTCAGAGGCGGAAACCCTGGTTGGCCAAGGCCTGGGCGAGGTCGCCGCTGGCCGCTCCAGTCTGACCGAGGTGCTGCGGGTGGTGGGGGATGTGGCGTGAAGGCCTTTGGCTATATCGCCTTTACCGACAGCGGCAAGCGGCGGCGCGGCACGGTGCTGGCCGAAACCGAAACGCAAGCGGCCCGGCAATTGCAGGATCAGGGGCTGTTTGTCTCGGAACTGAGCCCGCGCCGGGCCGGCAAGAGTGACAGCAAGACAAGCGGCACCCGCGCGTCCGGTCTGTCTTTGGGCCTGTCTTCGGGCCTGTCTTCGGGCCTTTCGTGGCGGCGCAGCCGCATCACTGCGGATCTGCAAGCGGTGATGACCCGGCAGATGGCGGTGTTGCTGGCGGCAGAGCTGCCGCTTGAGGCGGTGCTGGATGCGGTGCGCATCTCGGGTGGCAGCGCAGGTATGGAGGCGGCAGCGGCGCGCGCCAAGGTGGCGCTGATGGAGGGCAGCCCGCTGTCTGAGGCGCTGGAGCACAGCGGCGCCGGTTTCCCGCGCTATTACCTGGCGGCAATCAAGGCAGGCGAACGGGCCGGCGAT
>Ga0316207_10003117_pt1 | contig 15865 bp, 16 predicted proteins | sample 6weekpyrite_MG_FD_204943 | JGI IMG/M metagenome (GOLD analysis project Ga0316207, IMG submission 204943) | Microbial mat bacterial communities from mineral coupon in-situ incubated in ocean water Damariscotta River, Maine, United States -... | ecosystem: Environmental > Aquatic > Marine >... | reverse complement strand
AGTTAAACGCGGCTAAATTAATACGTTGAATGGCGATTGTTTGTGTAATGGTTGAGTCAGCACTTTGAAAGGAAAAAATTTCGTGTTTTAAACGAGAATAGGCATTGTTAAATAAGGCAATGTGGACGTCAGATTTATCGAGCTGTTTGCTTTTTAACAGACTTAATAGTGCCGCTTTTTCACCATCCGATAGTGCGCTTGAAATAAGTTGATCTTCGGGTTCCTGTGGAGGAGCGATAGATTGGGTTTCTAAGGCATCAATTGACTCCGCGGGTGCTGTCGTCGTTTGCTCTGCAGACTGATCACCTTTTTCACAGGCGACCAAGAGCGAAAATACACATAAACTCATTAAGAGTCTGAGAAATGATAACTTAGAGAATTGATTGTGAAACATGGTTATTAATCCATCGATTGTAAGCAGTAGAAAACCTTCATTATAGGTACGAAAATTAGTTGGGGCGCGTAAATCCAGTGAAATAATCGCAAGCCAAATAATGGAAAAGATAAGCGATGATAGCGTTGGTGATTTATGCTACTAATCCCAATGTATGACTAATACATATCACTCAATTGATTATATTCTCATACGTCGAAACTTTCTATTAGATTACTGGAATATTAGCACAAGGCATTGATTACCCGAAAATTAAATATCATGCTTTATGCATCTGATAATCGTTATTGTGACATAGAGGGAGGAGGCGAATGGGTTACGGTTGAAAACCACGATGTATGTATCGCATTTGGAGAGTGTCGTTATGTATCAGCCCATGTTACGCTTTATCTTGGCAGTTTGTTTTAAAAAGAAAGAAGAGCGGGTTCTGGGATTGTGTTTTCGAGGAGCAGGCAGTGTCGCAGCCAATTCAATAGCCTGTTTCTTGGTCAAATTTTTTGCTTTTACGCCCCAATACTTTTGTGCCGCTGCCTCGACACCAAATACCCCTGGGCCAAACTCTGCCACATTCAGATAGAGTGTGAGAATTCTACTTTTTTTAAGGTTTTGTTCCATTGCAAAGGTGAGAATAAGCTCATGCCACTTTCTAAACGGGTTTCGAGAGGCGCTCAGAAATAGATTTTTTGCTGTCTGCTGAGAAATGGTTGAAGCACCGTAAACAAATCGCTTTTGTTGCCAGTTGTACTCCATGGCCTTTTTAAACGCGTCGGTGTCTATGCCGTCGTGGCGGTAAAACTTCGAATCTTCGGCGGTAAGTACGGCGCGCACGAGATTATTTGGAATATCTTCCCACTCGACGGGATTCCATCTAAGCCGAGGTTTGTTACGATCTTGCCAGCTTTGTCGTTGATATTGCTGAATAAATTGAGATTGGGGAATGGGGCCATCGGCATACCATTTCCATTCCGGCCAAATGCCTATAAGGTAGCCTGTGTCGATAAGAAAAATGACAACGGATAAACGTAGCGTCCAAACAAGAAATTTCCCCATTCTAGGGAAAACTGAGACAAAAGTTTGCCATGATTGGCTAATTTTCGCACGAATAACACTTAATTTAGCTATTTTGGGCTGATTTTTCTTCTTAGCCATTACTACTCGCACAACTCCCTGGATTAATCATTTACGCTGTTTTGTCGCGTTCTGTTTTTCAGTCAAGCATTATGCCGGTATTCATCCAAATTATTAACACCCAACGAAAGTCTTCTTACAATTGGTCTTAAGTTTCTCTTTTCTTTACCGATCTAATAGAGGTATGAACGTGATGCCTCCAAAGCGTAATCAACCGATTAGAAGATTATGTGGGATTGTAAGGGATTGGAGGACGAGATAATGATGAATATATTATGGGTAAACAATGATGTCGAATAAGGCTAAAGCTGCAAACGAAGGGCAACGTGAAAATTTCATGAAGTCAGTAGACGAGCGCACCAAACTCGCGGGTGCTAATCGTCTGGAAGTACTCTTGTTTAGTCTGGGATTTGATGAAAACACGGGCAGAGAAGAAGTATTCGGCATAAACGTGTTTAAAGTACGTGAAGTACTGAATACACCAGAAATTACGCGTGCGCCAGATATGCCGCCGGCCGTAACCGGGCTTGTGAGTTTGCGTGGTGCGATGGTCCCTGTGGTTAATGTTTCAAAATTTTGCGGCATGAATGTAAAAAAAGAGCCGGGTGTGTTAATTGTGACTGAGTATAACAAACAGACCCAGGCGCTATTAGTTGATTCAGTTGAACATATTTTGCGTATGGAATGGAATGAAATTAAAGTGCCACCACCCATGTTGGCTCATCAGTTTGGCGGACTATTGACGGCGGTAACTGAAATTCAAGACAATCGAATTGTGATGATACTCGATGTTGAACGTGTCCTTGCTGAGACAGACCAATACGGTAATGATATCGATGAATTAAAAGGAATTGAGCGGATTGATGCGGATCTCACTATAATGTATGCCGATGACTCGTCCATGGCGAGAAAACAAATAGAGCAAACGTTGGATCATCTTGGGGTTCACTTTATAGGAACAAGAAATGGTAGTGAAGCATGGCATAAATTATTGGATTTAAAAGCCCGTGCCGAGGCGTTGGATAAGCCCATTTTTGATTTTGTCTCTGCAGTTCTCACGGATGTTGAAATGCCAGAAATGGATGGCTATGTTTTAACAAAAAAAATAAAGAACGACCCAATACTCTGCGACCTTCCAGTGCTTATGCACTCTTCATTATCTGCAGATGCCAATGTTTCCATGGGTAAAACAGTGGGAGCTGACATATATGTTGCAAAATTCAGTTCGAAAGAACTTTCGGACGCAGTGAAATTGCTTAATCAAAAAAGTATCGATCGCGAAGCTAAATTAAGAGAACGATCGGACGAATAGAAGAAGGTTTTAAGTGCTTGGAAACGGGTTGAGTTTCATGACTAAGGAGCCAGGATAAAGGCATTCCTAGACGAAGGAAATTAAATACAAATGGGAAAAATTAGTGTTTCTGAATTGTCAGAGGGCATGGTTCTGGAAGAGGATGTTAAATCAGGCTCTCAGATTTTGCTCGCCAAAGGCGTTGCGCTGAGTGAAAAGCATATCAATGTATTTAAAAGCTGGGGAATAAATAGCGTTGAGATTGTGGGTATTGATGAAAAAGATTTGTCGAACAAGAAGATTGCAAAGATATCCTCAAAAGCAAGAAAACAATTGGATCAGGAATTAAAAGAAAAATTCAGTCACGTTGAAATGCAATTTTACCCAGCGGAAGTGCTCTACAAGGCGTGTTTGATAGAACGATCCAAGAAGTTGTAATAAAGAAAATTTTAGCCAAAAAGGGATTTAGCTATTACTACTTATAAAGACCCTCGACAACTTGTCATGGATGTGAGAGAAGTCTACTCATTGCCAACAATATATTATCAAATTGATAAAGCGATCAATGATCCGACAACATCCAATTCACAAATCGCTGATATCTTATTAGAAGATATTGGTCTTTCCGCTCGACTATTGAAACTCGCCAATAGTGCTTTTTATAGTTTTCCATCAAAGGTTGATACTATCACTGCTGCCATAAGCATTATAGGAACCAAACAATTAAGAGATTTGGTGCTTGCGACATCGGTTATCAAATTATTTGACGGTATTCCCGAAGAATTTGTCAAACTGGAAGAGTTTTGGGCACATAGTATTGGCTGTGGAGTGGTTGCTCGAATTATTGCGGGTATGAACAAAGAAAGTAATATTGAGAGCTTTTTCGTCGCTGGTGTGTTGCATGATATTGGCTCGTTGTTGATTTACTCCAAAGCACCTGAGCAAACGATTGACATTATAAAAATGATGAAAAAAAATAAATCAACATTGCACGAAGCTGAAAAACATTGCTTAGGGTTTACGCATACACAAGTGGGTGGTTATCTGGTAAAAAATTGGAAGCTGCCAAAGAATCTGATTGAATCCGTTTATTATCACCATAACCCGGTCTCCTCCAAATTTTATGCAAATATGGCATCCGTTATTCATATTGCAGATATTGTATCCATCGCAATGTCACTTGGTGAAGGTGGGGAATATTATGTTCCAGACTTTGACGAGAGAGCTTGGAAGCAAACAGGATTGGATGATAACGCATTTACTCAAATTGTACCGAAGGTGACAAAACAATTTTCTGACACAATGAAAATACTTGTTGATTAAAAATAATTCTAATGGATAGTCAACCTCCCGTTCCCAATACTATTGATGATGATCAAATAGACGATAATGATAATTATAAATGGGCACTCAATGCGTTAGAAGTGCTAGCTTCCACACGAAAATTTCATGATATCGTTAATAAGGATTTAGATAAAGCTGAGTTGTTTAATGCAACAAGAATGTTAATTGAAAAATTATTGACATTTGAGTGTCAACTTTTTATGGATGTGGATTCTGTTGACATGAGTTTTAATATTGCCAGATGCATGCCCGCAGATCATCAAAGATACATGCAGGATATTATTGATGATGAAATAGAATCAGGCACGTTTTCTTGGGCGTTGCAGCAAAACAAATGTGTTACCGTTGAAGATCACAATAAAAATAAAACAGTGGTTTTTCATTCCATCAGTACACCGGTGGGTGTGCAAGGCATGTTTGTCGGTCTATTAGATAGATCTATCCATACAATTCAAGGTATTCGTCTGGATATGATTTCCGTCATTATTCGAAATTTGGCGTCAGCATTGGATACCTATAAAAGTCGCGAATTAACCAATAATTACGCTGAGCAACTCGAAGTCCTAATTAAATATCGAACGCGAGAGTTAGAGGAAGAAAAGAAACTGTCCGATGCAGCAAATGTCGCAAAGTCTGAATTTCTTGCGGGTATGAGCCACGAGCTTAATACGCCGTTTAATATTATCTTTGGATATTTAGACCTGTTAATTGAAGATATTAACGAAACGCCAAAAGATGATCCTCGTAAACTGATGTTGGGTGATATAGATAAAATTACCCGGGCAACGAAAGGATTGCATCGAATGGTACGAAATATTGTTTACCTGGCAAAACTTGAAGCAGGTAAGGTTTCGATAAGTAAGGATAATTTTGTCATCGAAGAAACATTGCATCAGTTACGTCAAAGATTTTCAAAAGACATATTGGCCAATGGCAATATTTGCGAAGTTAAGTACAACAGTAAACATCGCGAAGTATTTAGCGATCAGCAACTTATTATGCTTGCGCTGGAACACCTCTTGTCTAATGCATGCAAATTTACACATGATGGTGAAATAAACATTGAAGTGAACGATTCCACGCTGAGAAACGGAACCGAAGTAATAGAAATTTCTGTTGCAGATACAGGAATTGGAATTGCGGAAGAGGGTCTCACCGCATTGTTTAACTCCTTTACACAAATTGATTCAGGGTCACGTAAAAAATATGATGGACTGGGTTTGGGTTTGACGATTACTAATCGTATATGTGATTTGCTGAAGGTACGGTTGGATGTGTCAAGCAAGGAAAATGAAGGGGCCAGATTTACCATTGTGTTGTCGGCGCATTAGCCATAAGCATACATAAATTTCACATTATATCACTTGCCAGCTCTGGCGAAAAATTCATATACTCGTTAACCCAAGCAGATAGACTCTAAAATTATTGTTACGCAGTCATCGTAAATTTCAAGTATTGGAGTAATTTGATTTGTTAAAAAATAAACAAATGTATCATGTTCTGTTATTGACAGGATGGTTGCCATTGGTCATGGTTTGCTTGGGGTTTGCTATATGGGCGGTTACCAGTTCAGCATTAACTTCAAACATGTTGAGCATGATTTTCATTGCCGTGTTTGGCTTATTATTGATTAACGCGTTTTTTCTATTCACTTATTACCAAAAGGCACGAAAACAAAATAACCCACAAGCATTAAGTCGCACGTTATTATTTATTGGCCTTTTATTGGCAAATATCGTCACTGATATATTTGTTTATAATTATATAAGTTATTCCAAAAGTTCCAATGCCATCACGATTTATAATAAATCGAATGATGTGGCTAAAAAAATATTTTTTACCAATGGTACTGAAAAATATTTTGTTACACCAGTTGAGCCCAAACAATCCATTGCTCGGGCAATCGTATTTTCCCCAGAGAATAATGTAAAGTATACTTTTGATTTAAAAGGAAAAACGATAAGTGGCGTGCTAATGACGAAAGAAGTTAATGCGCTAAACCAACCTGTGTCTATGAAAATTTACACCAATGGTCGCGTTGTTGTCGAGCAGCATAAAAGCGCAGAGTAAGTAAAAAACGTTGAATAATTATTGATTGAAGTTAATCATTATCGCCCCTTCAGGCGGATTTGACGAAATTTTTCGAACGCCAGTCACAGCGCCCCAGCTAACAAGGGCTTGTCGAATCCCTTTGTGGACGGTTTGTGCGGTATGCAAATATCGATGGTCAGATGGAAACAACACAGCTGTTCCTGCTTTCGGGCGTATGGTGTAATTAAATTTATCGAATAACAAATTACCGCCTTCAAAGTCATCATTGAGATAAATTAGCAAACTTAGGTCTCTATCAATGACTTTTGACCAGGTTTTTTTCTCGAGATTCATGTTTTCGGCATCTGAATGACTATTGTAAAACCCGTTGGCATGGTAACGCAGTAATTGTGGTGGCTCGTACCAGTCCATTTTCAACCCTATGCATTCCTCCGATAGATCAATAAATGCTTTCCGCATGATTTTATTCACCGCACTATAATAGTCACCCATATCGACTCGATCAGATCGCCGTTGGTTATCCATTTTGGTTACGATGTTGTCTGCTGTTGATAATTCTTCATCAATGACGGTAAGCGGTTCCCCGGGTTGCGTATCGAGATAGGAACGAAGTTCTTTGATGACATTTCCAGACAGATAATTTTCAAATACAAAGACACCATAAGGGGGTTCTCTGTCATTTTCCGTAGACCCGCAGCAGGCTTTAAAAAACTCGCCACTGCCGCAGAAGCACATATCCAGTGGTTCCGGTTGAAAATCTTCAATATTATCCCGCGGATCGTAAACCAGTTTGGGTCTTTTATCGTTGCTAGGTGTTGTCTTAGCGCCCTTAAACAGGCGGGCAAACAATCCAGCTTTTCTTTCAGATGACTTTTCCATAATTTTCTATATTTTGTCTGAGCTCGTTGTTGTATGTGAGCAGCGAATCAAGGATCTCGTTATCTTTATCGGCGGGTTGTTGAGTTTGTAAAGTCTTGATGTTTTCGCTCAGTTTTTCAGACGTCATCCACGCTGCATCGGTCGCTGACAAGCGCTCTACTCGGAAATTCTGCCATTTTTCCTGTTCGTCGGGTAAAAGTGTTTCCGGGTAATTTCTTGCGCGGTATCGAAACAGCATTTCATCCAACCGGTCATCAGCAAAATCAAAAGACTTATCAACCAGTGCGTATGGATCTAATTGGTGAATGGTGGCCATTTGCTGCTTATCCCTGTCGCTAAAAAAACCTCCGCTGTATAAACTTTGATCTGGGTCAGTCTCTGGTTCAAATGGATTATGCTTGAATACTTCGATTAGTTTTTGTTCTAAATGCTCACTTCGTCTAATCATTTCTAAGTGTTCGAAACTTTTCTGCTTGTCTATCGAAAGGCGACTTTCCACATAGTGATCAATTTTCGCGGGTACAACCACTGGGCATTTGTTTAGATGGATTGTTTTTAACGGGATACGAGATTGCCCTTCGGGTAAGCTGTCGGCTTTGGAATATAGCCGTTCACGAATTTCTGAGCTAGACAGAGTGATTAAGTCAGAAGGATCGTGCCGTAGGTCAAAACAGACAATGCCGTTACTGTTGGTGGGATGCTGAATTAAAGGGACCACAAGTGCGGTGCAATAAAATTCTCTGGGGAACATGGAAGAGGTATGCAATATGGGTTTTTTATTTACCACGTCTATGCGTTTAGCGACTTCCCGTTTGAGTCGGTTATTAAAATAGTAATCGTAAAGTGCCGGTTGTTTTTCCTTGATAAGCTTGGCAACTGCGATTGTGGCGGTTACATCGGATAATGCATCATGTGCGGCTTCGTGGCTTAAGCCGTTTGCTTTGGTGAGATGCTCCAGTCGATAACTGGGTGTCCCATCTTCATAAGTTGGCCAATTAATTCCATCGGGTCTCAGTGCGTGCGTCACTCGGACCAAATCAATGATGTCCCAACGGGAATTGCCATTTTGCCATTCACGATCATAGGCAGGTAGTAGATTTCGATACAATGTATATCGTGTAAATTCATCATCAAAGCGAAGGCTGTTATATCCTGCAACGCAGGTATTAGAACGGCTAAATTCCGTTAATATGGTTTTGATAAATTCGACTTCGATAATACCTTTCTCTTTTGCCAACTGCGGTGTAATACCCGTGATTAAACAGGCTTGAGGATCAGGTAGGAAGTCATCGCTGGGTTTGGCATATATCATCAAAGGATCGCTGATAATGTTTAAATTCAAATCAGTTCGGATACCAGCAAATTGCGAGGGACGATCAGTTTTGGGGTTTATGCCAAATGTTTCGTAGTCGTGCCAATAGATGCTGGGGGAATTTGATTGTTTTTTTGCCATTATTTAATCCTGACTTGAGTTTAAGGTCAATTTACATAACAATTTGTTGTATTGCGAATAAAAAGAGAAAAATCAATGGACAAAAAAAGGGAATCCGTTCATGGACTTTGGTCTAGCCGTTGGGCTTTTATTTTAGCGGCGACTGGTTCGGCGGTTGGCTTGGGGAATATATGGAAATTTCCCTATATTACCGGTGAAAATGGCGGTGGTGCCTTTGTGTTGATTTATCTTTTGTGCATCGCGGCTATTGGCATTCCGATTATGATGACGGAAGTGCTGATGGGACGGCGAGGGCGGAGTACGCCTATTAACTCCTTAAAACATTTGTGTCTGGAAGCAAAAGCATCGCCAGCATGGCAGTTAATCGGCTGGTCCGGTATGGTCGCAGGTTTTTTGATTTTGTCCTATTACTCGGTGATAGCGGGATGGGCATTATCTTATGTATTTGATTCAGCCAGCGGTACCTTTCAAGGCGCAAATGCCGACGCCGTCGGAAAAAACTTTGGCGATTTATTGGCTTCACCCAGCACGTTAATTTTTTGGCATTCCTTGTTTATGTTGATGACGATGATTGTCGTGGCGCGTGGCGTAAGTGAGGGGCTTGAAAAAGCCGTTCGTTTTTTAATGCCGTCGCTTTTTATTCTACTGCTAATCATGGTGGGTTATGCACTGAGTATGGGTGAATTTATGCAGGGTGTTGAATTCCTGTTTAAGCCAGACTGGGAAAAAATTTCCTGGAACGGGGTATTAATTGCAATGGGGCACGCTTTTTTTACATTAAGTCTGGGTATGGGGGCGATCATGATTTATGGCGCCTACTTGCCTCAAGAGACGTCTATTGCTAAAACAAGTTTACTCATTGCGGTAGCAGATACTTTGGTCGCCTTGTTGGCGGGATTGGCTATTTTCCCGATTGTTTTTGCCAATGGGCTTGAGCCTGGTGCAGGGCCTGGCTTGATATTTCAAACATTGCCCATCGCCTTCGGTCAAATGCCGGGGGGTATTTTCTTCGCCACTCTATTCTTTGTTTTGCTTTCCTTCGCGGCCTGGACCTCGGCGATTTCGTTAATTGAACCCGCGATTACCTGGGTAGTGGAAAACAAAAATTTTTCACGAATCGGTGCCTGTGTTCTAGCGGGCGGATTGACTTGGTTAGTCGGACTGGGAACAGTGGTTTCGTTTAATATAGCCGAAGAGGTCAAGTTATTTGATAAAACATTTTTCGACTTACTTGATTATTTAACATCTAACATTATGTTGCCACTGGGCGGCTTGGCTATGGCCATCTTTGTGGTCTGGGTAATGCCAAAACGAGCCGTGGTGGATGAGTTGGATATTGGTGAGTCGGCTCAATTCTCCTTGTGGTTTAATTTGGTTAAGTTTGTAACGCCAATTGCGGTTATAATTGTCTTTTTGAAGGCTATAGGATTGATATGACCGAAGTGAATCGCAGTGCACTTGTGCCGTTTTCTGCGAGCAAGATGTTTTCTTTGGTGGATGATATTGAGCAATACCCGGAGTTTTTGCCTTGGTGCAAATCGACAACGGTGATTGAACGTAGCGACAATGAAGTCATAGCCAGTATTGAAATTGCCAAAGCCGGAATCAATAAATCATTTACCACAAAAAATCATAACACCGAAAATCAAATTGAAATGAGCCTTGTTGATGGACCATTTAAATCATTACACGGCTATTGGCGATTTACTCCGTTAGATGATGATGCCTGTAAAGTATCCCTTGATATTGAATTTGATTTTTCCAGCAAGTTAATGAGTATGACGCTTGGTCCTATTTTTTCGCAAATATGCAATTCGCTCGTTAATGCCTTTGTTGAACGCGCAATGAAAGTTTATGAGTCTTAGAAGGTGACGAATTTTAATGGATACTGAAACAAACCATGATGAGTCTAAGATTCATGTTGAACTGACGTATGCCTTGCCAGCACAGCAAGTGCTTATTGCTGTTGATGTGCCGGTTGGCACCACGGTTGGGCAACTGGTGGAACTCTCCGGCATTCTGGAACAATTCCCAGACATTAATGTTGGAAAAACTAATAAACTGGGTATTTTTGGTAAATTGACAAAATCCAATACTGTTCTTCGTGAAAAAGATCGAGTGGAAATATATCGCCCTTTAATTGCAGACCCGAAAGAAGTGCGACGAAGAAGGGCCGCCGAAGGTAAGCGTATGAAAAAGGGTGGCGGGGACTTGGTTGACGATAAAAAGTCGTCGTAATGGATTTCGTGGCTAAACTGGCGAGATTATTTTACTATTTTGCTTAGTTTTCCATCGGTAAAATAAAGCGAAATATGTCGATATTCGGTAATTTCGCGTTGATCACCGGGGATTTCCATATATAAGTAGTCCCAGCGGTTGGCATGGAACGGGTCTGTTAAGAGAGGACTACCCATGACAAATCGAACTTGGCGCTGACTATTACCAATTTTAAGCTGATCCAACATTTTATCTTTGATAATATTACCTTGTTGAATGTCCAGCCGATGTATGGTGCAACCGCTGAATAAAGAAGCAGATGAAATAATGCTCAATAAAAGAGTAATTATTAAAAAGGGTTTGTTCATTCGACTCTCGTTTTTGCTAATACCACTGACAATATTATAAGACATATGGGCAAAAAATCACATTGGATAAACAAAATTTAAAAAATGCAGGCTTAAAAGCGACACTTCCACGAGTTAAGATCCTTGAAGTGTTAGAGCAGAACGAAAATGCACATATGTGTGCTGAAGATATCTATAAAATTTTCGTAGAGAGCCGTGAGGACATTGCGTTAGCCACAATTTATCGTGTTTTAACACAATTTGAAGCCGCTGGTATGGTCTGTCGGCATCGTTTTGAAGACGGCAGGGCTGTGTTTGAATTGAATACCGGTGATCATCATGATCATCTCGTCTGCATGAATTGCGGAGATGTTGTTGAGTTTGTAGATGATGTGATTGAGGAACGTCAGCGACAGATAGCCAAAAATGCAGGTTTTGAAATGACGGATCATTGCCTTTACATCTATGGTATTTGTCAAAAATGTAAAGTGGAAATCTAATTTAAAACCGATGTTGTAAACGAAAGGCTACGGCATCGTAATCCCAGTTGGCGTTACCATCATCTCCCTTGTATTCATTAATTTCAAAAATAATATTTGTTGTATTTTGATAAAAATACGATAGTTCCATGGATCGTAACCATCCACCTTCATTTTCTTCGTTGCGAACACGATCCTTTTGTAAACCGATATTAATACTAAACCCTTTTGAAAAATAATATTTGAGGTCTATTGCGCCGGTGAATGTATGGACGGTAAGTTCTTCTTGAAAAGTAATTGACCTTGTCACCGCCCGTTCTGCGAAAAGTCGAGTATTTAAACTAATAAATTGAGAACTGTTAACCGCTGTAAGATGCTTAAACCTCAGTCCGGCTTCGTGATATTCGTACTGATCCGTTAATAAATCATCTTCAAATCTATCGGTAAACGCATAAAGAAAATTTGCGGAAATAGCCGTTGTTGGCGCGATGTAAAAAATAGTTTCGCCATAAAAATCTTCTGATTCGTAATCCAGCTGTAAATCGTTGATGTTACCATCACTAATGGTGTTTTGATAATTCCCAATTAGTACCATGGGTAAATTCTTGGGAGCGAATGCACCACCAATAACGCCTCTTTTACTCACCAAACTATCAAGTGAATAATCTCTGATTTGGTAGGTTCCTTGCCCGGATAAATAAGACTCCCGTTGAACGAAAGCGGCTTCTGCATAGGGAAAGTTGCCAAATTGAATAGACTCAAGATAATAGGTTAATCGTGCACTCGTGACCTGTGTGAGCGATGTGCTGTCACTAAAATTGAAACGAGATACGTCGACTTCTTTTTCATATTGATTTTTTGCGACAACAGTTTGTGTCATTGCAAGAAAAAGAATCAGATAAACATAAGTGTGTGAAGTTTTCATATGTCTATCTTAAACCCAATTTGAATGTCATTTTGTTGTGAAATATGTTTAATGCGTATTTCAAATAATTTGTCACCTGTTGGGGTGAAGTATTGTGTTTGCCAACCATTTGATTTGCTAAATTCGGAGGACCAGTTAATAAACACATGGGTTCTTTCTGAGACATTCCATGCCAGTTGTGTTTTTTTATACAAGCTCCACCCATAGGTTTTTCCGATACTCGTTTTATCACGCAAAATATGATTATCATGATCACTAATATACATCAATGGTGAAAACCCAAGATCGATCGACGCGGTGAATCGATTTTTTCTTGGTGTAGTGAATGATGCAGTTAAGTATGACGCCATTTTTAAAACATCGTAGGTGATCACCTCTCTAGCATCTGTCACAGGTTCAAGTCCCGTTGACGGATAGTATTGCACTAGATTTGACGCGGAGTAATCATAGTTTTCCACATCGATTAACAATCCCAATTGCATGTTCCATTGTGTAATAAATTGGTAGTTGCGTTTTTTACTCGGTCGATTTTTAATGTGCAGTGACGTTTGATTGAAATTTAATTGGCTATCAGATTTTGAAAAAATATCGAGAGAATTGGGGTCATTGGAAAATGGCGCAATACCCCAATCGCTATCTTCCATTTTACCCGCGTATTGAGAAATTCCCCATTGATGACTCAGACTGGCGATTAATTTCGGGTTTAGTCTAAAGGAGTATCTGATCTCAGAGACATTGATATTTAACGGAAAGGCTAACTCGCTGGTGGGAAACGGACGAACATAAATAGCGACGCCATCTGTGTAAGTTCCCCCAATTTGATAAGTTATATGCCCTGATTTTTGTCCGGTTGAAAGTGAAAGGCTGGTGTCATCGGACTTCAAGTTTATAAATGCGGCATTAGCTTCGCCACTATTATCTATATTTACCGTACTTGCATAAACCGAAGAACTTAGTGAAAGAAATAGGCACAGAAAAAATGAGCCAAATAGAAAAAAATTAGGCAAAGTAGGACTCGATTGTTTGTCTAGGCTGATGAAAAGGCAATTGCTACTTGCAAACTATCACAAAATTTAAGAATGATTTGAGCAATGTTTTTATTATAGGTGATAGATTAAATTGTTAGAAAGGAAATGCAAGTATTAACTTCTTAAATTATCTTAATTTTCCTAGTTTTGCATAAAAGAGAATGGTTTTGATTAATTTTTTTGTCGACGCTTGTCATTGGATCAAGGAAATTAACTGAAATTAGAATGAAAAAACGGGTCTAAGCGGTGTCTTAAGATTGAGTTAGAGTTTGGTCTTGGACTTGTTGTTTACGATAAGCTTCTGGTGTGCAATTTAACCATTTTTTAAACGACTTTCGGAAGGCGCTTGAATCACCATAGCCTAATAAATATGCAATTTCATCCATGTTCATTGATGTAGTTGTTAAATAGTACGATGCTGATTTTCGGCGTACTTCGTCCAATATTTGCTGAAATGAAGTGGCTTCCTGTTTCAACAGTCGTTGTATTGTTCGTGGGCTCTTATGGAGTTGGTCAGCGATTTTTTCCAAGCTGGGCTTTTCCCCGTCAAGTGATTTTAAGAGGCAGGCCGCCACTTTTGTTTTAAACTCTTCTTTATCTCCTAATTGTTCAATAACACGCGTTGCTCGATGTTCAAATAAGCGAAATATGTCTGGATTATTGGTGACAACGTTTTGATTCATTTGTGCGTTGTGATAAACGATGCAGTAGTTTTTCTCGGAAAACTGAACCGCGTTGCCAAAAGTTTCCCTATAGTCTACTAACGCTTGTTTTGACGTTGGTTTTTTATGTTTGAATGTGGCAAATTCGGGCGCGAGTTTCTTGTTGAGTAACCAATTGACTGTTGATATTAATCCAGCCATATGCGATTGGAATGCACCAATACCGCAGATTTTTTGCAGTACTGGGTGAGGAAGAAACGTGATATAGATAGAATCTCCAGTTGTTTCGGTATTTATTCGCATCCCTTCACCATAGATAGTCTGGAATTGGCAATAACTTTTTAATGCATGATGAAGGGTAGGCGCGTTAAGCACTAAAAAACCGACAAGTCCCATATCCGCAGGTTGAAAATTGTTACCGAGTTTTAATCCAAAGAGTGGGTCAGATAACATGGCTTCAGATTCTGTCATTAGCTGGAAACCAATGCGGGATTCAATTCGATGATCGGGGTCGTTAAGGGCGTCGGCGGATAATCCAACATTTTTTTTTAATTCATGAATATCGACGCCTAATTGTTGAGCGTTTCTTAGAATGGTGATGATGGCATTGACGGATGCTTTGGGCATTAAGAAATTACACAGTATTAAATAATCGGGTATTGTAGCGTATCATCGACAATATGTTTTTCACAAAACTTATAAATAGACATTTTTTCTTTTATCTATTGGTATTGTTAATTTCCAATGTTGTGCTTGCTGAAGATGAATATGTCTTTGCGGTAAAAGGCGGTATTAGTTTAGGTAGCTACGAAGCCGGCCTAAACTGGGTGTATATCGAACAACTTAGGCAATATCAGCATGAAAATACGGCTAAGTTAGACACGTTTGTGGGCGCGTCAGCGGGCAGTATTAATTCCCTTTTATCGGCCATTCGATATTGTCAGAAAATAAAAATTACCTCTGGTCGAAAAATATTTCAGCAAACTTGGGACGTTGGTATGCAACATTTTTTTGCAGCTGCTGAAAATAACGTGCAAGACAATAAGCCAGACAACGAACAGGGCAAGCAGAGAAAGCCAAGAAAGCGTTCCCCAAATGAATCACTCTCTGAGTTTACTGCTTTTAATAAAAATACACAGGGTATTTTTTCTCGCAAAGGATTGAAGTTAAGTTTAGATTATGTAAAAGAACTGCTGAATCAATCAGGAGAAAATTTCAGGGAAGGTTGCCAGGTTAAAATTGGTATATCGATAACGAAGTTAGTTCCCGATGTGTCGGTTGTAGCGGGGATTGATGTGCTTAATCAGCGTTATGTTATTCCACTGCTATTCAAAATTGAATCAGGTCGCGTAACTTTCAGAAATTACCAGCCTGAAAATAGTCAATTTTCTCAGAGTGACAACTATTTATATCTGCCGGCACCGGAAGGCGTTGTGGATCATGAAAGTGTGCTCAATGCCTTGCTTGCATCCAGCGCGTTTCCAGTGACTTTTTCACCAGTGAATGTCGCTTATTGTCGCGCGTCAAATATTGACAGTGCCAAATATCAAAATACTTGTCCCGCGCAATACCAGTATCACGAGGACTTGTTTATTGATGGTGGAAATTTTGATAATGCACCTATTGGCGCTGCATTAAATCTTCATGATGAGAAAGGGATATTCGA
>Ga0316207_10003116_pt1 | contig 15867 bp, 16 predicted proteins | sample 6weekpyrite_MG_FD_204943 | JGI IMG/M metagenome (GOLD analysis project Ga0316207, IMG submission 204943) | Microbial mat bacterial communities from mineral coupon in-situ incubated in ocean water Damariscotta River, Maine, United States -... | ecosystem: Environmental > Aquatic > Marine >... | reverse complement strand
CCAACAGTTGCAATAGGCACCCCACTATCATCCATTAACGGTGTAATACTAAGATCAATAGTGATTATTTCACCTGAGTGTTTGCGCACCCTCACGGGCCCACGCCAACCACCTGTTTCAGCTAGCTGCTTAAGTTTATTTTGCCGATCACGCTTCCAAGAGGCACCGTCTTCCATAAAGTCTTCAACGCCCTTGCCAACCATTTGTTCCCGCGTGTAGCCATATAGCCGTTCTGCACCGCTATTATTCTCAACAATAACGCCGTTAACATCTGACACGACGACTGCTTCACGAACGCAGGACATAACCTCAGCCTGTTCCTGCAATATTCTGACAACTTCACATTCTTTAATTTTGGAACTAGCCATGGAGGCTACAGCCGTGAGTATTTCCAAATGCTGCTCTGTAAAATGGTGTCGCCTCGGGTCCTCACAGTCAATCACACCTAGAAGTTCACCCGCATACTCTAGTGGTACACATATTTCTGACAATGCAGGGCTGATATCTTCTACATAGTCTACATCTTTACTTAGGTCACCAATAACCAATGGTTCCATACTTTTGGCAACACGCCCTGTCACGCCGGTACCCAAAGGTATATTTAACGGATTAAGAAGTGTGCGCCCTTCTGGGTTTTTTTCGCCAATCGCAGCCTGCTGCTGCAGCATTTTTGTAGCTGGTTCATATTTATAAATAACACAATCCACAAACCCCAAACGGGCAACAACTTCCTTTGCCACATACCAGACCAGATCATCATAATTTGAGATTTGAATAACGGAAACTGCAAACGCATTTAGGACCCGTAAATATGTTTCATTTTGCCGGATTGCAGACAAAAGTGCGAGCCGTTCATTATCGGTACAGTGCTTCAAATGGCTCGATAAGCTTTTGATATTTTGTACTGTCAAGTTAGTCGTCCCTTCCCCCCAGAGAAATCACGCCTACACACTCTACTATCGAGTTTCCAAAAAAGCCACAGTACTTAAATTGCTTTCATGAGCTAGTCTTCTTGAATGTTGCGACGCAAAGCATCGCAAAAACGGTTAACTCCACGCAGAAAATAAGGGGGCATTCACTAAATATGCGATTTTCATTTTTCTTTATCCCTACTGACATTTTTTGGCACCATGATGGTTATAGTAGCTGCAGTCAGATGATATTAAATGGGAGACTAAAGAATGATTGGTTATACGACAGTTGGAACAAATGATTTCCCCAAAGCCTGTGCGTTTTATGACACGGTATTGAGTGGTTTAGGGGCAAAACGCACCATGGATTTCGGCGAGTTTGTGGTATGGGGTACAGCCCCTGATGCTCCTAGTTTTTCGGTCACTAAGCCATTTGATGGCAATCCTGCCACTGTTGGCAACGGCGTTATGATTGCTTTAACCGCCAATGATCGTGACACCGTAAACAAAGTGTATGAAACAGCGATCGCCGCTGGTGCCACATGCGAAGGGAAGCCAGGCATACGCGGCGATGAAAGCATGGGCTTTTATGCTGCATATTTCCGCGACCTAGACGGCAACAAACTTAACGTTTTCTGCATGAGCCCTGAGAAGTAGCACTGCTTAACGACATTCCCACCCACATTAGGAGCAACTTGGCCGGGCAGTGATGCCCGGCTTTTTTTAGTGTATTAGCTGGCCATCTCAGTCAGCATTGACTGCATCATCCCATGCACTTTATTCACTGCTTTTAACGGTCTAAGCATAACTTTAAATTCACTAATTTTGCCATCGTCATTGAAAGTGATCATATCGATCCCATCAATTTCAACGTCGTCGATAACCGTTTTAAACTCAATCACCGCACCAGTATCTGACAAGAATTCATTAACATAGTGAAATGTGTCATTGCCAAGCACATTGGCAGCCGCAGACAAATACATATAGGTAAGGGCTTTTCCCTCTTGGGGTGTGTGCACTATCGGGGAATGAAAAACAGCATCATCTGCTATTAAATCACTTAATGCTTGAGGGTCATGTTTTTCAATTAGGTCATACCATTTTTGTAGGTTGTCTTTGCTCATTTCACTCTCGCTTTTCATCAAAAAAAATGGGTGCCAACTTTTCAGTTAGCACCCACATTAATCTGGTTCACCTTTGAATAGGTTCAAACAGAATCCCGGAATTTATTGTTCCGCGGGAAACCCATCGGAGGCAAGCGCCCAGCATTTCCGCGTTTTCCTGTCCATGGAGCCAGCTCTGTCTCAGTACGCCAGCGATCACTTGAACCACCCATAGGCCACGTAAGGCCTTCTTCTTTGTGGAAGATCAGCACATCAGACAAACCACCATCTTTATAGCGCTGCAAGGCAACCCCCTGACCACGATTCATTACAGGTAATTCGTCAAGCCCAAACACCAACAGCTTTCGGTTTTCACCGATAACAGCAACAGAATCTCCATCAGCAGTAAAACAGTGTGTTGCAACTGCATCGCCTGGCAAATTGAGAATTTGCTTCCCGCCTTTTTTCATTGCGATACCGTTATCAGCCTCAACAATGAACCCTTTTCCAATTGAGGATGCTACAAACAGCTTACCCCCAGGAACATAAGGTAAAAGAGCTACAACTTCATCGTTCGCTTCCATGTCCACCATCAACCGAACAGGTTCGCCGTTCCCTCGGCCACCGGGCAGCTTATCACCTCCAAAAGTGAACAACTTACCATTGCTCGCGAATAAGAAGATTTTATCGGTTGTATAGGCGTGAAAACGGAACTTTTCCTCATCGCCCTCTTTATACTTCAGCACTTCTTCGGGCTTAGAGTGGCCGCGAAGAGCCCTGATCCAACCACGTTTAGAACACACAACTGTAATAGGCTCTTTTTCGATCATTGCCTCAATTGGCATAACCTCAGCCACAGGGGCTTCCCCAAAGCGTGTCCGTCTCTTACCAAGCTCGCTGTCCTGACCAAACAGCTTTTTAATCTCGACCAACTTGTCGCCAACAGCGATCCACTGCAGATCAGGCGATGCTATCAATGACTTGAGCTGTGAGCGTTCACTTTCCAGCTTCGAATGTTCGGTCCGAATCTCAACTTCTTCTAGCTTTCTAAGTGCCCGTAATCGCATATTCAAAATAGCTTCAGCTTGCACTTCACTCAGCTTAAAAGTGCTCATCAAGGACGCTTTAACTTCATCCTCTTCACGGATGATGCGGATCACTTCATCCAAATTCAAATAAGCAATCAAGTAGCCAGAAAGAATTTCCAAGCGGTGTTCAATCTTGTCCAGACGGAATTGGCTACGGCGTATTAGTACAACAACTTGGTGATCGAGGAAGCTATCCAATACTTCCTTGAGCGACAGAACCCGTGGTCGATTGTCTGATGCAATTACATTCATATTCATTGAAAAACGCGATTCTAGCTCAGTAAGCTTGAAGAGGCTTTCCATTAGAACCTTTTCATCAACAGTTCGGTTCTTTGGTTCCAATACAATGCGAATATCCTCTGCCGATTCGTCGCGTACATCTGCTAAAATCGGGAGTTTCTTATCCGAAATCAAATCGGCGATTTTTTCAATCAGCTTCGACTTCTGAACCTGATAAGGAATTTCCGTAATTACAATATTATAAAGGCCGCGAGGAAGCTCTTCCTTTTCCCATTTTGCCCGAACCCGGAAAGCCCCTTTACCGCTTTCATAACTTTGAATAATGCTTTCTCTTGGCTCAACAATCTGGCCGCCTGTTGGGAAATCTGGCCCTTGAACATGATTAAGCAAATCACGAGTTGTTACTTCAATACCCGGCTTTCTACGTGCCTCAATAAGCATCTGCATGCCATCAACTAGCTCCCCCACATTATGGGGCGGGATGTTGGTTGCCATACCAACAGCAATACCAGTGGAGCCATTAGCCAACAAATTTGGGAATGGGCCAGGAAAAACTAGGGGCTCTTCTTCTTCCCCATCATACGTAGGACGGAAATCAACAGCGTTTTCTTCCAGTCCTTCCATCAGTACAGAAGAAACTTCGGTCATCCGGGCTTCGGTATACCGCATTGCAGCCGCGTTATCACCGTCAATGTTACCGAAGTTCCCTTGGCCATCCACTAAAGGATAACGAACCGAAAACTCCTGTGCCAGTCGCACCAAGGCATCATAAACTGATTGATCGCCGTGTGGGTGATATTTACCAATCACATCTCCAACAACACGGGCACATTTTTTATAGCCAGTTTTGGGGTCAAGCTTAAGAAGCCGCATTGCATACAGTAAACGCCTGTGTACGGGCTTCAGTCCATCCCTTACATCAGGCAAGGACCGCGACATGATTGTAGACAAAGCGTAGGCTAAATAGCGCTCGCTGAGGGCACCGGCAAACGGTGCCTCGACAATATTTTCACTGAACTCAGAATGCATAGACATAAGGGGACTATATCAAGCAAATCGCGGATGGCTACAAGATGTTGTGGTTATCCACAATTTCTTTGCTCAATGGCCTATTTCCCTGCATTACAGACCTTCAAAATTGAGGCAAACAAGCGCTCACGGGCTGCGGGCTGCCCCTTACCGTGCACAACCCAAACATTACGGTCCAAAAAATACCCGGTGAGCTGCAGGGCCACTAAAGCCTCCTCCTCAGATGGCACCTCAGATTCCTGCACTAAAAAGGCAGGTAAGCCGAGTAGTTTATGCTTATAAGGGACGCCGGCCTCTGCACTCACTGCCCGACCAGATTTAGGGGAGACATAGATCAAATTATCCTTTGACCCTGTCGCCGCACATTCACTTAAATCCAGCCCATAACCAAGTTCTGCTAAAATCCCCAATTCAAGCCGAGAGAGGGCCGCCCCCCAAACAGCGGAAGAGCCCTCTTGATGTTCCATCAAAGCAATCACTGCTTGCAGGCCTTCGTATACACTTGTGTGGCATTCACGCTCAGTTAAAGTGGATGCAACAACAGCAGTTGCAGCAGCCAGTGCAGACAATCGGGCACCATCACCTAACATTAATCCCAGAGGACTATTGAGGAGCTCCACTGTGAAGCGCCCTAAATTGGTTTCTATTCTAGAGCGCCAAATAAGCGAGAGCTTATTACCTGCCTGAAGATTGGCTTTATTACGGCGGCCCAAACCACCCTTGATAAACCCGCGCGCTCGCCCATGTGACCGCGTCATCACCTCTAAAAGTGCATCAGCCTCTCCATGGCGAGCAACAGAAAGAACAATGCCCTCATCCCGCCACTCCATAATGCACCCTTATCTTGTTCAGAAAGATCAATCGACGAAGTCTAAGCCCATATCTTTATAAACGGTACGGTCTTCAGCCCAACGTTCAGTAGTCCGCACATGAAGGAAAAGGTGTACTCTAATCCCAAATTCCTTTTCCATTTCTTCGCGTGCCATTTGGCCTAAAAGCTTCAGCATGCTTCCGCCCTTACCGATAACAATACCTTTTTGTGTTTCGCGCTGCACATGGATCACTTGCTCGATACGAACAGACCCATCCTTGCGCTCTTCCCATTTTTCGGTTTCAACAGTTGTGTGGTAAGGGAGTTCATCATGCAGTCGCAGGTATATCTTCTCTCGGGTAATCTCAGAGGCCAAAATCCGCATCGTCACATCAGCAATCTGGTCTTCCGGATACATCCAGGGGCCTTCTGGTGCGAGGCTTGCCACATGGGCCATAAGATCTTTAACGCCGTCCCCTGTTAAAGCCGATATCAAAAAGGTTTCCGAGAAATCATAGGCATCGTTCATCTCTTTCACGAAAGCCAACAAACCATCCCGGCGCATGCCATCAATCTTATTAATCACTAGAATGGCCTCACGCTTGGCGCGTTTAAGCCCTTCAATAATCTTTTCAACTTCCTCCGTGAGGCCTTTCTTGGCATCAACAAGCAACAGTGTTGTTTCAGCGTCATCTGAGCCTTTCCAGGCAGCATTCACCATGGCGCGGTCAAGGCGACGTTTTGGCTCAAAGATACCCGGTGTATCAATAAACACAATTTGCGCATTTTCATGCATGCCAATGCCGGTAATACGGGTGCGAGTTGTTTGTACTTTGTGCGTTACAATCGCAACCTTTGCCCCCACTAATGCATTCAACAAAGTAGACTTGCCAGCATTCGGTGCACCAATTAACGCTACGAAGCCGCAGCGTGTTGTTTCATTTGGCGTTTCAGCCATTATTTTTCTCCTGACAAGGTCGCATAAAGCGCCTTGGCGGCCGCTTGTTCAGCGACCCTTTTCGCACTACCTTCAGCTTGGGCAGAGCCCTTGCCTTCTACAGTGACCTGAATTGTAAAAATAGGGCTGTGGTCAAGACCAGAGCGCCCAATAACTTCATATTTAGGGAGAGGCATAGCTCGTCCTTGACACCATTCCTGCAGCAGCGTCTTACTATCACGCACAGCCTCGGTCGTCTCTGTCATAAGGGGCACCCAATGCTTCCTGATAAACTTATCAGCTACGTCAAACCCACCGTCCAAATACATTGCGCCAATAACAGCCTCGCACACATCAGCTTGCACTGCCTCTTTTTCGCGCGTCCCTTCGGCTTCAGCCCCCGGTGTTAACTTTATTGCTTCCACCATCCCAAGTTGGCGGGCCATTTCTGCAAGCGTTTCTTTACGAACAAGTGCTGTAAAACGCCTATTAAGTCGGCCTTCCGCCTCTGATGGATAGGCTTCCAACAACCATGTCGAAATAGACAGCCCCAAAACTCGGTCCCCAAGAAACTCTAGTCGTTGGTAATTGTACGCTCCAGATAACGATGGGTGCGTTAGAGCTTCATCAAGCAAACTTGGCTTATCGAAACGGTAACCAACAAGTTCCTTCAATGGCGTCATAATTGTACTAGCCTATGTAATTTACGGCTCAATTTATCTCAGCCCGTGCATCATCCATAAGCCGCCGCATTTCATGAATAGAGGCCTCAAGTCCGTGAAAAATTGCTTCCCCGATCAAAAAGTGCCCAATGTTCAACTCTTTGATCTCGGGTATTTCTGCGATTGCACCAACGGTATCATAGCTGAGGCCGTGACCTGCATGCATTTCCAAGCCTTGATCATAACCATACTTCACAGCTGAGCGAATGCGCTCTAACTCTTCCTCTTGAGGCGGGCCTGACAGCTCACAGTAAGCACCTGTGTGTATTTCAGTAACTGGCGCACCAAGAGAAACAGCGGCATCAAGCTGATCTTTGTCTGCATCAATAAACAAGCTAACGCGAATACCTGCCTTATTGAGCTCCGACACATAAAACTTCAATCGGTTATGCTGCCCGGCTACATCCAGACCGCCCTCTGTTGTTAACTCCTGCCGTTTTTCAGGCACAAGGCAACAAGCGTGCGGCTTATGTCTTAGAGCAATTTCCAACATTTCTTCAGTAGCGGCCATTTCAAAGTTCAATGGTACAGTCAAAACATCAGATAATGTTGCTATGTCTTCATCCGATATATGACGCCTGTCTTCCCGCAAATGGGCCGTAATGCCATCAGCCCCAGCTCGTACAGCAAGGCCGGCAGCCCGAACAGGATCAGGATGCCGAATACCACGTGCATTTCGGATTGTAGCAACATGGTCAATATTCACGCCCAGCCGCAGCTTCCCATTTTTCATTCGCTATTCTCCTCAGGGCGCAGTCCTTGTTTTCTGCGGCGCTCCCGGCTTTCTCTATAACCTGAAATCAGGCTCCTGAAAGCAACATAAAATATCAACCACACAATAACCGCAACAGGTATTCCACCAACTAGCAAAGGAAATACGATTGGCAAAAATGAGGCAAAATATTCAGTTGGGTTATGCCACATGGCATCCCAGCTTAGTGGCGGCACCTCAGCAGACACTTCCTGCCCTAACAAAAACGCTCCGATCTGTCCGGTTAAAGCAAAAATGAAAGGGAATGTCCAAGGGTTGCCGACAACAGTACCTATAGCCGAAGCAAGAAAATTCCCCCTTACAATCCAAGCCACGATAAACGCCAAAAGGAAATGCAACCCTAGAAAGGGAGTAAAAGAAACGGCTGCACCAGACGCTATGCCTGCCGCAATATTATGTGTACTGCCCGGCATTCGCCCAATCCGGTGGAACAGGTAAGTCCAAGCACGTTTCAGGCCCGAACGAGGCCAAAGCCAGCCAACAAATTGCTGCCATAACGTAAGGTTTTTTCGGCGCCTAAACAGCATGCGAACAGATTACATCCTCTATGACTTAATATCACGGCTTCCGGGTTTTACTGCCGTAACCGCCTTCATGGCATCTGGCAGATCTTCTGTTTTATATGTAGGCGCATCAATAGTTGCTAGCGCAGTAATCGGCGCACCAACTTCCGCCTTGCCGCCAGAGCGATTGATCAAACAACCTGCGGCCACAACTTCACCGCCCCATTCAGTTATAGTTTTAATACATTCACGCGAAGATAAGCCCGTTGTAATGATATCTTCCATCATCAAGATTCTAGCACCTTTCGGTATTTCAAAACCACGGCGCAGTGCAAACTCACCGTCTACACGCTCTGTGAAAATACCGGACACACCCAGTTGACGCGCCACTTCATAACCAACAATCACACCACCCATAGCAGGGCTAACGACCAAATCAACCTGAACACCTGTTGCCTTCAGCTTTTCAGCAAAAGCCGCACAAAGTTTCCCTGCCCGCTTTGGGTCCATCAAAACCTTTGCACACTGAAGGTACACGGGGCTATGCAAGCCAGAGGATAGCTTGAAATGGCCTTCCAACAGTGCGCCAGCAGCGCGAAATTCATTCAGTACGACTTCTTGATCCATTGAAGGCTCCTAAACATTTACTCATGAGCTTAAATCCTGTAGCGCGGATACTGCCGGAAATGCCCCGCGTCAAGTGAATTACGCTAATATAACGGCTTTATCCAAGTACCCGGTCTGCACGCCCAATAACACGGCTTACTCTTAGCGCCCGCGTTACATCATTTAGGTGCTTCACATCACGCACTTCCACATCAACAAGCATGACATAAAATTCAGGATCTCGGTCCGGAATTTCCAGATTGGAAATGTTTCCACCGCTTTTGGATACTGTTGCAGCGATAGCAGCTAGCGCCCCTCGCTCGTTGATGACTTCAAGCCGCAATCGACCTGCATAAAAAGCATCATCATCTTCCTCATCATCTTGCCAGCGCAAATCTAACCACAGGTCGGGATGGTCATCAAAATCTGATAGCTGCGAACAATCGATAGTGTGAATTTCAGCGCCCCTGCCTGGCACTTTAATACCCACAATCCGATCACCGCGCACAGGATGACAACATTCTGCTAAATGCACCGCAGATTCGCGGTTAATGCCAGAAATCGGGATCGCACCCTCTGCCATGTTTTCCCAGTCATGGTGCACAGCAGGCAAACCTTCCGCGCGCGCATCTTCCTTAAAGCCAGGAAACGCTGCCCGCAGGATTTCCTCTTCCTTTAAGGTGCCCTGCCCCACAAGCGCATAAAGCATCTCACTGTCAGAGAGGTTAAGGACAGTCGCAGCCTCTTCAATAATATGGCTGGAATAATCTAGACCATTCCGGCGGCACGCTTTTTCAATCAAGGTTTGTCCAAGGCTGCTATATTCGGAATATTCCTGATGCTTAACATGACGCCGAATGGCAGAACGCGCCTTCCCTGTAACAACAAAATTCTCCCACCTCAGTGAAGGGGCCTGCCCTTTTGAGGTTAGAATTTGTACCTGATCACCATTCTCTAGCTGATGGCGTAGAGGCACCATTCGGCCATTCACCTTGGCACCTACACAGTGGTCCCCAACTTCAGTGTGAACCGCATAAGCAAAATCAACGGTTGTGGAACCACGCGGCAATGAAACCAGCTCCCCCTTGGGCGTAAAACAAAAAACTTTATCCTGAAACATTGCAAGCTTGGTATGTTCCAAAAATTCTTCAGGGTCTTGAGTATGTTCCAATATTTCCAAAAGCTCTCGCACCCAGAGATACTGGGAACCCTCAGCGTTTGCGGCTTTTTGCTTATATTGCCAGTGTGCCGCCACACCAATTTCAGCTTCTTCGTGCATATCAAACGTACGAATTTGTATTTCAAGCCGGTTATTATGCGGCCCAATCACTGTTGTATGGATTGAACGATAAAAATTGGGTTTAGGCGTAGAGATATAATCTTTAAACCGCCCCGGCACCATTGTATGCTTTTGGTGCACCACACCAAGGGCCTGATAACAAGTGGCAATATCTTTCACTTTTATCCGAAAGGCCATCACATCTGATAACTGCTCAAAAGGAATATTCTGTGCTTCCATTTTGCGCCAAATGGAATATGGCCGCTTAATACGCCCGCTCACTTTTGCTTCAATGCCAACATCAGCCATCAGGCCTTCAAGTGCAGTGACCATCTCCTGCTCTAAGTTCGGGCTTTCTTTAATTAAAAAATCTAGTCGGGTTCGAATAGATTCGAGCGCTTCTGAATCCAAATGCACAAAAGCTAAATGTTCTAGCTCATCCTTCAATTCATGCATTCCAATGCGCTCAGCTAGCGGCGCATAAATCTCTAATGTTTCCAGGGCTATACGGCGGCGCTTATCATCTTTTTTGATGAAGCCTAAGGTGCGCATATTGTGGCATCTATCGGCAAGCTTTACTAATAGCACTCTGATATCATTGGACATCGCGAGCAAAAATTTACGAAAATTCTCTGCTTGGCGGATACTTTCTGTTTGCAGCTCAATTTTAGAAAGCTTGGTAACGCCGTCCACCAGTTCGGCAACCTTGTCACCAAATAATTCCCGTATTTCATCAATTGTCGCGACGGTGTCTTCCACAACATCGTGTAAAAGCGCTGTAGCGATTGTATCACCGTCAAGTTTCATATCCGTCAGGATGCCGGCAACCTCCAAGGGATGCACAAAATAAGGATCTCCAGACGCTCGTTTCTGGGTTCCGTGTGCCTTCATGGCAAACACATACGCACGGTTTAACAGGGCCTCATCGACATTTTCGTCGTAGGCCTTCACCATTTCAACCAACTCAAACTGACGGATCACGCAGTTGCCTCACTCAATAAATAATACACTGAACCAGAGATACCCTTTCCCTAAGGGAATTTCAGCCCATTTCTTTGATGTACGGACATTTGATGAAAAAACACCTAAACTCATCTCCCTAGCTATAAAATGAGGCATTGAAAATGAGCGACACCAAACACATCGACGGATTTCTTACTGGTCAGGTTGCTTTTATCACTGGCGGCGGAAGCGGCATTAATCTTGGAATCGCAAAAAACATGGCTGCGGCGGGCGCTAAAGTCGCAATTTGTGGGCGCACTTACAGCAAACTCGAAGCTGCGGCAGAAGAAATTAGCGCCTTTGGCGGTGATGTATTTCCTGTGTCGGCAGACGTACGAGACCTCCAAGCAATGGAAAAGGCCCTAGCAGAAAGTGAAGCCGCGTTGGGAAAAGCTAGCATCGTAGTAGCGGGCGCAGCAGGCAATTTCATGTGTGAAATGAAAGACATGACCTACAACGGATTTAAAACCGTGGTTGATATTGATTTAATGGGGTCATTCAACACTGCAAAAGCGGCTTATGAACAATTGAAAGCCACTAAAGGGTCTCTACTTTTCATTTCCGCCGGACAATCACTTGATGCGCATTCCCATCAAGCCCATGTCTGCGCTGCAAAAGCTGGTGTTGATAAGCTAATGAAAACACTGGCGATTGAATGGGGCCCTGAGGGCATCCGCACCAATAGCATTATCCCAGGCCCAATTGACGGCACCGAAGGAATGAAGCGGCTAACAACCCCTGAAACCCTACCAATGCTGATCAATGCCGTTCCTGCCCGCCGCCTTGGAACTGTAGATGATATCGGACGTGCCGCTGTGTTTTTATCATCTGAGTTTGCCAGTTATATTTCCGGCGCAATTATACCGGTGGACGGCGGCCTAGCTCTTGGTGGGTCTGGTATGTTTAACTTCGCGGCACAGCAGTTTGGCGGCGGCCATAAATCAAAATAAACCAATGAAAACAGAGAAAAGCCCCGCTAAAAAAATGAAAGCCGCCTGTATTAACCGGTACGGGCGCACTGAAGTGCTGGAGATAACGGATGTGGATATCCCTGCACCAGAACCTAACCAAGTGCTGCTTCAGGTAAAGGCTGCCTCCATCAATCCGCGTGACTGGCTATTAATGCGTGGTATTTACCCTTTCAAAAAGCTAGCAGAACCCTTCCCTATTGTACTGGGCAGTGACATGTCGGGCACAGTGATTGAGATTGGCGCAAACGTTACCACATTAAAGGTGGGTGATGATGTCTTTGGCATGCAACCCATTCGTGGGAAATTTGGTGCATTCGCTGAGTATGCCGTCATTACTGAAAGCGCTTTATCCATCAAACCACCTGGCATTAGTCATGCGGAAGCCGCTGCGATGCCTTGCGCCGGCATGACATCATTTCAAACCATCCGCGATTTGGCTAAGCTAATGCCCGGCGAAACTATCCTGATTAATGGGGCCTCAGGTGGTGTGGGAACATATGCCATACAAATAGCCAAATCTGTTGGTGCACATGTTGTGGCAGTATGTGGCCCTGACAACCAGGTCTTATGCAAAAACCTTGGTGCTGATGAAACGATCAATTACAAAACTGAGAATTTTGAAAAGCAGCACAATAAATATGATGTTGTTTATGATGTGATCGGCAGGTCAAGTCCGAAAAAAAGCCGACAAGCCTTAAAAAGAGGGGGGCGTTATGTTTCCACCATTCCTTCGCTAGGAATGGTGTGGCAATCAGGGCTCAGTAAAGTTACGGCCCTATTAAAACTCAACAAACAACAAACTGCTCACTTAACCCTTGTAAAACCCGAAGGGGTCGACTTGGCTGAAATGGCAGCACTTTGCCTTAAAGGTAAGATGAAAAGTATAATAGATAGTCGCTTCTCTCTAGAAAATACCGTTGCAGCTTTTGAAAAAAGCCAAAGCTGGCGAGCTAAAGGGAAAATCGTCATAGAAATAGCAAACTAAAAAACACCAATAAAAAAACCCGGCAAATATACCGGGTTCTTCAAACAGTTAAACTGCATAATTTTTAGAATAGCTGTTTAGCCTTCCGCGGGAGCTTCCCCGTCCATACCTGCCATCAGGATAGACATATCAACTTCTTCGCTCTCGTCTGATTCAACAACCTTGCGCAAGCCGCCAATCACTGATTCAGTCAGGTCATTTGCAATGACTTTTTCTTCAGCAATTTCACGTAAGCTAACAACCGCATTCTTATCGTTGTCACGTTCTACTTCAAGCGGAGCACCAGATGAAATCTGGCGAGAACGCTGAGCTGCAGCCAGGACCAGCTCAAAGCGGTTAGTTACTTTATCAACGCAATCTTCAACGGTTACGCGAGCCATTCATATTCTCCAAAATCTTTCGCGGCAGGGCTTAATACTATAAATCAGCCACACCCGCCGTACAAGCGCCCGCTTATACAAGCGCAAGATCAGCCTGTAAAGCACGGATTTTCTATGAATTAGCAGAAACTTTAGTAATAGAAGTCAACTGTGACTGTATGTCATCGTCTTTAATCATAGTGGCAACCCTATTGCCCAAGACAGGATGCTCCCAATCGGGCGCAACGCCCATTAAAGGCATCAAAACGAAGCCACGTTTATGAAGCCGAGGGTGTGGCACAACAGGCTCCTCTAAAAAGGCGGCTGGATCGACATGATTTGCCACGGAATACCAAGACTCTTTATCCGGAAAAACTGACTGGTCGTATGCTAACAAGTCTATATCCAATGTGCGTGCGCTCCACCGTTCCCCCTCTTGCCGGCCTAGTCTTTTCTCTGTTGACTGAAACAACGCCAATAGTGAAGTCGCAGTTAATTTTGTTTCAGCTTTCAATGCGCAATTGATAAAATCTGGCTGCCCTGAAGCAGGTATTGGCGCTGTTTGATATAAGGGAGAAACTTCTATATTTTTCAAACCGTTAAAAGATAGGTACTCAATGGCTGCGCTTAATGTTTCTGCGGGTGCACCAACCGGCGAAGATAAATTTCCTCCAAGCCCAACTAAAACATGATGCCAAGTATCCCGAAATTCCATGAAACATAAATTCCCGCACAAATTGTTTTTATCCAATTTACCAATCTTTAACTCTAATAGCGAAGGCTAGGTACACCATTTAATGCTATAATTGAATTTTTACGATTAAGATTATTTTCCCCGTTCCTCACAGATTGGAATTGGCTATGCTTATTTATCCTCAAGAACGCCTTGCTTTATTTATTGACGGCGCAAACCTTTATGCAACGGCCCGTGCACTAGACATTGAGATCGACTATAAAGCGCTCCGTGCCTATTTCTCAGAAAAAGGTCGCTTAGTACGTGCCTTTTATTACACGGCTATCCTTGAAGATCAGGAATACTCCCCGCTTCGTCCCCTAATTGACTGGTTAGATTATAATGGTTTTACTTTGGTCACCAAACCCGTGAAAGAGTTTGTAGACGAGCAAGGCAGACGTAAAATCAAAGGGAACATGGATATTGAAATTGCTGTAGACATGCTCAACATCTCTGATTCGTTAGATCATGCAATCCTTTTCTCCGGTGATGGTGATTTCAGGCGACTGTTAGAAGCCATTCAGAGGCGGGGCACCCGCGTCACAGTGGTTAGCTCCAACGCAACCCAACCATCCATGATCGCAGATGAGCTTCGGCGTCAAGCTGACCAATTTGTTGACCTGGTGCAATTGCGTGATCTTATCGGCAGACCATCATCACAGCAGTCAGACAATAGCGACCCAAGCGATGCTGGCTTTGAAGAGCAATTAGGCGCTAGCTAACAGCCTATTGACCTAAAGTACCAGAGCGTTCACTTTATGCGCCCTTTTACTTATCAGGTTTTACAGTGCATCAAATTCATCCAGCTGAGCCCAATCGCGAATGCGCATTATGTCCACGACTTGTCGCATTCCGTGAAGAAAACAAATCTATCTACCCTGAATTTTTCAATGGGGCCGTCGAAAGTTTTGGCCCTATTGAAGCGCCATTTCTTATTATCGGCCTCGCCCCTGGGTTAAAGGGGGCAAATAAAACAGGCCGCCCTTTCACTGGTGATTTCTCTGGCGAGCTTTTATTTAAAAGCCTCCATAAAATGGGATGGACCAACGACAACAATCAAAACCATGCTGATGACGGGTTTGAGTTAACAAATTGCCGGGTGACAAATGCCGTATGTTGTGTGCCCCCACAAAACAAGCCTACAGCTTCAGAAGTGAACAATTGCCGCCCATTTTTATTAGCGCGCCTAGAATTGATGAAAAACTTGAAAGTTTTAATGGCGCTTGGCCGAATTGCCCATGATACAACGCTTCGGACATTTGGACTACGGCTGGCCGATTACAAATTCGGCCACGGCAATGTGCACCAACTACCTAATGGATTGATCCTTGTGGATAGCTATCATGTATCGCGTTATAATGTGAATACAGGCGTACTGACTGAAGCAATGTTTATGGCAGCCCTAAAAACAGTAGAGCAACAGCTTAAAGCCTAAGCTAATTGACACTTACTGTCCTTATTTTAAACGAGCAGTTTCAAAAAAAGCGGCGGCAGCCTATGCTACCACCGCTGTACTCAGAACAAATATACTCAAAACATCAGGAGGTTTGAACTTTTAGTAAACCTAACTTTATGGCTGCCTAGACAACCAACCTTGAAGTGCTGACAAACTATCGGTGCCAGATAATTTCGCTGCAGCGGCAGGCCCTGCGACCGCACGATAAAATGTATGAGCGGAAGGAGCATCACCACTTGCTACAGCCCCTTTTAAGGCATCCATTAGGCCCGGACGAACACCAGCCATAGATTTCGCTAGTGACTTAGGTAACACTGTAGATTTTGCTAGAAACTCAGGCGCAACTTTTGGCGCGCATCC
>Ga0316207_10003115_pt1 | contig 15868 bp, 11 predicted proteins | sample 6weekpyrite_MG_FD_204943 | JGI IMG/M metagenome (GOLD analysis project Ga0316207, IMG submission 204943) | Microbial mat bacterial communities from mineral coupon in-situ incubated in ocean water Damariscotta River, Maine, United States -... | ecosystem: Environmental > Aquatic > Marine >... | reverse complement strand
TGGTGTGTTTACAATCATAGGGAAATAATTATGCCCGACTTCATGAATAATCACGCCGATCAAACCATATTTAGTTCCCCGAGAATATGTACGCTTTCCTTCACTATCCTCTGATGGTCGCCGAGGGTTGAAGCTGATCATCGGGTATTCCATACCGCTAGTCGCCGAGTTAACCGAGATTGCAACCGGATACGGATAAGGGAAAGTATATTTAGAATATACTTCAAGCGTGTGTACAATCGCTTCAGTAGAATATTTGTCCCACAGCGGCATGCCTTCTTCAGGATAATAAGACATAGCCATAATTGTGCGGCCATCGCTTTCCTGCTTATAGCCCATGGCATCCCACACAAACTTTCGGGAAGTCGCAAAAGCAAAATCACGTACCTTTTCAGCCTTAAATTTCCATGTAGCTTTATCTTTAGATTGCTCAGCCTGATTAGCCAGCGCTTCGTCTCGGGTTACAATTTTTACCGGACGGTCAGATTTCCGTGCCGTTTCCAATCGTATTTGTTGCTCAGCCGTTAAAACATCTTTGCTGTTCTGCAACTCACCTGTTGCAGCAACGATGTGATCAGATGGCACCGTTATTTCTACATCATACGTACCAAATTCTGTTTGGAATTCCCCTAAGCCATAAAAGGTACGGTTATTCCAGGCTCCTACATCGGTATACCCCGCTACACGTGGATACCACTGGCCCAGATTATAAACTTTATTGCCGTCTTTCTCAAAATGGTCCCAGCCAGACCGTTTGATCGGAACACGCTTGGATTCAATAATTTTATAGGACCATTCAATGCCAAACTTTACACTGGCACCAGACTTCAAAGGTTTGGGCAAATCAATCCGCATCATGGTGCGAACAACAGCATAGTTCAGAGGCTGGCTTTTGCTATCTGTTACAGCCGAAATTTTAAACCCACCATCAAAATCTTGACGATACTTCTCATGACGCAGTGCAGAAAAGCTCATGCGTGTTGTTGAATTTGTAGGCTGAGTAAGATGGTCATCTGAATGCTTGGCAAAACGGTTTTGGTCTAGTCGCACCCAAATATAATCAAGGCTATGAGGAGAATTGTTTTTATATGTAATAATTTGTGAACCGGTTAGCGTTTGGTTGTCGTCATTCAGTTCTGCACGGATTTTATAATCTGTTTGCTGCTGCCAATATTTTGGCCCAGGCTTACCTGATGCAATGCGCTGGTCATTCGGGGTGGCCAAACTTTCATCAAGCTGCCTGAATTTATCTTCATGATGCTGTTTAGATTGTTTGATCTGCGCAGTAGCTGCGCCCGCTGCGAACGTGGCTGTGATAACCATTAAACCTAGGTATTTTAGCCCCTTGAACATGTGACTTTTCCTCTTTTTGTAGTGCGCCGCATATTTAGATTAGCCCAAATCCATCAGACGCGGCGTCACGATAGCGGCCATATCAACCCTTGGCAATTGGAAGAAAGATCATTTTTTTAAACAAGTGAATACTGCACATATCTTTAAAATTACAAAATAATCATAAAAAACAATATGTTACTCAGATGCGCATTTTTCTTAGATACAGTTCACATCAAAGAGGGTGTCCTGTGAAATATATTAAACGTAGATCCTTACAGCTTCAATTTATACCATTGTGCTATCTGTTAGTCTGAGACCTTGCTGTGCTTTTGTCCCATGCAAAAACTTGCCATCACTTTGGCAAAAAAGACCATTTCCTATCGTTTAGAAGCGGCTTCTATAGTTTCTGGTTCGATCCTATTAGGTTATTTCTACAGATTCGCAGCCCTTTTCCAAAAGCTTAAAATGCTCTGTAACCGACGCATGCCGAATCTATTTTCCATTATCACTGTTTTGTGATGAGGCTTAAAAGTTCAGAGAAACCAACCAAATAGTGCATATACACACTTCATATTGGCCATACAGATACATTCAACAAACCCAGCTTTAACCATATGTACATCTATTAAAGTATAGGTGAAAGCTCATGAACTAATCATAAGCACCGTGGGGGCGCATGATATTTATACAAACATTCGAGTTTGCATTTTTCTGCATTCTAGGCACCATCATTGTCGCTCTCTGGCCTCCAGAGCAGGGAGAAATGGTTGTCTATTATCCATTCGCCAGCTCAGAAGCTGAAATGCTTGGAGCTGTCTTCGCGTCAGATGCAAAACTTATCGCAAAGGGCCCGATCAATAATTCCTGGATCATATGGATTGATCACCCCCGAACAACTACACAACTAACCCAACAAGGTGGATTTCTTCTTGGTGTCGGCGGCTTTCATGGCTGTGCAGGACAACAGAAAACACGAAAAGCCTTAGAGAACCAAGGGTATTTAACGAGTAAAAAAATATGAAGATGGAAATTAAATCTGACCAAATCACGGCATTCACAGCGACAGATCAGTTAAGTATGTTAAGAGCATCCATGGCTCAGAAGCTGGCAATTTTTCTTTGGCTAAACTCGCTTACCGTACTCATCACCGGGCTAGTACTTGGTAGTGACAAGCTGGTTGGCGGGCTCATACTTTCCATATTGGCAACTGCATTTTTTCACGTCAGGTTCCTCCATGCCAAGAAAAAAGGAGAAGAAGTACGTTTCATTGGCGCCGTAGCGCTGGTGTTACAAGCTGCGGTATTCTTGGTTTTATTTTCCGGGCATCCTTGGCAGATTGATGCTCATATGTACTTTTTTGTTGTGCTTGGATTGTTAGCCGGTTTTTGCTGCTGGAAAACTGTCGCAACAGGTGCCGCCGTTATTGCAGTACACCATCTGTCACTTAATTTTTTGGCGACAGAATGGGTCTTTCCTGATTCCGCCAGCTTCGCCCGTGTTTTACTTCATGCATTTGTTGTGGTTCTTGAAACTAGTATCTTGATTTGGCTTACACGTCAGTTGGTACAAGCCTTTGAGACATCACAGATCGCTACAAATGCTGCAGAAACAGCAGCAATTGAAGCCCGAGAAGCCCTATCCAAAGCGGCAAAAGCCGACGAACTGGAAGCTGCGCTCACTCAAGTAAAAGAAATGCAGCGCGAAGCGCAGGCAACAGAAGAACAGCGCGAGCACGAGCGAGTTCAACTTGAAAAAGAATACCGTACACAACTAGAGAACTTAGCTGAGGAATTTGAAAAAGCTGTCTCTGCTGTCGTGGCTGAAGTGGGCGATGTAGCAGGAAACTTACAAAACAGTGCTACCCGTATGGGCACGCTAGCAGATGAAAGCAACACACATGTAAACCACTCTGTTATTGCTTCAAAAGAGGCATCTACAGGAATGAGCCACCTTTCCGACCAGGCGCGAGAAATTTCCAGCGCTATAAACGAAATTGTTCAAGAAGTTGGTCATTCCAATACGGTGGCAACACAATCTGTAGAGAAGGTTAAAACCGCTACTGTTCAGATTGAAAGCCTATCGGATCAGGCGCAGAAGATTGAAACAATCGTGGCGCTTATCTCTGACATTGCAGAACAAACAAACCTACTTGCCCTCAATGCCACGATTGAAGCCGCCAGAGCTGGCGATGCAGGAAGAGGCTTTGCGGTGGTCGCGAGTGAAGTTAAGGCTCTTGCAAATCAGACAGCAAAAGCCACTGAAGAAATCGGCGGTCAAGTAACTTCTATGCTTACTGCCGTCCAACGCGGTGTTTCTGCTACGGCGGAAATTTCGGAAACAATTGATCTGGTCTCAAGCTCAATCCACAAGATCCAATCAACTGTGGAGTTTCAGCAATCAACTGTTACCGACATGAGCCATAGTAGCGAAGAAGCTTTAGACTCGGTTTCCTCTTCATCAGAAGGAGTGAACAATGTGGCAGAAGCTGTGAACGGTACACGTTCAGAATCTATTATTGTGAACCAAATGGCCGTTGAATTAGAGAAAGTTTCATGCACATTAAGTGAGCGTGTGGAAGGTTTCTTGAATCGATTGAAAGCTGCATAGATTGTAGCATAAAGGCCGCTTCCTATTGTTAGGAAACGGCCTTTATAGTTTCTAGTATTCACAGAGAGGTGTTAAAGTGATTTCACAATCTCTTCCACCATCTTTTTAGCATCTGAAAACAACATCATTGTGTTATCGCGGAAGAAAAGCTCGTTTTCCACTCCAGCATAACCACTGCCCATTGAACGTTTAATAAACAGCACAGTTGCTGCCTTTTCTACGTCCAATATTGGCATGCCGTATATTGCACTTGTGGTATCAGTTTTGGCTGCAGGGTTAGTGACATCGTTAGCGCCAATAACAAACGCCACATCAGCACCTGCAAACTCGCTATTAATATCTTCCAACTCAAAAACTTCATCGTAGGAAACGCTAGCTTCTGCCAGAAGCACATTCATGTGCCCAGGCATCCGGCCAGCCACAGGGTGAATGGCATAAGATACCTTCACGCCAGCTTCCTTCAACATGTCACCCATCTCTTTTAGAGCGTGCTGCGCCTGAGCCACTGCCATACCGTAACCCGGAACAATAATAACCTTTCCTGCATTTTTCATGATAAAGGCAGCATCTTCGGCAGAGCCTTGCTTAACAGGGCGTGTTTCTGCAGTACCAGCTTGGCCAGTTGCGGCATCATCAGCGCCAAAACCACCCAAAATCACCGAAACAAAGCTACGATTCATGCCCTTACACATAATGTAAGACAATATCGCACCGGAAGAACCGACCAAAGCACCGGTCACAATCAGTGCAGTATTTGCAAGCGTAAAGCCAATGCCTGCGGCCGCCCAACCCGAATAGCTGTTCAACATGGAAACAACCACCGGCATATCAGCGCCGCCAATTGGTATGATCAACAAAAACCCAATAATGAACGCTAATGCTGTGAGAAGCCAAAAGACATTAATACCTGCAATGGCTGCATTTTGGTCTTTTGCAAACCAAGCCATGCCCCCAATGATCGCAGCACCAATTAATAAATTAATCATATGCCGCCCAGGCAGCATAATAGGTGCACCCGACATCAAGCCCTGTAATTTTGCAAACGCAATTACAGACCCTGAAAAAGTAATGGCCCCGATGGCTATACCTAAAGACATTTCAATTTTTGATGCCATATAGATAGCGCCGTCAGCCCCGGTAATACCAAATGCTACAGGGTTCAGAAACGCACTTGCAGCAACCAACACTGCAGCAAGCCCCACTAAACTGTGGAACGCTGCAACAAGTTGCGGCATATCAGTCATGGCAATACGGCGCGCGATGATAAAGCCAATAAGCCCACCAACAGCAATCGCACCGATAATCCAGTCATAAGACATTACGCTTGGATCAAGCACAGTGGTAACAACGGCAATCGCCATACCAACCATACCGTAAATATTACCCTTACGGCTTGTCTCAGGGCTTGAGAGCCCGCGAAGTGACATAATGAAACAAATGGCAGCAACCAGATAGGCAATTGCCGTCATATCGACGTGAAACTGTGTCATCTAATCGCTCCCTATTTTTTCTTTTTATACATCGCAAGCATGCGCTGTGTGACGGCAAATCCGCCAAAAATATTTACAGCAGCAAGCGCAATTGCGATTGCACCAAGAATTTTAGAAAGACTGGCACCTTCCGGCCCAGTTGCGATTAGTGCACCTACGATTATCACTGAAGAAATCGCATTTGTAACAGCCATCAAAGGTGTGTGCAGCGCAGGCGTAACCGACCAAACCACGTAATAACCAATGAAAATTGCCAACACAAAAACACTAAATTGCTGAATGAATGGATTCACGAGAACTTCAGTCATTTTACGAACCCTCCGTAAGACGTGCGTTAACAATCGCGCCGTCTTTAGTGACAAGCGATTCTGCAACAATTTCATCTTCAAAATCGACGGCAAGCGCGCCGTCAGTGATATGCGGTGTGATATAATGCACCAAATTACGTGCATAGAGCGCAGAAGCATCAGCAGCCAAACGAGACGGCACATTCCTGTGCCCCACAATTTTTACGCCGTGTGCCTCAACAATTTCACCAGGCTTGGAGAGAGCACAGTTGCCGCCCATCTCAACGGCTAAATCCACAATCACACTACCCGGCTTCATGGTTTTTAACATGTCTTCAGTGATCAGCTTCGGAGCTGGCCTGCCTGGAATAAGGGCAGTAGTGATCGCAATATCTTGCTTAGCTAATGTTTCAGCAATCAATGCTGCTTGCTTAACCTTATATTCATCACTCATTTCTTTAGCGTAACCACCAGAGGTTTCTGCTGCCGCAGTTTCCTCATCTTCCACCATCACAAAGTTACCACCAAGGCTTTCCACTTGCTCTTTGGTAGATGGTCGCACGTCAGTCGCACTAACAATCGCACCCAGACGCTTTGCTGTTGCAATTGCCTGAAGGCCTGCAACACCAACCCCCATGATCATTACTTTAGCTGGCGCTACAGTGCCTGCGGCTGTCATCATCATAGGAAAAGCTCTGCCATATTCACTGGCAGCGTCCAAAACGGCTTTATATCCAGCCAAGTTTGATTGGCTAGAAAGCACATCCATAGACTGTGCCCGTGTAATTCGCGGCACAAACTCCATTGCCACGGCCATGAGGCCTGCATCAGCATATGCCTTGATACGTTCTTTCTCAACGAACGGGTTTAATGTTGCCAATTGCAAGGCACCTTTAGGTGCCTTAGCAGCATCATCAGCCTCTAATCCTTGAACGGAGAAGATGACATCAGCACCATCAAGGACTGCAGGTAAGTCCGCAGCTATTGATGCACCGACTTCTTTAAAAGCAGCGTCGGGAATAGAAGCCCCCTCACCTGCAGCGGCCTCAACAAAAACATCAAAGCCCAAAGTCGTAAGTTTTTTTACTGTTTCGGGGGATGCCGCGACACGCTTTTCAGCATCACGCCTTTCCCGAATAACCGCTAGTTTCATGAGTTGTCCTCCTAGAAACGGTTAAAACACAAAATTTACAGGCAAATCGGCACCAATATTCTTAGTTAATCTGGTTTATGCCCCCCGATGGGCCTCCAGAGCCTTGCCAGTCGAAGGTAGCGCAAAAGAAAGATGGCGCAAGAAAATTCCCAAAACAACCAGCAGAGCATCACAAATAGATCAAATTTTAATGTTTCCATTTTGTTAAGGAGTGTCCTGAAATGATACACCCACAAATGACAACCGATTCGGTGAAGTTTAGGGCAAGCCATGGCACGCAAACGCGTATTAATTGTAGAAGACGAGCTCACGCAGATTGCGCTTCTAGAAGGCGTGACATCGCGGGCTGGCTACATTGTTGAAACTGCAATGCGCGGTGCAGATGCTGTCGCACGCCTTACTGATACTAACGCACCAACAATTGATGTGGTGTTACTTGATCTCGTTATGCCTGGCATGAACGGCATTGAAGTTTTAGAAACAATCCGCCCAAGCCTACCCAATCTTCCGGTGGTGATGCTTACGGCACACTCTTCTATCACCACTGTGGTCGATGCCATGCGTGCAGGTGCGAATGATTTTATCGTTAAACCTGCAAGTGCTGAACGTATTCGCACCGCCCTGGCCGCAGCTATTGAAACCACATCCTTAGTTGGTGAAATTGCACCCGTTGCCGATACTATGGGCTCTGTTGGTTTTGATAATCTCATTGGCGATAGCCCTGTAATGCAACGCGCTACCAAGTTGGCGCAAAAGGCCGCCGCCGCAAGCATCCCGGTTTTGATCGAAGGTGAATCTGGCGTAGGTAAAGAAGTTTTTGCTCGCGCCGTCCACGACTCAAGTGATCGCTCTGACAAACCATTTGTTGCGGTAAACTGCGGGGCCATTCCTGAAAATCTGGTCGAAAGTATCCTGTTTGGCCACGAGAAAGGGGCCTTTACGGGTGCAACAGAAAAGCGGCAAGGTAAGTTTCAGGAAGCTCACGGTGGCACCCTTTTTCTTGATGAGGTTGGTGAATTACCGTTGGATGTTCAGGTAAAATTACTGCGCGCCTTACAGGAAAAAGAAATTGACCCTGTAGGTGGCAAACAAAGTATTCAAGTGGATATCCGTATTATTTCGGCAACGAATCGAAATTTAGCGGAACGAATTGGCGACGGTGCTTTCCGGGAAGACCTTTTCTACAGGTTGAATGTTTTCCCGATTGTTTTGCCCCCCTTGAGAGACCGCAAAAGTGACATTCCCGCACTAACAAACTTCTTTCTGGCACAAATCTCCCATATGGAAGACTTACCGAGACGCAGCATTTCTGACCAAGCATTGGCCGTAGTATGCGCTTACGATTGGCCAGGTAATATTCGGCAGCTACAAAATGCTCTTTTTAGGGCAGTTATTCTGTCAGAAGGCGAAACCTTATTACCGCAAGACTTTCCAAATTTGTTCGACCAATCAAATGGAACTCGAACCGCTCAACAAATCAACACAGCACCAACCGAAACAAGAGGCCACCTCCAATCACTTCAATCAACTCAAGCCCCATTAGGTAGCCTTAACGCTGCCACATTATCTCTGCAAAATCATGAAGGGCATATCCGTACACTTTCAGATTTGGAATCAGAAATTATTGCGGCAGCGCTCAAACGCTATGACGGTAAAATGGCAGAAGTTGCACGCAGGCTTGGCATGGGCCGTTCAACATTGTATCGAAAAGTAGCAGAATATGGGTTGGATACATAAGGCGGCGGCGTGGCTGATAATTTTCAATGATTGGTGTTTTTGATTCCGGCTCAGGTGGTGTGACTATTCTTGATGCGCTCATTAAACGCTTACCTGATCAAGATTTCCTTTATCTAGGAGATCATGCCAATGCGCCGTATGGTCACCGTAGTAACCAACAAATTGTTGATCTAACCCAAAATGGGGTTGAGGCCCTGATGAATGCTGGATGTTCACTTGTCATTTTAGCTTGCAATACCGCTGCGGCTATTGCTCTTAGAACATTACAGCAAGAATGGTTACCAACAGCACATCCTGAAAAACGAATCCTAGGTGTATTGGTACCAATGGTAGAAGCCCTTACAGGTGTGCCGTGGTCACAAGAACATCCATCCTCACAAGACCTGCCTCCCCAAAACATAACCTTATTCGCGACTAGAAAAACCGTTGAAAGTCGCGCTTATATTGACGAGGTCCTAAAGCGCGCACCACATGTTTCACTTTTGGGGAAAGCATGCCCAGGTTTGGTTGATGCGATTGAGGGCGGGGCTGGGCCTACTCCCTTGTCTGGGCTAATTGCCGGGTATGTTGCTGAAGCAACTGAAAGGGCACCGGATGCCGTTGTGCTTGGCTGCACTCACTTTCCGTTAGTAAAAGATCATTTCGAAGCAGCTTTACCTGTTAAAACTGCTATATTCTCGCAGCCAGAGATTGTAGCGGATTCGCTGTGTGATTATTTAACAAGGAATACCCAGTTTAAAACCTGTGGAAATGGTCACGTAATCCTAACCACAACCGGTGACCCAAGCGAGGTAAACAAGCTCAAACCATTATTAACATTTAACCATGGCGATTTCAGAGAATTCAAGGCTTACTCAGCCTTATCCTAATGCCTATCCCTACATATGGGTGCCCTGAAGAATATAGGGCACACACCTTTCCTTAGCCACAGCTTCACTGTATAATCACAAGGCAGCTTACTCGTCCGCAAGCTCAGGCACTTGGTGCCTTCAATGACATGCCTATAGACAACAAACATACATCCAGAAGCGCATCCAATGCCTGATTGTCAGCTTAGTCCATTTCTGAACCGCAATAACCTCGCGCATAGCTTTAGTATCAAAGCCGACAGCATTGGCTCCTACGTAAACTTCTTTGATATCTTCCACGATACCCTTTTTCTCTAACTTCGAGGCGCGCTTTATTTAAGATATAAATTGGTTTATCTGAGTAACAATGAAGTTCTTATAATAAGCAGAATTTTTAATGTAGCTTGATTGCAACTTCACGGCCATTCTCTAGCGCTACAGTCGCTATCTCCATCCAAAAACACCTTTAGCTGGCCATTATCTCGTTGCCTTAGAGATAATGAAAATGTACCAACGTCGAGAGTTCTTTGTGGGTGGACAGTGGATTTGCATTTGAGGTTGGATAATTCAGGCTTTTTAAGCCATTCGTCTCAATCATTCTCCGCGCCAAAACGAAACCTGCTAAACTTCACTTACTTAAAAATGTGAAGTTTCGAAGATTTAAAAGTGAGCACGAGCCCTTGTAGGTTCAATTATTATGGAAGGTAAACAAAGTAATGGTTCAAGCAGGGGGCATTGCAGGCGAGCAGTTACGCTCGTTTATTGAGAGAATAGAACGGCTTGAGGAAGAAAAAAAGGGCATTGCTGAGGATATTAAAGAAGTATATGCGGGCGCTAAAGCCGTAGGCTTCGACGTAAAAATTATCCGAAAAGTAATAGCACTCAGAAAAATGGATCAAGCAGACCGGCAAGAACAAGAAGCCCTTCTAGATGTATACTTGCATGCAATTGAAGGCGGTGAACAAGTTCGAGCTACGGCGGATGTTGTTTCTATAAACGAATAGAATTTGTTCGATTAGGGAAGGTGAAAGCAGTACCTACAGGTGCTGCTTTTTTGTCTTCAATAATTTTGGTTTCACTATCAGCAAACCGGTGCTCATAGTAATTTGTTCTATAGAGAGCATGCTAATGCATGCTCCCCTTTTCGTACGTCCGTACAGCTCAGAGACTTTAAGATCATTCGATGCCTCAAGTATTTTTAGCCTGAGGTCTTAGAGGCATCTTCAGCCAGTCCTAGTTAAGCAAAACATCAGATACCTAGAACTTTGGAACGAAAAAAGCACCTAACTGAAGTAATTGAAGCCCAGCAAGTTCCAGTGACTGTAGAACCAAATAATGAATATCCCGAAAAAGCTAACAACTGAATGCCGAATACGCGGCCAACGGCCCGCATATAACGTCTCTCGCCAAATCACAACAGCCATATAGACATGATATATGGTAGCAAGCAGGCCCAAGATTGGGAAAATCAATGCGAACTTCAATAACGAAGGTAACTCAAACAAGAGAGCATTCGCACCTGCAGAAATCGCAATAGTTTCAAGTACAAAGAACATCAAGCCAAAGCCTGCGACAGCTATAGAAGCCCAATATGCCCTCTTCTCTTTCCCTCGGTACGCACGAAACGCTTTCCACTGATATGCAAGACGGAAAAAGACCCCAATAAACACAACTAAGGTCAGACTAACCCATATCGTGATGAAACCTTTGGTCTCATAAAAAGCAGGCCTATAATTCTGCTTCCATCCATGGCCATTCGTAACATAGCTGACAACATTGCCGTTTTCATCTTCCTGAAATGCAATAAGGCCCGAATCAGACACTTCACGGAACAGGTGTTTTTCAATTTCCACATAGCGCTGTTCGCCGATCAGAAGAGTATTATCCGGCATAGGCTTAACGGTCACGCTAGTGGCCAATGGGCGCATGATAGCCTCAATAGTAGTATAGGCGCTGCGGGAACTATGGTACTCACCTGCATATTTTTGCGCCCGTTCATCAAAGTCAGCAGGTGGTGAAATAGAAGGCAAGTCTTGCGGGAAAAATTCATCATAGAAGGATTTCACAAAAGACAAATGAACTTTCGCAGCACCCGGCCCTCCAAAAGAGGAGAACAACATGAAGTCTTCAGGCTTAGATATACCAAAGTGCGAGATAAACATAGAAGTCCCGCCGTCATGACCGACATTATTGAAACCATCAGGGCCAAACTCACGACGAAGAAAACCAAGGCCAATCCCCCGCACTCGAGGGTCATGAGTAAAGGCCTCTTCCAGCATCATATCAAGCGTTTCTGCTTTTAGAATACGCTTATCTCCATCCGCGCCACCATTCAAAAGCGCCCGGCCAAACTTTGCCATATCATGAGCTGTTGCCGAAAGGGCTCCCGCAGGCATAAAATTAGAGAGATATTCATAATTTTCATCATGATACTTGCCATTTTTATAGCTATAAGACTTAGCTACTTGAGGCAGAAGATGCGGTGGCTGTGGTTCCGCAAAGGTGGAATTATCCATGCCTAATACATCAAAGATATTCTTTTGAACATACTCTGAGTACTCTAAACCCGATACATTGGAAACGATCAGTCCTGCAAGGGAAGTTGCCCAATTGGAATAGGCTGGCCGAGTTCCAGGAGGAACAACCCGATCAGGCTGGAGCCTAGCTAATGCTTGTGCCAAGGGTTCAATTCGCTCGATATCATCAATAATCACATACCCTAATACACCATCCTCAAAACCTGCCGTATGGGTCATAATATGACGTAATGTTACAGGCTGGCCTGGATAAGTATCCTTAATCAGAAAGGTTTTGAGGTATTGGTTAACGTCTACATCAATATCCAGTTTACCCTGTTCCACGAGCTGCATGACAGATACCCAAGTGAACAGTTTAGAAATAGAGCCTGGTCGAACAAGGCTTGTTTTCGGGTCGATGGCAATGTTGTTTTCGATATCTGCGTAACCATAGCCTTTCGCAAAGACTATTTTGCCATCTTTCACAACCGTAACCACACCTGAAGAGCTATGTTCGTTTTTCATTAAGGGCTTAACTGCCCCATCAACAAACGCCTCAACAACAGCAGAGTTTGTAACATCAGGTGTGTCCGCACTAACCGCTGTACCAGTAAGCACCATTGACGCCGCAAGAAAGGTAGCCTTCCAGCTACTCGTCCTATTCAAAATCCTGTTTAACATTACAGTTCTTCCTTTTTCCTTTTCCTCGCCAAACGCGTTTCTGCTGGTTTACCCTGCTATCGCGTTGATGAACCTTTGCCTCTAGCTGTTTCAGCAGCCCGTATAATAGAAAATTCATTAAACAATTTTAAAGACGTCAATAGTCACCGTCAGCCGCTCAACCCCTTGTTAAACGTACTGCAATCCAAGGATATTCCAGTAATAATAGAAGATAGTCATATAGACGGATGCAAACGCTACGAGGCTGTAATGAATACGTCGTCCGGGACGCCAATAACCTTCTCGCCACGCCTTAACACTGCTATAAACAACACCAACTGTCAGCAATGCGGCAACCATCGGAAAGATCAGGGCAAAAGCAAAAGGCAACGGAATGTCTTCAGCCAATTTCGCCTGATAAGTAGCTATAACTATCCCCATCGAGATAACAAATAGGATGTTGGCGGCAGCAACCCCCATTGATAAACGAATCGCATTACGCTCGCCAGGTAGCATAGCCTTATATTCTGTACGGCGATATATCCAACCAACTAAAACCGTTAGGAATATGACAAAGGAAAGGAAAGGCAAGAACGCTTTAAATAAGCCGCCTTCAAAGGTTGGAATACGAGTAGCAACAACAACGGCAGCACTGTCGATATACAGGTCTTGAACTTCACCCGTGTCGTTTTTTGCGAAAGCAACTTTCTGCTCACCGTCAACTTGACGAAACAAACCTTCACCGATTTCGACATACTGCCTTGGTTCACCTAGCCCACTGATGAGAAGAGTATTTTCCCCAGTGGGTGCAACAGTGATATTGCCGCGCATAAGACCTAATGCTTTTTCTATCGTGCTTTTATTGAAGCGCCAAAATTGATAGGAACCCGCATACTTTCCAGCTCGCTCGTTAAAGTCTGTAGGCGGAATTATCGGTTCCACCTTCTCTGGGTAATAATGATCGTAAAATGTCGAGATAAACTGGCTCCGACCCTCGGCACCAGTTTCTGTAGCATAAGATACAAAGATGCCTAATTGTTCCTCTTTATCAAGCATCATATTGGCATGAAACTGGGAAATGTCGCCGCCATGGCCAATTAGGATATGACCATTGACACGTTGTTCGTAAAAGCCATGCGCCATACCAGTCAACCGCTTGTCAGGCTGGTTGATAACTGAATGCATCAACTTTGCTGTTTCCGGCTTCAAAATCTGCAGGTCACCAAATTGCCCATTCTGTAGATGAGCTAGCATAAATTTAGCCATATCCACCGATGTGGTCGCCATAGCCCCTGCTGGGGAAAAGCCAGTAACCAGTTCATATGGCTGAGGTTTCAACACGCCAGCCTCACGCTTATAACCATTAGTCTTGGCGTCAAGCATATCCGCAGGCAAAGGTGCTGCGAAGGTAGAGCGCTCCATACCAAGTGGCTCAAAGATATTCTTTTTTACATACTCATTAAACGGCAAACCCGACACATTCTGTACAATCAGGCCCGCAAGCGCTGTTGCATAGTTTGAATAAGAAGCATATGCGCCAGGCTCGTTGATACGCATAGGGATATGCTTCGCCATCGCCTCTTCAATCGTGCCTACATTATCAGGATCAAAGTTGAGTAAAAAGCCTAGCACGCCTTCCTCAAAGCCTGCAGTGTGAGTTAATATATGCCGAAGAGTGATCGGTTCATCGAATGTGGCTGGAATTTGAAACGTCTTTAGATAGCTATTCACGTCGGTATCTAGATCCAAATTGCCCCGCTCAAGCTGCTGCATGACCGATGTCCAAGTAAATAATTTGGATGTAGAACCAATCCAGAAGATAGATTTATCTGCCGTTGCTGGGATTTGACGTTCCCTATCAGCCATACCGTAGGCCTTAGCGAACACTGTTTGTCCGTCCTTAACAATAGACACAGTAACCGCCGAAATATCCAGCAATGAACGCTGTGTTTCGATCACTGTATCCACAAAAGTGTCCAGATCTCTATATTTTTCGGGTTGTTCAGTTGCTGGTACAGTCTCCGCCCATGCTGCTTCTCTCAATGCTGGTAACTGGCACCAAATGGAAATCATCATGACCGCCAATAAAGTTCTAATTGCCTGTTTCACGATTTTCACTCCCGTTAAATCCAACATTTTGAAACTCTGATACTTTTTGAGTGGAATAGAATTTTACCCCCACAAAGAAGAACTCGGCACTTCAACCACTCCGCCTTCAGCGTAAATCAATGGGTTTTCGACATCACCTGCCAGTAAAAGAGGTCCATCAATATCAACGAACTCGCAATATTGTCCGATTACATATGCTGGTGCCATTGACCGTGAGGAACCGGTCATATTGCCCACCATTAAAGCCTTATTGTCTCTAAGAGCCATCTCAGCCAACTTTAAGCCCGCGGTTAGGCCTCCGCATTTGTCTAGCTTGATATTGATCACATCATATCGCTCTGCCGCAGCAGAATACTCGCTGGCATCCAGACAAGATTCGTCTGCCCCCAACGGAACAGACGACTTGAACCCCACCAGCATATCGTCTTCACCGCGCTTCAGAGGCTGCTCTATCATAGCAATGCCCAATTTGGCGGCTGCAGGCGTATATTCCTTCAGTTCCTTAAACGTCCAACCCTGATTAACATCAATGATTAATCTGGCCTCTGGCCGGACTGCCCTAATCGCTTCCAGCTTGCCAATCGGATCATTGCCATCAAGTTTGATTTTCAGGTTAGTATAATTTGCATATCCGCGCGCGGCATCGGCCATTGTATCTTTATCGCCAATTCCTATAGTGCATACAGTTTTGAGACGTTTAGGAACCAGGTTCAAAGAATTCCAAACCGAGATTCCGCTGCGTTTTGCCTCTAGGTCCCAGTAAGCACTATCCAGTGCATTTCGAGCACCGCCCGGTGGCAACAACTCTGATATGTCGGCATGCCTAATACCATCAGCTACGGTCGCAGCAATACCCTCAAGCTGGCTTAACATTTGGTCAATAGTATCGCCCAAATAATAAATACCAACGCCTTCACCCCGACCGATAAAGCCATCCTTTTCCAGAGCAACCTGTACGGTATCAGTGCAGGTGAATGTATAGCCTGTAATGGTGAACGGTGCCTTCAGCGGGAAGGACACTTTTTCAAAACTCATTTTCATACTGCAGCGCTCCCCAAAGTAGACGTTCTCAAAGCCATCTCCATTTTTAGACGCTGGATAATTGGGTCAGTCCCACCTTTTAGGG
>Ga0316207_10003114_pt1 | contig 15869 bp, 13 predicted proteins | sample 6weekpyrite_MG_FD_204943 | JGI IMG/M metagenome (GOLD analysis project Ga0316207, IMG submission 204943) | Microbial mat bacterial communities from mineral coupon in-situ incubated in ocean water Damariscotta River, Maine, United States -... | ecosystem: Environmental > Aquatic > Marine >... | reverse complement strand
TGGCAAGCCATCCTTTTTTAGTTTCAGGTTTTAACTACCAGTATCACTCTGGATAAGGCACTACCAAAATCGTGCGCAGATAAGCAACCACATCGTCGATTTCTGCCTCACTCAACTCCATGCCCCATACAGGCATCACCGAAGAACGACCCATGGCTTCACCACCCATGGTAATAATCATCTTCTTGTAAACGTCATTTTTATCACTAAGGGTCAAATCAGCAGGCGGCGGATCAAATAGCACCGAAGCTCGCCCCATACCATCACCATTTACACCGTGACAAAGAATACAGTTGGTTTTAAAAACTATCTCGCCCCGTTTTTTCGGGTCAGTCACCATAGAAAGATACATCACCAGGTCATCGGTTTGCTCTTCAGACAGTTCATTTTTCCAGGCCGGCATAAACTTGGAACGCTGCACAGCAGGGCCACCACCCAAAACAATTTGCTCAAAGAACTCAGGCGTCTGCTTATTGATCCTCATCGATAAGCCATCCCCAGCCTTGGTAAGGCCATTACCATCGGCCTTTTCACCATGACACAAGACACAGTAGGTCTTGTAAACCAGGTGTCCACGCACTGCCTGCTTAACCTTGGCCCGGGCACGCTTCATTACCTTGCGGATTTCTTTGCGAGACTCCCTCATCTCTTTTTTGGCCTGTTTCAACTCAGCATCGGAGGCCGCAAAACTTTTTCCAACCGGCGCCGCCATAGACATCACGCCTAGCAAAACAGCGGAAAGAATCACTGAACTTCTGATACCCCTTTTCGCCTTAAACATAAAATTAATCCTTTTAAAAAAACTCACCGGACTATTGCTCCGGTAGCGGAACAACAAGAATGGTACGGAGATATGCAACCACATCGTCAATCTCCTCTTCCTTCAGCTGCAAGCCCCAAACAGGCATTACATCTGAACGTCCCATCGCCGCACCACCATTGGTGATAATCATCTTTTTGTAAGTATCATTTTTATCACTGCGAGTCAGGTCAGCAGGCTTCGGATCATACAGTTTTGAGGCTCTACCTTTACCATTGCCCTTTACGCCATGACAAAGAATGCAATTAGTCATAAAGACAGCCTTGCCACGCGTCTCTGGCTGCTCAATCACATAGAGATATTCCATAACATCCGCAAGCTGTTCTTCACTGAGTTCTTCTTCCCAGGCCGGCATATACCTTGAACGACCGACAGAACTACCACCATAACGAACCATTTTTTCATAGTATTCAGGCTCATTTTTATCCATTGCGATTACCAGGTTGCCCTCACCGTAAAGCTTGGTCGCACGCGCCTTGCCATCACCCTTCTGACCATGACACAAAGAACAATAACTCTTATATACAATCGCCCCCCTGATTAAAGGATCAGACTTCACAGCTCTTACAACCTTGCGTGAATCGGTATCCCCTGCATGCGTAAGATTGATGGCGCTGGTCGAAAAGACCAGAGCCACCACGCTTGTCAATAATACCAAGGACTTCATCATTCCACCGTCAGCAGCAGGTACATTTCAGGATGGATGGCACATTCGATCTCGGCCTCACCCGGGGCATCAAAGACAACCGACTTTGACTCGCCAGCCGGGTATGAACCCAGGTCAAAGGTCTTCAGGTCCGATAATGAGAAGATATTGTGAAAGAATGGATCTTCATTTTTGAAATTGATGGTATCACCGGCACTGATAGTGAACTCCTCAATCTGGCTACCAGCCACCTGGAAACTCTTACTACTTTGCATAATAGTATGCTCTGCAGCACTAGCAGCACCTGACATCAGCAACGTCACCAGACCTGCCGCTAAAATTTTCTTGCTTAACATGAACATTCTCCTTTTCTATCCTTATCCAAGCAGTCTTATTGAATTGGCAATACTGGCACAGTAACTTCCACTGGGTCACCTGTTAGCGATTTCAAAAATGCTACCAGAGCCTTTTTCTCTTTCTTGCTGAGTTTCAAAGATTTCATATTTGGGCTCAAAGTGCCCGCATTCTTGAAACCACCGGCATCGTAGTGATCAACCACCTCTTCCAAGCTCGCATAGGCACCGTTATGCATATAAGGCGCTGTCAGCGCCACGTCACGCAGAGTTGGTGTTTTAAACGCACCCTTCAAAACCTTGATTGGTTTAATGGCATAACGACCAGGGTCATCCATATCTTTCAGGCCGATATTATGAAAACCGTTGTCGCTGAAGTTGAAACCATCATGACAGGCAGTACAGTTGGCCTTGCCCTTGAAAATCTCAAAACCCTTAATAGCCTCTTTACTCATGACGCCATTAACACCCTTCAACCAACGATCAAAATCGGAATCGCTCGATACGATGGTCCTTTCAAAGGCCGCAATCGCCTTACCAATAGATTTCTTGGTAATGCCTTCGCCTGGATAGGCCGCCTCAAACATTGCCGCATAACCAGGAATAGCCTCGAGTTCTGGGATCAGCTCAACCAACGATTGTGACATTTCGCCGCCCGCTTCGATAGGGCCCAGCGCCTGTGATTCCAGAGTACGCTCACGGCCATCCCACATCTGAAAACGCTGATAGGCGGTGTTCAGAATGGTTGGCGTCGAACGATGCAGTGTACCCATGCCATGACCGATGGCTGTTGGCTGGGCATCAGACCAACCCAACGCTGGGTTGTGACAGGTGGCACAGCTAATAAAGTTGGAACCAGACAAGCGAGGATCAAAAAACAAAAACTTGCCCAATTCAACACGCTCTGGGGTACTGATGTTCTTTTTGCCCTGCGGCACTTCCATAGGACGCAAATACTTCTTAATATCCTCTTTGCTCGGTGCATTAGCAGCTGATACAGAAGTCGCTCCCAACACAACAGTCACACCCATCACGGCAGTTGCAATCATCTTTGTCAGACCACTCCGACGAAAGGCACTTTGTTTCATTGTTTTCTCCTCACAAGAAATAACTAAGTCTCAAATTAATTAGTACGACCCCGAGCCCTACAAACTCGAACTACAATTTAAAGTTTTCAATCAATTGACCAAGATCCGCCGCCGCTTCATTCAAAGTCCCTGACAAACCATGCAGCGTCTCAGTCTGATTATTTGTTTCACTACTCAAATCAACCAGCGAATTTACCGCTTCATTAATCCCGCCAACCGCCCGTTCCTGCTCACCTATCATGTGCACCACCTCGTGCATGGCATCACGCAGTTGTACCGCCTGGTCACGACTTAACGAGGTTTCCTCCGAGACTGTAGTAAGACGCTCAATATTTTCACGCGACTCAGAGACTGAACTTTCCAACATATGCACGGCATTACCAACGCTGCTAGAAATCGTTTCGACCAGACCAGAAATTTCTGAAGTCGCATCACCGGTACGCGAGGCCAGCTGGCGAACTTCATCTGCCACCACAGCAAAACCACGGCCCTGCTCACCTGCACGTGCAGCCTCAATGGCCGCATTCAATGCCAATAAATTTGTCTGCGATGAAATATCACGAATAGTTTGGGTAATTGCGGTAATCGTTTCCGCTGTCTTTGACAGGTCACGGGTGACCTGAGCGGTATGTTCCATATGCTCCTGAAAACGCTCAAAACTGATAGCAGTTTCAGTGATTTTATTAGCGATACTTTCTGATGTATCAGCACTCTCTTGCGCTTTCATTGCTGCACGCTCAAGCTCATCTACTGCGCCACTGGTGGTTGACATAACCACGCCTGCGTCAGACTTAATGCCGTTAACACTGTCATGCAGCTTGGCAGAAACATTGTGAATGCCATTTGCAGCCTGGGCCACATGCTCAGCTTCAGTGCTTAATGTGGCTGTACCGCCATAGACCTTGGTGATAATGCCGTGCAGATCACCGACAGTTCTGTTCATGGCCTTGATAATGCTGCCTACTTCATCCTTGCCTGCATTTTCAAGTTTGACTCGCAGATCACCGTTAGACAGCGCATCCATCGCCTGCTCAAGGGAAAACATAGGCTTAACTGCAAAACGGGCCAATAACAGGCTGAAAAGAATGCTGATAACAGCACCTATGCCGACAAATATCATCAACACCTTAATTGTTTGTTTGCCGGCCTCTTCAATATCTATCAGCTGCTGATCCATAGAGGCGCGTTGGTCAATGCTGATCGCATCGGATAATTCATCAATACGGGCAAACAATGGCTGCATGACATCCAGTGCCCTGATTGCTTCCAGGTCTCTGTCTTTTTTTGCCAGCTTGATCACTTCCATACGCTTGGGGTTAATATCGGCAACAAGCGTCTGAAGCTCAGTCACATTGGCATCACCAGGCATAGCCTCAAGCAGCATGGCAATTTTTTCCTCCAGGTCTCCAGCGGATTTGATCGCGGCAATGGCAGCCATGCGGATTTCCTTCCTATCGACATGAGCAATTACTTCAGCCTGAGCCACCCCCGTACGTAACAGCGCGAACTGCGCCTCCTCGACCGTACGCATCTTTTCCATAGCGATGGCATTGGTCTGATTAACCTCTTTAGTGAGTTTAAGGATAGAAAAAGCACCCATCGCACCCACTGCAACAGTACCCAGCACAAGAATTCCGGTGAGCGCCAATATTTTGGTTCGCCACTTAAATCGTCCTAATAAGCGCTCAAACTGATCAATCATCATCAACACCTTATAATCCACTTAATCCATTACGTGGCGCCCCTACAACAAACATTTGTAAATTATTAGTTTGTTTACTACACCCGTACGCTAGTTAACGTCGTGGTAAAAAAAATCTTTAGATGCTTTTTAATGAATAAAAACATAGTGAGAAAGTTGGTCTATAGCCTTTTTGTGACTACCATAGAAACACATAGAAAAAAATACTTTCCAATCAGCCTGCCAAGCAATTGGAGTACAAAAAAAGGGGCGTCAAAATGACGCCCCTTAAAAAACCACTAAAAAAAATATTTTTAGTTATTAAATATTAAACCTCGGCCAGGTTTCCCTTGCTTTCCAACCAGGCACGCCGATCAGCAGCACGCTTCTTAGCCAGCAGCATATCCATCATCTGATGGGTATCATCGCCACTTTCCAGGGTCAGCTGTACCAGGCGGCGGGTATCGGGGTCAATCGTGGTTTCACGCAATTGCATCGGGTTCATCTCACCCAGGCCTTTGAAGCGTTGAATTGAAACCTTACCCCTGAGTTTGTCAGCTGCGATGCGATCCAAAACACCCTGTCTTTCCGCCTCGTCTAGAGCATAGAAGACCTGCTTGCCAACATCGATACGAAATAGCGGCGGCATGGCTACGTAGACATGCCCCGCATCCACCAGCGAACGAAAATGGCGCAGAAACAAGGCACATAGCAAGGTCGCGATGTGAGCTCCATCCGAGTCGGCATCGGCGAGGATACAAATCTTACCGTAGCGCAACCCCTTTAGTTCATCCGAGCCGGGTTCCACACCAATCGCAACCGAGATATCATGCACCTCTTGCGAGGCCAACACTTCGGTCGGGTCCACCTCCCAGGTATTCAGAATCTTACCGCGCAGCGGCATGATGGCCTGATAGACTCGGTCACGGGCCTGCTTGGCCGAACCACCCGCCGAATCCCCTTCCACCAGAAACAATTCGGCGCGACCAATGTCCTGCGAACTACAATCGGCCAGTTTGCCGGGCAGCGCCGGGCCAGAGGTGACCTTTTTACGCACCACCTTTTTGCCGGCTCTCATTCTTGATTGGGCATTGCTGATGGCCAGCATGGCGATAAGCTCACCGGCCTCAGTATGCTGATTCAGCCACAGGCTGAAGGCATCTTTGACCACACCGGAGACAAACGGTGCACATTCGCGCGATGACAGACGTTCCTTGGTTTGACCGCTAAACTGTGGATCTTCCAGCTTCACCGACAGCACATAGGCACACTTGTCCCAGACATCATCCGGCGCCAGCTTAACGCCACGCGGCAACAGGTTGCGAAATTCACAAAACTCACGAATGGCATCGGTCAGACCTGTACGCAGACCATTAACATGGGTACCACCTTGAGCGGTAGGTATCAGATTGACATAACTCTCAGTGATCAGCTCACCACCTTCCGGCAACCAGGCCACGGCCCAATCAGCTGCCTCATGCTCGGAGGCAGTGCCACCAACAAATAACTCTTCCGGCAACAGGGCAAAACCCTGTAAAGCGCTGCCAAGATAATCGCTCAGACCATCTTCGTAATACCATTCTTCCCGCTCGCCTGATTTTTCATCATAGAAAGTGACATGCAGACCTGGACACAACACAGCCTTGGCACGCAACACATGTTTGAGCTTGCTAACAGAAATCTTGGCGGAATCAAAAAAGCTTGGATCAGGCCAGAAACGTACCCGGGTGCCGGTATTCTGTTTGCCGACCTTGCCCACCACGGCCAGATCAGAAACCTTGTTGCCATCGGCAAAGGCAATATTGTATTCCTGGCCACCACGTTTAACCCAGACATCTAGGCGATTGGAGAGGGCGTTGACCACCGACACACCCACCCCATGCAGGCCACCGGAGAACTGATAATTGCTATTGGAAAACTTGCCGCCGGCATGCAGCTTGGTCAGGATTACCTCAACCCCGGGCACCCCCTCTTCAGGATGGATATCCACCGGCATGCCACGGCCATCATCCTGCACCTCCAGCGAGCCATCCTTATAGAGGCTGATCTCAACCTTTTTGGCAAAACCGGCCATGGCCTCATCGACCGAGTTATCGATAACCTCCTGGGCCAGATGGTTGGGACGGGTGGTGTCGGTGTACATGCCGGGGCGCTTGCGCACCGGCTCAAGACCGCTGAGAACCTCAATCGCGGAGGCGTCGTAACTACTGCTCATGAATTGGACATTCCTGAAAGACTCTATTGGCGAAGGAATGTACCACGTCAGACTTGGCCGATTCAATTTTGGCGCCAATCGAAAAAGACCGCGCCTAGGCGCGGCCGCTATTTACCAATCCAGACGAATATCGCTACTGCGGCGGTGTTGTTGCTCCAGCGGAGCGACACTGGTATCAATACTGTCATAAACATTGATTGCCGGCGTCACCGAAGCATCACGCCCTTTGTTAAAGCTCTGCTGCTCAACAATCATCCGATATGCCTTGTTCAGCGCCAAGGCGCGCTCAGCCGAAGGAGTAATCAAGCCATAGACATCGGCAGCAGCATTGACGGCCGCCTCATCCACCTCACAACCTGAGCTGAAAAAACGCTCGCTCATTTCCATGTTTTGACGAAATTCGTCGCCGCCGCAGACCCGCCTTAGGTATTGCAGAATCTCACCTTCACTCTCACCCTTCACCGGCGCATCAATCATACCCTTAAGATTGATATAGCCCCAACCAGCAGCACCATCCACCTTGCGCGGAAAGGCGAAGGTTTGATCTATAGTGGCACCGATGCTGGTATGGCAGCCCATGCAGATGAAGTTTTCCTCATTGTTCTGCACCCGCAGTTCGCCATTAGCATTTTCAATGAAGCCAGAGATTTGCCAACCAAACTTGTTATCCAAGCCCCAGTCACCGGCATCAGGATAGGCCGGCAAATTGCCGTCGACCTTCTCCTGGTGCTCATTGCCGTAGAGTGAGGCCAACTGAGTCGCCGATAGAAAACGATTTTTACGCATGTAACGCAGCTCCTTCATACGCTGCGGCACATAGATCTCACCCTGATCATTCACGCCGATATAACGCACACTGTGAAGAAACTCAGTGCCCTCAGGATATAGAAAGGCCACGGTTTCAATCGTCTCAGCTGCGCCGACATAGTAGTTGGGCATTTTTATCTCATCGATAATACCGATCATGCTGTCGCCATTCAGATCCATGCCCAGATCATGCTCATTCAAACCGGCAACCGTGATGCTGTCCATACCTTTGATAGCCGCCTCAACAATCGCCAGGTTGGCCTGATAAGCAACCTTGTTGTAATTCCCCCAGGCATCCTTGCGAAACATCTCCGGCAGGCGAATAAACACATCATCCGTCGAACCATTAGTAGGCCAAAAGGTACTCGGCAGAGGTTTGTAGTTAAAGGCCACCCAACCGCTACCATCCTTGGCAAAACCATCTTGTTCAAAGGCCTCGGCGGCCAGGTTTAGGTTTTCCAGATCAGGCAGATAGCCCTGCCAGCCCTGGTCTTGCAGACGACTACGCAGAATGGAGTAATTATCCTGTTCCACATAGCCAGTAATTTCTGCATCGCTGATTGCCGCAACTTCGGCACTACGATCGACAAATAGATTGCTCCAGTGATTGGTTTCGCCAATCTCTGAAAAATCATAATCACCCTGTAAGCCCTGATCCTGTATTACATTGGGACGACTGCCATATTCGTGTGATTGATGGCAGGTATAGCAGGAATTATGCTGCTGTTCGGTTTTGGTATAACACTGCGGCGGGATGACCGCCTCAGGATTGCGGATGCTTGCCACGCTTTTAGGCAGGACGGAAACAAATTCATCCTCACTCTGCTGATTTGACTCATCGCCACACGCAACAAGCCCGCCAAGGGCAAAACAAACCAATAATAATTTATACATTTTTCGGATATTCCAAATGGAGAAGGGCGGTCGGAACCGCCCTCCACAACTTACAAACAACGCTTAGTTTTGGCTTTAGCTTTCGCCCCAAACCCAAATCATATTGTTTTGGTGCTTGCTGGTATCTTCACCGATAAGTACACGACCATCAGACAGAACGGCGATGTTATCCGGGCTGGCGATATTGTTAGTAGCACACTTGTTGTCCGCCGCCGTACTGTCGTATGGCCCACCGATAACAACAGGTGTCATGGCACTGACGTTGTAGCTACTATCCAATCCCAAGCGATACACGATACCGCAGCGATTTTCAGGAATCTGAATATCGCCTTCGCTATCAGACATTCCACTCTTAACATCAGCCATCGCCATATATATGTAAGGCACGGAACCATCTTTAACCGCATCGTAGTTGATGTTTACACCTTCCATCTTGGTGAATTCAGCAGTGGCACCCATTGCCTTGGCAGCCTTGCGTGATTCCAGGAAAGCAGCACGGTCATCGGCAACAGTATCAAGTACACCGTTGTCCATCTTGTCGGCAGCCCATGCATCAACATCCGCATCAGTGATGTAAGCAGCGTCACCATCAACCACACCAGTTTGGCCATCATACTCGGCAACCCAACCTTCGATAGTGGCATTGTCGCCATGAGCCAGCTCGATCCACTCAATAGTGAAGCTGTAATCTTTCTCTTCAACCGCGTCAGTCGCCTGGGTGAACTTGGCCGCGTACAATGTACCAACAGTCAGATCACCAGCCGTGTCGGCAATGAACTTGTAGAACACAACATCGGAACCGTCATCACTCAGGTAAACAGTCTTGTCGTCAGGCATGACAACTGAGTTTTCATGCGAGAAACGACCGTTGGTGAACAGCTTGCGTGGTGTTGGTGTACCGGTTGGGTCGGTGATCTCAATGATGTAGCCATAACGGTATGGGTTAGGCCAATCGCCAGAACCATCAGTAGGCAAGCCCAGGTACTCGGCAACTGCCTGAGGATTGCTGAAGTATTCATAGCTGCTATCAAACCAGTCAGCAGTATCATCAAAGTACAGCTCTTCAGCCGTCAGAGGCGTCCCCCATGGACTCAAGGTACCGAAGCAGTTTACCCAGGTGCCTTGAACAGCAGAGAAGTCGATCATCATACCGTTGCCAACAATCCATTGACCTGTGCCACTGTCTTTAGTCAGCGCAACACGGCTCATACCACCAGGACGATCTTCCCAGTTGGTAAACAGATAACCTGCAGAGTTGTCGGAATTAGTTGCTATAAAGGCATTAAAGTCAGGGTCGTTTGACTGCTTGATGACCGCACCAGAGATAGTCTCGATCTGGCCGGCAATATCATTGCTGGAAGCAAGTGTGTCACCTTCCTGAACCAGGATTTGATAAGCACCCTGTGCCGTGGTAACGGTCTGCTTGTCAGCATCAGAACTTGGCACTGCAACAGAGGTGAAGTCATCGGCCAGTTCATTGATGTTCAGGCCAGAGATGACACCCACGCTAGCCATATTATGCGGCGCTGCATTGCTGCCTGAAGGATGCTGGGTGTTAAAGAACAGATCACCAGCATCAGTAACAAACATACCGGTGGCTTCTGAACCCAATGGCAGGGCTACCAAGCGAGTCAGCGTAGTGGCAGACACATTCTGTTCGTTGTTGTCATCATCGTCATTACAACCAGTCAAGGCAACGGTACTTCCGATTGCTACCGCACCTATCAGCATTGATAATTTTCTACGTTTAAAAGGGAAAGACATTTTTTTCTCCGAGTTTGCTTGTCCACGCAATAAATGACCGATTATGGTTCGGGGAAGAATGATATTCTGGTAACGCTACATATTTATGATGCTGACGTTACAGTTTCATTTCGGCTTTCTTGGCAGCCTAAACATGGTTCAAGCGGGCCATTTGCCTCATAATACGGGCCATATATGAGATTCTAATTTTATAGAGACCCTAAACATTGCCTAGAAAGACAAACAAAGAACCCGATTTTGAAGCCGCGCTTACCGAACTGGAAGAGCTGGTGGAAACCCTGGAACAGGGCGACATCAGCCTGGAAGAATCGCTCAAGCTGTTCGAGCGTGGCGTCACCCTGACCCGCCAGTGCCAGACATCACTCAAAGACGCTGAGCAAAAAGTGACTATCCTGCTCGAAAAGAGCGGTGAACCAGAGATCTTTGAGGGTGATGGACAGCCATGAGTAATTCTCTAAAAAAACTGCTGGCCACCCACCAGGCGCGCACCGAAATTACGCTGGATTACTGGTTGCCTAAGCCAACCATCACGCCGGCAAGCCTGCATAAAGCAATGCGCCATTCGACGCTGGATGGCGGCAAACGAGTCAGACCTTTTCTGGTCTATAGCGCTGGTCAGGCCCTGGGGATTGAATTAAATCAACTGGATGGCCCAGCCGCCGCGGTAGAGCTAATCCATGTTTATTCCCTGATCCATGATGACCTGCCTGCCATGGACGATGACGACTTGCGCCGTGGCAAACCCACTTGTCACAAGGCCTTCGACGAGGCCACCGCCATCCTCGCAGGCGATGCCATACAATCCTTGGCGTTTCATGTGATTAGCCATGACAAAAATATCCAGGTGAGTGCCGAGCGACGCCTGCAAATGATTGACAATCTGGCGGTTGCCTCCGGCTCACGGGGCATGTGTGGCGGCCAGGCCATCGACCTGGAGTCAGTTGGCAAAAACCTCGACCTGCCAGAGCTGGAAAACATGCATATCCACAAGACCGGCGCCCTGATCCGCGCCAGCGTCATGCTTGGCGCGCTCAGCAGTGAAGATGCCAGTGAAACACAGCTAAAACAACTCAATCATTACGCCAAGTGCATCGGTCTCGCCTTTCAGATCCAGGACGACATCCTCGATATCGAAGGTGACACCGCAACACTGGGCAAGACCCAGGGTGCAGACATGGCTCGCGATAAACCCACCTACCCTGCCCTGCTGGGCCTGGATGGCGCCAAACAACGCGCCCAAGAGCTATACCAGGAAGCCCTGGCCAGTTTGGACTCATTTGACAACAAGGCTGAGCCACTGCGCTGGATGGCCGAATACATCATTTCACGCAACAACTAGCTAATCCTGAAGCGGCCTCGACGGCCGCTTTCATTCCTTCCTGCCTTGCTTTAAAGGGCTTCGAGCCTCATAATTGGCGGTTTTTCCGTGCGCAGTAATACATATAGAGTATGACCACCCAAAGCCAAGACTTGCTGGAGAGCATCGCCACCCCAGACGATCTGCGCCTACTTTCGCAGGATCAGCTGCCGACTCTGGCGGCTGAATTACGCCGATTTCTAATTCAGTCAGTCAGCAACACAGGCGGCCACCTGTCGGCTGGACTGGGCACTATAGAACTCACCATCGCCCTGCACTATGTCTTCAACACCCCGGAAGACCGGCTGGTCTGGGACGTGGGCCACCAAAGTTATCCACACAAGATTCTTACCGGTCGGCGCGAACAGATGGCCAGCATACGTCAAAAAGACGGCCTGGCTGGTTTCCCGAAACGCGAAGAGAGCCCCTACGACACCTTTGGTGTAGGTCACTCCAGCACCTCCATCAGTGCCGCCCTGGGCATGGCGCTGGCGGCACAGGAGCAAGGCATCGACCGTAAGGCAGTGGCCATCATCGGCGATGGTGCCATGACTGCCGGGATGGCCTTCGAGGCGCTAAATCACGCCGGCGATGTCGACGCCAACCTGTTGGTCATCCTCAATGACAACGAGATGTCGATCTCACCCAATGTTGGCGGCATGTCCAACTACCTGGCGCGGATTCTATCCGGCAAGCTATATTCATCTATGCGCGACACCAGCAAGAAGGTATTGGGCACTATCCCTTCGGTCTGGGAGCTGGCCAAACGGGCCGAGGAACATGTCAAAGGCATGGTCATTCCCGGCACTCTGTTCGAGGAACTGGGCTTTAACTACATCGGCCCCATCGACGGTCACGACCTGCCAACCCTGGTCAGCACACTGAAAAATATGAGCGAGATCGAAGGACCACAGTTCTTGCACATCGTCACCAAGAAGGGCAAAGGATTCAGCCCGGCAGAGGAAAACCCCTGCGCCTACCACGGTGTCGGCAAGTTTGATCCCGACAATGGTGAACTGTTGGCCAAAGGGCCAGCAATCACCTACACCCAGGTCTTTGGTGACTGGCTCTGCGACATGGCAGATCAGAGCAAACGCCTGGTAGGCATCACCCCAGCGATGCGTGAAGGCTCGGGGATGGTGGAATTTTCACAGCAGTTTCCCAAACGTTATGTTGATGTCGGCATCGCTGAGCAACATGCCGTGACCCTGGCGGCCGGACTGGCCTGCGAAGGCATGAAGCCAGTGGTGGCGATCTACTCCACCTTCCTGCAGCGCGCCTATGATCAACTGATTCACGATGTTGCGTTGCAAAACCTGCCGGTGCTGTTCGCCATTGATCGTGCCGGTCTGGTCGGCCCTGATGGGCCAACCCACGCCGGCAGCTTTGACCTGAGCTTTATGAGCTGCATTCCCAACATGACCATTATGGCCCCTGCCGATGAGAACGAGTGTCGACAGATGTTCTACACCGGCTACTGTCTCGATGGCCCGGCGGCAGTGCGTTATCCACGCGGCACCGGCCCTGGCGTAACGGTTGAAAAAGAGATGACTGCCCTGCCACTGGCTCGGGCCGAAGTGCGTCGCCAGGGCAAACGCATCGCCCTGTTAGCCTTTGGCAGCATGGTCAGTGTCGCCGAGGCAGCTGGCGAACAGTTGGATGCCACCGTGGTCAATATGCGCTTCATCAAACCCTTGGACGAGACTCTGATTTTAAAGTTGGCCAGCGAGCATGAGTTGCTGCTGAGCATTGAAGAAAACGCCATCATTGGCGGTGCCGGCAGTCTGGTCGCTCAGTTGCTGAATCAGCACGACCAACCAACCCGCCTAATCCAGATGGGCCTGCCGGACCACTTCATCGAACATGGCAACCATCAAGACCTACTAATTGAGTCAGGATTAAGTATTCAGGGTATAATAGATCGCGTTAACCGCTACCTGGATGGCAATTCAGCTCCTCAGGCAGCTGCTCAAGCACATACCTATTAGTCTTTTCAGCGAACAAGAATCACTATGCCAGCACGTTACACCCTAAAAATCCTGACCGATTTCGCCGCCGCGCACACGCTGCGTGACTACCCTGGAGATTGCTCAAAGCTGCATGGCCACAACTGGAAGGTTGAGGCTGAGGTCACCGCCACGGCCCTTAACGAGGTTGGCATCGGCATGGATTTCAAACAAATCCGCAAAACCGCCAACGCCATTTGTGATCGACTCGATCACACCTACCTGAATGAGCTCAGCCCTTTTGACGAGATTAATCCAACCGCAGAAAACATTGCCGCCTACATCTACAAAGAATTGGCCAGCGAACTGAATGGCGGCCACGTCAAGGTCAGCGCAATCACTATCTGGGAAACCGAGCGGGCCTGTGTCCGTTACACCGAGGAATAAGACACATGGCCACGCCTAATAATATTGCAGACGTTCAGAACAGCGAAGATACCCGCCGCATCCCAATCAACAAGGTTGGCATCAAAGACATCCGCCATCCGGTGCGGGTCAAGGATCGCAGCCAGGGTGAGCAGCACACCATCGCCAACTTCAACATGTATGTGAACCTGCCGCACAACTTCAAGGGCACACACATGTCGCGTTTTGTTGAGATCCTCAACAACTACGAACGCGAGCTATCAGTGGAATCGTTTGAGCACATGCTCGAAGAGATGATTGAACGCCTCGATGCCGAGGCTGGCCACATCGAGATGTCCTTTCCCTACTTCATCGAAAAACCGGCACCGGTTTCTGGCGTCAAGAGCCTGATGGATTACGAAGTCACTCTGCTGGGTGAGATAAAAGATGGCAAGCCCCAGGTAGACATCAAGGTAGTGGTACCCGTCACCAGCCTCTGCCCCTGTTCGAAGAAGATCTCGGAATACGGCGCCCACAACCAGCGTTCACACGTCACCGTTTCAGTACATACTTGTAACTTTGTCTGGATCGAAGACATCATCAACCTAGTAGAAGCCCAGGCCTCATGCGAGCTATTCGGCCTGCTGAAACGTCCCGATGAAAAACTCGTCACCGAGCGCGCCTACGAAAATCCAAAATTTGTCGAAGATATGGTGCGAGATGTGGCTGCCTGCCTGAATGCCGATGAGCGCATCGTTGCCTATACGGTTGAATCAGAAAATTTCGAGTCTATTCACAACCATTCGGCCTATGCCCTGATCGAACAGGACAAGCGTCTCAGCAACACCTAATTGTGATCAATGTCTCTTGTGGATAAAGCACCAGCTCGGTAGAGTTATCAAACCGGGGGGCAATATCCACAAGAGCAACACCTAAGCCCTCGCAGTAATTCTGAAATTCAACAGATACTCGAGCAAGGGCGGTACATGGGCGGTCTATTCAACAGATTTACAAGCCGAATGGTGTTGGCTGAACTACTCATCCACGGCCTGCTGGCCTCGGTAGTGTTTATCCTGCTGTTACCGACACTGGAACAACATCTAAAGAACCAATTCATCAACACCAGCCTGGCCAATGCCAGCCAACTGGCAGGCACGCTGGAACAGTTCCAGCACCCTCCTGCAACTATTGATAGCATCCTTAACGGCAATCTCAGCATTATCCATCTCAACATTCAGGATGGCTCCATTACCCAGGTCGAAGCTGATGCCGGTTTTGGCGACAGAGATGACAATGTTTATTACATCGCCGTGCCACTACTAATCGGTGAAGAAGATTACATCCTCCAACTTGGCTATGATGAAACAGCCACTGCCGATCTAATAAGCAATACACGGCAGTATGGTCTGATTATCCTCGCCAGCTATATCCTGCTGGCCGCCATCCTCGCCACCATCATTGGTCCGCAACTGACCAGGCCCTTGATCCAGCTTGGTAAAGCGGCACGCAAGATCGCTTCAGGCAACCATGCCCGTCACCTGGAATTCAATAGCAACATTCATGAGATCAAACAACTCAGCAATGACCTCGATTTAATGCGCGGCGAACTGGTCAATCAGCGTGAAGCCCTGGCCACACGAGAGGCGCGCCTCAGCACCATCATGGCCAATGTCATCGAGGGCCTGATCACGGTCGACAGCGATGGCAAAATCATCTCCTTCAATCTCGCTGCAGAACGCATCTTCGACTACAACGCCAGCGAAGTGGTCGGTCAGGATATCCAGCTACTATTCGACCAGGATTTTTCCGCCGTCTTCGATGACAGCAACACTGCAGATAGCATCGAACAAATCGTGTCTTACGAAACCCAGGGCAAACGCAAAAATGGCAACA